>Ga0207013_1001_pt2 | contig 92232 bp, 82 predicted proteins | sample Alteio_BWMinCont_55_FD_153501 | JGI IMG/M metagenome (GOLD analysis project Ga0207013, IMG submission 153501) | Enriched cells from forest soil in Barre Woods Harvard Forest LTER site, Petersham, Massachusetts, United States -... | ecosystem: Environmental > Terrestrial > Soil > Temperate forest >...
GATTATGACAAGTTTTTTTATGTTGTTCATACACCAAAAAATAATTTGACAAACTATTCAAATGAGACTGAGACGAAACTATATCTTGTCGACAAGGTGGCAGAATTGACAATAAACGCGGGGCTCTTAGATTGGGTAATAAAAAAGACTTCATAATTACTGGCTAAAAAAATGTTAACAACTAAGTGTTGTATAGCATGACATAAGATACGCTTCAATGTGTATCCTATGTTATGCTATTTATCAACTGAGCATTGGCAAAAGGCGGGTTAACAAAGCATATGATATTTAAGACTAACCCAACGTTTGCGCTTTTGCTTATCAAAATATATCCGAAGAATCATTAGTAGTTACAATCACTATGGGGCTTTTTATCCACTTGGGGCCAAATGGCTAAATAGGCTGGTCAACTGTGATATCATAATGTAAAGTTAAGAACTATAAAAAAATGAATTAGATATTGCCACCTAATTAGGTACTATTATTATCTTTGTATTATGCCTTTATTTGAGTTGATCGATGGAATAAAAATAAATGTTTATTCAAACGACCATTTGCCACCACATATTCATGCGATTTATAACGAATATGAGGTGGTCATATCAATTACTGGTAAAGAAATAATAAGGGGTTTATTACCTATGCCCCAACTACGAAAGGTAAAGGAAACAATAAACGAAAACGAAAATGATTTATTAGCCTTATTTAAGGCGCTTAATCCTCAAATAAAGAATTTATGAAGAAGCTACCACGGATTTTAATAATAACGAATATTGAGCAACCTTATACCCTTTTCACCCTTTGGACTAATGGAGATGAGCGTAAAATAGACTTAAGCCAAGAAATAGCATCGGCCATATTAAACGGCGACAATCCTCTTGCCCATTTAAAAGAATGGGAGGTATTTAGACAGGCAAGTGTTTCGGCCGACAATACAATAATTTGGAATAATTTAAAACAAACCATTACCCTGCCGAGCGGAAAGGTAATAGAAGGGGCATTGGATTTAGACCCTGATGTTCTTTATAAGGACAGCGACCTGATAAACAGCTTAAGTACAAGCCCCAAAATAGGACAACTTTTAAAAACCGCCAGGGAAGAGGCTGGCCTGTCACAAGGAGAAGTTGCAAGGAATAGCGGGACTACCCGAAACTATATTTCGAAAATTGAAACAGGTAAGTCCGATATACAACTAAACACGCTTTATAGGTTAATTAAGTTAGGGATAGGGAAAGAGTTAAAGTTATCCATACATTAATTCAACTTTTCGCTTTAACCTTTCCTCTAAAAAATTACTCCGCCGGTGCAAACTTCAAGCAAACAGGATTGCCTATCTCAATATTTGAGTTTATCCTGCTTATTTTGCCGTTGCTTTTATCAATACGGTAAACAAAAATGCTGTCGCTGTCCTGGTTTGCTACCACCATAAAATTGCCGGTAGGATCAATGGCAAAGTCGCGCGGGTTTTTTCCGTAGCTCGATTCGCGCTGAACAAAAATGAGGTTGCCGGTATCGGGGTCGATAGCATACACAGATATATCATTAGTTTCTAAACGGTTGGAGGCATACAAAAACCTGCCATCAGGCGAAATATGTATGGCAGCGCCGGCAGTTTGGCCTTTAAAGCCATCTTTCAATAAAGTGATAGATTGCTTTTCTTTTAGTTTGCCGTTATCGTAGTCAAAAACATGTACTGCCGAGCCCATTTCTGTTACTAAATAAACATGCTTTTTATCGTTCGAAAAAACAATGTGACGCGGGCCCTCACCGTCTGCAATTTTTACAAACGGTGGAGTAGCCGGGGCTAACGGCTGCGGGTGCGAAGCATGGTAACGCATCACATTTAGTTTATCGGTGCCCAGATCGCTGTACAATAAGTACTTTTCATCAGGCGATAACATAGCGATATGCACATGCGGGCCTTCCTGCCTTTCTTTATTTATACCTTGTCCTTCATCCTGTACAACCTGCGAAACCGGGCTTAATGAGCCGTCTTTGTTTACCGGCAATACAGTAAGGTCGCCGCTGCTGTAATTTGCAACAAATACATTTTTTTTGATCTTTATCAACTGAAACATAGCAAGGGTCGGCCCCTTTGGAAGATTGTTTATTTAAAAATACCAGCTTGCCAAGTTTGGGTTCAAAAGTAAAAGCGCTAACCTCGCCGTTTTTGCCATTTTCATTCACCGCATAAACAAACTTATTATTATCCGATAAGCACAAATAGGATGGGTTGCTTACATCATCAATTTCATTTAGATAAGCTGTTCGGCCTGTTTCAGCATAAAAGCGATAAACATAAATGCCCTTGCTTTTGCCTTTTGTATAGGTGCCTATCAGGAGGTCGAAAGTAGAGGGGGCTGTTTTTTTATGCTGTGCATAAATAAGCACAGGAAACAACATCGAAATTATTAAAAGGAATTTTTTCATTGCAGGATGAATTGGTTACAGCCGGCAAGATAGCAATTTGAAGCAGAAAGCTAAAAGAGCGACAAAACTTTTACAGTGAATCCGGCGAACTTTTAACTCATATACAACTTATTCCAAAATCCGTTGTATATTATACGCATGGTTACAAAAGGGCAGCAGGTGATCCGCGAGTGGTACCGGAAGAAGAACTGGGAGCAGTTTCCCTTTCAGCAGGAGATGATGGATGCCTATCTCAATGGTTTTTCGGGCTTGCTGAATGCGCCTACAGGCAGTGGTAAAACCTTCGCGCTGTTTTTGCCTTTCCTGGCCGATTTTATCGATAAACACCCGGATACCTATACCCATCAAACCAATAACGGCCTGTTAATGCTTTGGATAACGCCCCTGCGCGCGCTTACTAATGATATTAAAAAAGCTATGCAGGAAGTATGCGATGAAATGGGCCTGCCCTGGCGGATCATGACGCGCACCGGAGATACCCCCGCCGCCGAAAAGCAGGCGCTAAAGAAAAAACTCCCCGAAGTATTGCTCACCACCCCTGAAAGCCTGCACCTGATGCTGGCCCAAAAAGAATACCCAAAACTGTTCCAGCACCTACAGGTAGTAGTTACTGATGAGTGGCATGAGTTATTAGGTACTAAACGCGGCGTACAGGTGGAGCTGGGTTTATCTAAGTTAAAAGTCTTAAGCCTAAAGTCGAAAGTCTTGAGTGAAGATAATTACAGTGACGAACCAAACTTCCCGGACTTCGGACTTAAGACTTCGGACTTAAGACTCAAAATATGGGGTATCAGCGCTACCATCGGTAACCTGGAAGAGGCTGCAGAAGTACTTTTGGGCAACGATTTCCCGCCGGAGCGTGTTACGATGGTACGTGCCAATGTGGATAAAAAGCTGCTCATCAAATCAGTTATCCCCGAAAATATTGAGAGTTACTCATGGTCGGGGCATATTGGGTTAAAGTTGTTGCCGCAGGTGATGGAGATTGTGGCCAAAAGCAATACCACGCTGATATTTACCAATACCCGCTCGATGGCCGAGATATGGTACCACGCCATTCTTGATAATTATCCGGAATACGCAGGCATAATGGCCATGCACCACGGCTCATTAGATAATGAAATACGCAATTGGGTGGAACAGGCTTTACATGCCGAAGCATTAAAAGTGGTAGTTTGTACCTCGAGTTTAGATCTCGGTGTCGACTTCAGGCCGGTAGATACTGTTATACAGGTAGGCAGCCCGAAAGGAGTAGCGCGTTTTATGCAGCGGGCGGGGCGCAGCGGGCATAGCCCGGGCGCGGTGTCAAGGGCTTATTATGTACCCACGCATTCGCTTGAGTTATTGGAAGGCGCTGCACTGAAAGAAGGCATCAAAGCCGGTATTTATGAAAGCCGCGACCCTTTGCTGCTTACTATGGATGTATTGATACAGTATATGGTAACGCTGGCCGTATCTGATGGATTCAGGGCTGATGAGTTGTTTAAAGAGGTAAAAACCACCTTCGCCTTTGCTGATTTAAAGCGTAGTGAATTTAATGAGTTGCTTGATTTTATTACTAACGGCGGTAAAACCCTTGCTCAATACGATGAGTTTTTAAAGGTAGAAGTTGAGAATGGCTTGTTTAAAGTAAACAACCGGCGGGTAGCTATGCGGCACCGACTCAGTATTGGCACTATCACAAGTGATGTAAGCATACGGGTAAAATGGATCAGCGGCGGGAGTTTGGGCACTATCGAGGAATCTTTTATTTCCAAATTAAAACCAGGCAATACTTTTTGGTTCGCGGGGCGAAGTTTGGAGTTTGTAAGGATAAAGGAAATGACGGCCTACGTAAAAAAATCAAATGCAAAAAAAGGGATGATCCCCAGTTGGATGGGCGGGCGTATGCCGTTATCATCCCAGTTGTCAGCCGTTTTTAGGGATAAGCTGGACGAAGTGGCGCATGGTATTGAAAAAGATGAGGAAGTGATTGCCTTGAAACCATTGTTTGCCTTGCAGTCCGAAATATCGCACTTGCCGCAAAGCCATGAGTTTTTGATCGAATCGTTCAAATCCCACGAAGGGCATCATTTACTGTTTTACCCATTTGAAGGGCGATTGGTACACGAGGGCATGGCGTCGCTGCTGGCCTACCGCCTGAGCAAAATACAGCCGGCAAGTTTTTCTATCGCTATGAATGATTACGGTTTTGAATTGCTAACCGAAGAGGATATACCTATTGAACAAGCGCTGGAAGATGTAAGCTTTTTCTCGATAGATAACCTGCTCGAAGATATACAGCACAGCCTGAATGCTAACGAAATGGCGCGCAGGCGTTTCAGGGATATTGCACACATAGGCGGCCTGGTATTTACCGGCTATCCCGGCCAGCCGGTAAAGAATAAGCATTTGCAGGCATCAACATCGTTATTATTCGAAGTATTCAGCGAGTATGAGCCTGATAATTTACTGGTGCGGCAGGCTTATAACGAAGCTTTGGCTTTTCAGCTGGAGGAATTCAGGCTTAGGGCAGCCTTACAGCGCATCATCAAACAAAACATCATACTAAAAATCATCGACCGCCCAACGCCCTTTGCTTTCCCAATAATGGTTGATAGCCTTGGCCGCGAACGGTTAACCACCGAACCATTGGAGGAACGGATAGCCAAAATGGCCAGGCAATATGGTGCCGGCGACGTAGTTAATACTGAAGACCGTAAGGTGCGAAAAGCCGGGGTGGCAAGGAAAAGGGGGCTTTGACAGCTGTCAGATTGCATAAGTGATTTTTTAGATGACCCCTATTGTTATATCTTAATTATCATTCCATCACTCTTCTGAAAAAAGTATTTGTAATAGGGTATTAGCAGCCTCCCTTTGGCCCTTATCCAATTCGCCGTCTTTTTTTAGTATCCTGCCTTTATCTATAGTTTTGATCTGATCGAAAGCTAACGCCCCTATTTTGCCTTTATGATTAGTAGATAACCGAGTTGGATAATTTTTAATTGTTGATGTAAAAGGTACAACTATTACAGTACTCAATGCGGTGTTTACTGCATTTGGTGAAACTATAAGGCATAGGCGTATCTTTGCTATCTCTGCACCTTTTGTAGGATTTAAATCAACTAATACTATTTCCCACTTTTTGTAAAGCTTATTCATCTTCTAACCCGTCTTGTAGCGTTACATCCCACTCATGGAACTCTGGTTCAGGGCTTGTATCTGCCTTTGCGAATATAGCCGCCCATTCTTTTAAGGGTGGTATAGCGGGCGCTGGCTTTATAAGTATGCCATCGGCAGTTTGTTCAAGTATTACGTCTGTAGTACCTAACGACAGGGTTAACTCTTTGGGTAGCCTCACGCCTTTGGAGTTTCCAATTTGCGTTATTTTTGCATGATACGTTTGCTGCATGGTACAAATGTAATAACTTTTATTATAACATTTAGCTTAAATATCATACTGTTAACCTGGTATGCAGACGTAAGCAGAAATTATTTTAGTAACAACGCTCTACAACTTTTAAACCGCAGCCTCTTCCCCAACCATTTCAAAATATTTATCCAGTTGCACCAGGCTTTTTTCGGCTATTAACGTGCTTTTGCAAAAACTTAATAAATGCTCACCTTCCAAATGATTATAAAATTCATGCAGATCGTTATCCGTCCCTGTTTTTTGAATAACGAACGACCCCTCGAATACTTTGCTTACTATGGCGCCATACTTTTGCAATAATAACCACAGGTCGTCACTCATTAATTGTATGGCAACCCGGTAAAAGCCAACCTTATTCAATATAAGTTCGCCCGGCAGATAGGCTATTGCATTATAAACCTCAATTATCTTTTCAATTTTCAGCAGTAAGCCCTGCAACTTATCTAAGGGGAATTCCACTTCCATTGTAATTAATACTATTTCACGGATATCTGTCCTCGAAACGTTAAGGCTATTCACGTTATAGCTGCGCCTGTTAAAGATATTTAATATCTGTCCGAGCAAACCTTTTTTGTCATCGGCATAAACAGCAATGATACAATGTTCATTTTCATTTGGTTGGGGCTTTTTCATATATTATCAATTAAATTTTTAGCAAAAAAAAAGCCCTCCGACTTGGAGGGCTTATAACTATTTATAAATTTTTATATAGCTAAGTTACCCTCCATTGATTTACAATGACAGTAATAGCCAGAATGATCAGGTTAAAATTCAGCATACTCCCGAAAGGGGAACTTGCCATTTTAGTATTTGCGATATGTAAAAATTGTATGCGCATATTCGATAAGGCACAAGATAATAATTTAGGAATAGAAAAATAAATGAAAGGTTAAAATTTAGGGATTCAATGGTTTTTACCAGCAGCGATATAAATAAAAACGGGGCAATAACCAAATTTGGCCTTGTCCCGTTTTGTTTCCCCGCATGGGCTCGAACCACGATCTTCTGAACCAGAATCAGAGGTGCTACCATTACACCACAGGGAAATTAAATACAGCGATACTTTGTTTAGAGAGGCCTGCTCGTCATCTCCGCTGCAAATATATAAATATTGCCATTTATCTCACTTCATTTTTTAGTAAAACCTTTTTAGTTGTTATCGCCCGATAAGTACAGCAAAAATGGCAAATGACACAAAATAATTACGCAACAGCTATTGCTCGCGATTAATAATTCTATAAATTTGATTACCTCTTTTCATTAAACCAATTTATAACTAACCTAAAATATTTAATCATGGATAAGCAATATGTTTCCAGGCGCCGGTTTATTGGCACCGGTATGCTTGCAGCAGCAGGCATTGCCCTAACTTCAAAAAGTGCTTTCGCAAGTTCAGTTTTTGCTGCGGCTAAGCCAAATTCAAAAATAAATGGCGTCCAGATCGGCGTTATCACTTATTCCTTCAGGAGTATGCCCAGCAGCATCGAACAACTGCTAAAGTATTGTGTAGACTGTAACATCAATTATATTGAATTGATGGGCGATGCGGCAGAAACTTTTGCCGGGGCGCCGCCGCGCGATAGCAGCGCCGATTATAGCGAAAAACTTGCTCAATGGCGCGAAAACACTATAATGGACCCTTTTATCCAAATCCGCAAAATGTACAATAATGCAGGGATTACCATATACGCATGGAAACCAAATGCATTAAATAAGAAAAATACCGACGGTGAAATTGAATATGCCTTTAAAGCGGGCAAAGCGCTTGGCTGCAGCCATGTAACAGTTGAACTGCCAACTGACGACGTACAAACACAACGCCTTGGCGACCTTGCCGAAAAAAATAATATAATGGTTGGCTACCACGCTCATACACAGGCAACGCCAACTTTGTGGGATACCGCCCTTTCTCAGTCGGACTACAATGGTATTAACCTCGATATTGGCCATTATACAGCCGGTACCAGCACCAGTCCTGTTGATTTTATCCTTAAAAACCACAAGCGCATATTGAGTATGCACCTTAAAGACCGTAAGTTTCACGATGGCCCAAATATGCCATGGGGACAAGGTGACACACCTATTAAAGAAGTATTGCAATTGATGAAAAAGAACGGTTACAAATTCCCTGCTACTATTGAGCAGGAATATAAAATACCCGACGGATCGGATGCTGTTAAAGAGGTAAAAATATGCCGCGAGTACGCTAAGAATGCGTTGAGTTGATTGGTGAGTAGTTGATTGGTGAGTAGTTGATTAGGTTGGATTGAGTTGATTGGGTTTACAGTGCTTTTAACTTAATCAACAACTTACCTAATCCAACCTAATCAACCATTCGCTATATTTGAATATACTTTAACCGCATGAAGAAAATTGCTTTAATTATGCATGATGACGTAACCCTATCAACGGTTACCGGGGCAATGGATATGTTTATACACACCAACCGCCTTTTTCAGCAATTGAAAAAGCCGCAGCCTTTTGATTTGGTACTTGCCTATGAAAAAAAGCCGGACGGCCCCATGCCCGTTCCCGATTCGATGGTAAATTATAGTACAGTGGCTGAAACAACCCAAGCCGACTTACTCATTGTCCCTGCCTTTTACGGCGACAGGGATGAGATGCTGAAAAAACACCACGATACTATCGAATGGATCGGCGCGATGCATGCAAAGGGCGCCGAGGTGGCCAGTTTATGCTCGGGCATCTATTTTCTTGCAGAGGCAGGGTTATTGCCGGGGCGGTCATGCACTGCGCACTGGAACGATATGGAGGACATTGTAAAGAGATATCCCGAAGTGAATTTCCTTTCGGATATGGTAATTACCGACCAGGAAGGGATTTATACCAGTGGCGGTGCGTTTTCGTCGTTAAACCTCATCCTTTATTTGATCGATAAATTCTGTGGCAGGGAAGTTGGGGTTTGGGCCAGCAAAATGTTCTCGCTTGATATGGATAGAATGAGCCAATCGCACTTTGCTGTATTTAAGGGCCAGCGCCAGCATAGGGACGATGAGATATTAAAGGCACAAACGTATATTGAACAAAACCACCATTTACAACTCAATATCGATGAAATAGCCAATCATACCAATATGAGCAAGCGTAATTTCATCAGGCGTTTTAAAAAAGCCACGCAAAATACGCCGTTTGAATATTTGCAAAGGGTAAAGATCGAAGCTGCCAAAAAAGCACTTGAAAAAGGTTCGCAAAACATCAACCTGTTAATGTACGATGCCGGATACAACGATATAAAGACTTTTCGCGAGGTTTTTAAAAAAATAACCGGCCTTACCCCGCAGGATTATCGCAGGAAATACAACAGGGAAGTGCCGGTGGTTAATTAAACTACTCTATAATTCGTTAGTTAAACATAAAGCCGTCCTTCCATTACAACAACGGATGTGCCGCTAATCCAAATGCCATCATCAACTACTTTGGCATGAATGGTTGATTGCTGCTGCATTTTAACACCTTGTAAAATGGTATAGTCTCCGCCAGCGGTTATATAGTTATGGTTTAATAAATATCCTATTAAAGGCCCTGCCGCACTGCCCGTAGCTGCATCTTCATCAATGCCTATTCCCGGGTTAAAAAAACGTGCTTCGGCAATATAGCCTGGTTTGCTGGCATCAATCGTAAACAAGTAACAACCTTCAAATTCAAACTGCTCAACCGTATTGTGCAGCAGCGGTTTATTTACAACCGCGCGATTTAAAACATCAATATCCTTAACTGGCACCATTAAGTGGGCAACTTCGGTTTTTACAACTGTTGGTTGCCAATCTTTTATACAAACATCCTCAGCGGCCAAGCCGATAGCGCGCGCAATTATTTCCGCAGGCACTATTTTTTGCATAGTTGCGGTTTGCTGTTTCATCCCAACGAAGGGCAACCCGGCTTCATCATAACGGACTGCAATATGGATTTTTTCATCTGCCATCATTACAAACTGTTCTTCGGATTGCCCCTTAAAAATCTCCCAGCCCTTCAATAAAGCAAGGCAAATCGCCCCCAGCAGGTTATGTCCCGCGCCACCTACTTCAACCCCGGCTGGTGTAAAAGAACGCACTTTATAGGCGTTATCTGCGACAGAATATCGCACAAATGAAGTTTCGGAATAACCAAACTCCCGCGCTATATTTTTAAACTGGGCAAATGTTAGTTCTTCCTCCATCAATACAACCGATAACGGGTTGCCTTTGTATTGTTCATCCGAAAATACATCCAATATATAATAGTCAAGTTTTTTCATTAGGCGGTTTTGTTAAATTCAAATCTCATAGCTCATTAAGTACCCGGCTTGCTTAAAAAGCTCGCTCGCTCGCTATATTTTTATCGGTTTAGACGGATGCATTTAAAATTTACGCTTGGCTTTGTGGTTTGCTATACCATATTCTCACGGTACACATCATCAAAAGGTTTATTTTTTTGCTTTTGGAAGATAGCCGAAAACCTGGTATTTATTGGGTTAAGCATCTGGATGCATAGTTGTTTATCATCTTCTGTTAAAATGTCAACCATCATCCCGGCAACTTTTAAGATCAACCCCTTTGCTTTTTTAAGTGTTTCTTCCCCCTTTGGGGTAAGTTTAAGCCTTTTAACCCGCTTGTCTTCGTCATCCGCATATTCAGTAATCAATCCCCTTTTCTTCAGCCTGATCAGCATATTGGTACCGCTTGATAGTTCCAATAAGTTATCATAAATGACTTCTGATTTTATAGGGTTCCTTTTATTAAAGATTATCACAAGGATACCAAACTCTTCAATTTGATCGAGCCCTGTGCCTTCCAGCGCTTTGTTGGAGTACATAATATGAAACTTCCCTATTTTTCTTATCAGTATTACCAGCTGCCCGTTTATATCAGGCACCAACTGCCACTCAGGTGCAATTTGTTTCTCCTCTTTTATGGCCACTGATAGCTGGTGGCGGCAGAAATCTTCTATGGTGCCATCCGGGTTCTGCTCTTCATAAACGCCCCATAGTTTAACCAGTTCAACTGCTTTATTCACTTTAATTACTCCCATTTGGTAGCAAATTTAAAAAAAGATAAGGATTATTTGATTATTTGATACCAAATGGTATATATTTGTTTTAAAATACAACCAAAAGGTATAAAATAAAAGAACATAGCATAGTTGGAATTGCTCATTACGCTTTAAAAATAAATTTTATGAAAACTAAAGTAGCGCAGGCTTTCGCCTTATTAGCAACCGGTTTGCTTGCCGGCGTTTTCTATTACGGAACATTTACAGTTATTCCTGCATTTTACGAAGTACCCATTGAAGTTCATTTAAAATACAGGGTAGCCCTGATGAACCACAATGCTGTGTATGTGCAACTGCTAACCGGCATTGCCATCCTTACACCTGTTTGGCTTGCTTTCGTTTACAAAAAATCTGCCCTGATTAGGAATTATGCTATACTGGCTGCCATTGCCGCTTTAATTTCTATCCTGACCACAAGATTTGGCAATGTCCCTATCAATCGTATGATGCGGGTTTGGGAAGCAGGTAAAGCCCCGGCAAACTGGCGCGAAATATTGGACAAGTGGAACATGTTTAACGATATCAGGACAGTATTTGCACTGGCAAGTTTTGTATTGGTGCTTATAGCCTCGCAAGTAAGCCGCCCGCAAATAAAAGCTGATGTTGCGTAAATACATAGCAGCTTAAATTCACATAAACAGCATTATAAAAATAAAAAAATGACAACAGAAACTCTTTATCACATCGCCCTGGTATTGCATATAATCGCGATTATCATGGTAGCCGGAACAACATTAGTAGATTATGTGATGTTTAAACAATTTTGGAAGCAATTAGAAACAGATAAGCAAAGGGGGATGACGATTTTGGCGGCAATGTCAAAATCGCCTATGCTGTTTGGTATTGGGTTTTTGCTAATAATTATTTCGGGCGTATATATGATGGCCGCCACACATGGCGCTTTTGGCGAACAAACCTGGTTCAGGATAAAGTTTGGCTTAATCATACTCATTATCCTTAATGGATTAATTATTGGACGAAAGCAAGGAAAAAAACTGAAAGGTATTTTGTCGGAAACCAACACTGGTAAAAATATTGAAGCAGACCTTGTTAAGATCAAGCGAAATATGGGCTTGTTCCATGTCTCGCAGCTATTGATGCTGGTTATAATTTTTGTGCTAAGTGTTTTCAAATTCAATTAAGCTATTAAAAATTAACATCTAAAAAAAATGCAAACCGAACAAACACAACAGGTACTAAATATATTGGTGATTGGCGCTAACGGGGGGATAGGCCGGCAAACGGTGGATATCGCCCTCGGCGCAGGGCACCGGGTAACCGCTTTGGTGCGCAATCCCGCCAACCTTACCCTTACACATGCCAACCTCGAAATAGTACAGGGCGACATACGGATCCCGGAGACCTTTGAAAAATACCTTGAAAATAAGGACGCGGTAATCTCTGCTTTAGGCGAAAGCATGGATAAACCAACAACCCTGTATTCAGACGGGAACAGGAACTTATTAAGAGAGATGAAAAAAATGAACGTCAAACGAGCTTTCTTTATTTCAGCTTCGGCAATTGAGGTGAGCCCGGTACAGCCATTTTTTATAAGGCTGGTAACAAAATTTATCGTGCAAAAATTGTTCGGCCATGGTTATGCTGATCAAAGGATAATGGAAAAACTGATAAAAGAAAGTGATATCAACTGGACTATTATGCGCCCGCCCAGGCTTACCGACAAACCTGTGACTGGTCATTATCGCGTTGCCATCAATACCTTTTTGAAAAATTGCCTTAGTATTTCAAGGGCCGATGTTGCACACTTTATGATCAATAACATAACCAACGAAACTACTTATAAGGTTGTAGTTGAGATCGCTTATTAAAATAACCGGGTACTTTAATGCTTAAGCCGTGGAAATAATGATATTTAAAACAAACGTTAACAGTAAACGAAAGGCGAATAAGGTTGGGGATTTGTTAAAATCCACATCAAATATTAAGGACTGGAATTTCGACCTGGAAGATTGCGACAATATATTGCGCATAGTAGCCACAGAATTAAAACCCAATTGGGTTGAAGCAGTTTTACAAAAGGCAGGGTTTAGCTGCCAGGTGCTTCACTATTAAATCCTTTAACTTAATTTTAATTATATCGTATAGGGGCAACCACGAGGGATTGCCCCTACGATCATTTCTGTAAAGGCGGCAGATTGCAATCCTACAAATTTCAAAGATACGTAGGGGCGACCCTTGTGGTCGCCCCATGTGGACTGCCAAGCGATTAATCCACCCCTCCCCAATCCCAACAATACAATTTTTCGTAAATTACGGCATGAATTCCTGTCTGTACAAAGCAAAAGTAATGCACCACCGTTTGGCGCCGAAGGTACACCGCTTCCGTTACAGCATTTTTATGTTTTATTTAGACTTGGACGAGATCGACGGCCTCGCCAAAAGGCTGAAATTTATAAGCCGCAACCGTTTTAACCTTTTTAATTTCAGGGATAAAGACCACCTTCAACTGCCAAAAGAAAATCCTGATACTACAAAAAACATCCGCCAGCATATCACAGATTACCTGCAAACAAACGGTGTAAATATTGGCGACGGTCGTATTATGGTGCTTACAAATTTATGTACCCTGGGCTACCAGTTTAATCCGGTATCCTTTTATTTTTGTTATGATGAGCAAAACAAGCCGGTTTGCTCGGTAGTAGAGGTATGCAATACTTTTTTAGAAATGAAGCCCTACTTTTTAGGCGCTGATAGTATGCAGGGCGATCAATTTAAATTAAACACAGAAAAATACTTTTATGTGTCGCCTTTCATAGATATGGATACCAATTTTGATTTTGACCTGAATATACCCTCAGAAAAATTGCAGCTTAAAATTGATGATTATGATAAAGACGGAAAACGGTTTTTCATCAGCGCTTTGACCGGTAGCCGCCGGGAGTTAAAAGACTCAACTTTATTGCTTTATTTTTTTAGCTTCCCGCTCATCACGCTACAGGTAATAAGCCTGATACACTGGCAGGCTTTAAAATTATGGCTTAAAAAATTGCCCTATCATAAAAAGAATGATAACCTGCACCTTCAAAAAGAAGTTTACCGGCAATACAATTAATTGAATTTTTGTACCTTAACAAAACTTTTATCCAATTCATTTACGTACATATTTCAAGTATCACAATTTTCACGAAAGTTTGAACTATGGCCAATACAATTACCATCGCTAAAAAGGGTAGCTTTTACCAGGATATTGTTTTAAAATATCTATCGAAAATGGATAAAGGGCGACTTTATCTCACGGTTACTACTGGCGAACAAATCACTTTTGGCAATGGCGAGGGCAGTATAACTGCAAGTATTACAGTAAACAGCGAAGAGTTTTACAAACGCATCATTTTGTTTGGGGATATTGGTTTTGGCGAGGCTTATGTTGATGGCTTGTGGGATACCGACAACATTGTTAACGTAATTAAATGGGTTCTGCTCAACATTGACAACGCGCCAAATGTTTCGGGAAGTAATGTTCAAACCTTGTCGCTTAACCTGCTTAAATTATATAACAAGCTATCGCATTTTAAACGTGCAAATACTATTGAAGGCTCGCGTAAAAATATTTCGGCGCATTACGACCTAAACAACGATTTTTTTGCAAGTTTCCTTGATCCTACTATGACCTACTCCAGCGCTTATTTTTACAGGGACGGATTATCATTACAGGAAGCTCAGCTTGCCAAATATGAGCGGTTATGCCGCCAGCTGTGCTTAAAATCAACAGACCATGTGTTGGAAATTGGCAGTGGCTGGGGTGGCAACGCCATTTATATGGCCAAAACTTATGGGTGCCAGGTAACCTCGGTAACCATATCCGAAGAGCAGCATAAAATGGCTGTTGAACGCGTGGAAGCCGAAGGGCTGGGCGATAAAGTAAATATCCTGTTAAAAGATTACCGTTTGCTGGAAGGTACATTTGATAAAATTGTATCTGTTGAAATGCTGGAGGCAGTAGGCTTTAGCTTCCTTGACGTTTACTTTAAAAAATGCCACGACCTGTTAAAGAAAAACGGCATACTGGCCATACAGGTAATAACATCCCCCGATTCAAGGTATGAAAGCCTGAGAAAAGGGGTTGACTGGATACAAAAGCACATTTTCCCCGGTTCGTTATTACCATCAGTAGGGGCAATAAACAGCGCCGTCAACCGCACGGGTGATATGACATTGGTCGACCTGAAAGATATAGGCCTTGATTATGCCAAAACATTAAAGCTTTGGCATGATGCTTTTAATGCGAATAGCAGCAGGGTAAAAGCGTTGGGGTTCGATGATACATTTATCCGTAAGTGGAATTATTATTTATGCTACTGCGAAGCTGCCTTCACCATGCGCAACATTAACGTAATGCACCTTGTTTATTCGAGGCCGAATAATACATTACGGTGAATGGTGAGTTGTGAATGGTGAGTAGTAAGGGGAAATGACTACGCACTATTCACCATTGACAATTCACCACTGCCTACTTCAAATTGCCCACTTTCTTCACACTCTCCCGGAAACGGGTAAAGAAAATAAAGGCCACCAGGCAAAGCGCGAAGCCACAGAGGCCATTTAACCGTAAACCCAGGTCATTCCCGGGGTCTTTGCCGTAAACAGTAAGAAAAGCGAATAGGGCAATACCCATGGTTTGGCCAAGTTTTACAAACAGGTATTTTACTGCAAAAAACATCCCTTCGCGGTTTTCGCCGGTATCAATGGCATCTTTTTGGGCAATTTCAGCTAAAATAGCATTGGGTAAAATACCCAGCGATGCTAATGGGAATGCCGCAAAAAGCACCAGTGCGTAAACCTGCACTTTAGGCGAAAAAGGAAATTTCCCCAAAAAGTATATGGCCACAAATATTATACTCAATAATGCGAACGAAAATAGCACGATTGGCTTTTTGCCGATCTTTTTGGCTAAATAATTAATAAGCGGATAAAAAACCAACGATGTTATTACCATTACCCCCATCAATAAACCGCCCATCGATTCGGGTAAATGGAGCAGCACTTTTACAAAAAACAACAGGCCACTCGAAATAATGCTCAGCGCCATATAAAATGAAAAATCAGAGATGAGGTAATATTTAAAATTTCGTTGACTGAAAGTTTTACGTATAGCCAGCAATATTGGCAGATGAGAGGGCTTACTGCTTGAGTATTTTTTTTCATCAATTGCCAATACAGGCACCGCCATAATCGAGCCGGCAAAAATACATAGGCCCCATATGGTATATTGTACAGCTGTATCCCGGTTAGGGATGTTAAAAAAGTGTTGTACGAGGTCGGCGTAGTTGTTAACTAAAGCCGCAATGATAATACCTATTACAAAACCAACCTGCTGAAAAGATGAAAGTTTAACCTTTTCGGCGGCTGTATCCGCAAGTTCAGGTAAAAGTGCATTGTAAGGAATAATATAACTGGTAACGCCCATAAAAAACACAATGAGCGTAAACGACAGCCAGACGGCATTATGAATATTTTCGGCCCTCACCAGCGGACAAAAAGTAAGTCCGCAAAAGATTACCGCAGGCAATATGGCCCATTTCATAAAAGGGATGCGCCGGCCTTTTGGGTTTGCGCTTTTATCACTTAATGAAGCAATAAAGGGATCAAAAACCGCGTCAACCAGGCGCCCTGATGCCAAAATAACCGACATGATATTTAGCACCCCGAATAGCAATAGTTGCGGTACAAATGGCATTAACCCCGAATTTGAAGGCGGCAAATAAAAATAGGGGAGCATAACAATGATAATATTGGTCATTATGCTCCAGCCGATCATCCCGCAGGCATAGGCAAGCTGTTTATTAAAAGGTAGTTTTGCTACAGGCATTCGGTATGCAATATGCGAATATATTAACAGGGAAGAAGTTAAAACTCGTTGCTATTTTAAACTTTTGTAAATGGTTTAACAAATCCCTACATTAAACCCATGTTAACCTTCAATAAAAACCTGCAAAAGCTATTCAGTATTGCCCAAAAAGAAGAAAAAATTGGCATTGGCCTGATGTCGGGGACCTCATTGGATGGGCTGGATATTGCACTATGCAAATTTAAAGGCAGTGGCTTGCAAACAGCGTTTAAATTATTGCAATTTACAACGATACCATATCAAGAAGACTTCAAAAAAGAAATTCAATCGGTTTTTGCCCGAAAGGACGCTGACCTTGAAAAAGTATGCCTATTGAATGCCTATATAGGCAATTTTCATGGCGAACTGGTTTTACAAGCATTAGCCGAATGGGGCATAAAACCAGGCGAGGTAGATTTTATAGCCAGCCACGGGCAAACTATTTATCATGCGCCAAAAAGGCTGCACAAGCAGGCTGGGTACCCAAATGCTACCCTGCAAATCGGCGACGGCGATCATCTGGCAGTAAAAACCGGGATTTTAACCATCAGTGATTTCAGGCAAAAACATATTGCAGCAGGCGGCGAAGGTGCGCCTTTGGCTTTGTATGGCGATGTTCTGCTTGGCAGCAAACCAGGCGAAAACAGGATATTACTTAACATAGGCGGCATAGCCAACCTTACATTTTTGCCTGCCGATGGCAATTATACCCATATTTTATGCACTGATATCGGCCCCGGCAATACGCTGATTGATGCCGCCTGTCGTAAATATTTCAACATGCCCTATGACGAAGATTCGAAAATTGCCTTTTTAGGAACGATAAATGAGCCGCTATTAACTGCCTTGCTTGACCATCCATTTTTTAAGGAATCACTCCCAAAAACTACCGGGCCGGAATTGTTTAACCTGGCTTATGTTGAGAAAGCACAGCTACGATCAAACACATTAACGATAAGCAATGAGGATTTGGTTAGTACCTTGAGCGCATTCACCGCCAAATCAATTGCTGATTTTATACTTGATAATTTTAAGGCTGCCGATATTAAAATATTTAACAGCGGCGGCGGTGCCAAAAATATTTATGTGATTGAATATTTAAAAGAGGCCTTACCAAAGGCAATTATTGCAGATACAAATAGTTTAGCTATCGACCCTGACGCCAAAGAGGCTATTTTGTTTGCCCTGCTGGGAAACGAAGCGCTATGCGGCGAGCCGATAGCGATAGGGGATAACCCGGCGGTTTTGATGGGAAAGTTTAGTTTTGCAGGTTGAGCAAATGAAAGATGGGGCCGAATAATTGCCTTACTTCACCCCCATTTCCTTCTTCAAAAACTGCCCGGTAAAACTGTCTTTAACCTTTATTAAACCTTCGGGTGTGCCCGAGAATAGTATTTTACCACCGCCAGTGCCGCCTTCGGGGCCAAGGTCAATTACATGGTCGGCTACCTTTATTACATCCAGGTTATGTTCAATTACCAGTACAGTATTTCCTTTATCAACCAGTTGGTTTAATACGCCAAGCAATACGTTGATGTCTTCAAAATGCAGGCCCGTTGTCGGCTCATCTAAAATATAAAAAGTATTGCCTGTATCTTTTTTTGATAGTTCGGTAGCCAGTTTAACACGTTGTGCTTCACCGCCGCTCAGGGTGGTTGACGATTGCCCAAGAGTAATATAGCCCAAACCAACATCAAACAGGGTTTTAACTTTACGATAAATGGCCGGGATATGTTCAAAAAACGGCGTAGCGTCTTCAATACTCATGTCCAGTACATCGCTGATGGATTTTCCACGATAACGCACTTCCAGTGTTTCGCGGTTATAGCGCCTGCCGCCGCATTCTTCGCAGGGCACCTGCACATCGGGCAAAAAGTTCATTTCGATGACTTTTAAACCTGCCCCCTGGCAGGTTTCGCAGCGCCCACCTTTTACGTTAAACGAAAAACGACCGGGCTTATAGCCCCTGATCCTTGACTCGGGCAATTGCACGTACAGGTTGCGAATATCCGAAAATACCCCGGTATAAGTTGCCGGGTTTGAGCGCGGCGTACGGCCAATCGGCGCCTGGTCTATCTCTATCACCTTATCTACATGCTCCATGCCCTCAATTTTTTCGTAAGGCAGCGGGTGTTTTTTGGCCCTGAAAAAATGATGGTTAAGTATCGGGTATAAAGTTTCGGTAATAAGGCTTGATTTGCCGCTGCCTGATACACCCGTTACACCAATAAGCTTACCAAGCGGGAAATCAACAGTTACCTTTTTTAAATTGTGCCCTTCGGCTTTTTTTAGGGTTAATGTTTTGCCATTGCCTTCACGCCTTTTTTTAGGGATGGCTATTTCGCGCTCGCCGTTAATATACGATGTGGTAAGCGTATGCGCCTTCATCAATTCGGCAGGTGTGCCTTGTGCAACTATCTCGCCGCCGTGTACGCCGGCTGCCGGGCCCATATCAATCACGTGGTCGGCATGCAGTATCATATCTTTATCATGCTCAACTACCAGTACGGTATTGCCAAGGTCGCGCAGGTGTTTTAGTGCATTTATAAGTCGTTCATTGTCACGCTGGTGCAGGCCGATGCTCGGCTCATCCAAAATGTACATTACATTCATCAGTTGCGAGCCAATTTGTGTGGCCAGCCTTATGCGCTGCGCCTCGCCGCCCGATAATGTTTTTGCAGTGCGGTCGAGTGTTAAATAGCTCAGGCCCACATCCAGTAAAAAAACTATCCTCGCCCTTATTTCCTTTAATATTTCTTTTGCAATAACATTCTGGCGTTCATTCAGACGGTCTTCCAGGTTGGTAAACCAATCCTGCAGGGTGCGAATATCCATACAGGCCAGCTCGAAAATATTTTTATTATCTACCTTAAAATGCAACGACTCCTTTTTCAACCGTGCGCCATCACAGACCGGGCATGTGCGTAAAACACGGTAGTTTTCCATGTCGTCCATGCCTTCTTCGCCGCGGCGTTCCTGCTGCTCTTCCAGCATACGGATAATGCCGTCAAAACTTACCTGGTAGCTTTGTACGTTCCATTTATTGTATTCAACCGCCACGGTGATCATCTCTGTTGAACCATTCAGGATAATATCCAAATGGTCACGTGATAATTTCTCAATCGGGGTCGATAATGAAAACTCATACTTTTTAGCCAGCGCCTTTAATACCTGGAATATCCATGTTTCGCGGTATTCGCCGATAGGGGCAAGGCCGCCGTTAAGAATGCTTAATTTAGGATTAGGGATAACCGAAGCTTCATCTACCTCAAAAATATAACCCAGTCCATTGCATTTTTCACATGCGCCGTATGGTGAGTTAAATGAAAACGTATTTGGCTGAGGTTCATCATAGGATATCCCCGAAATGGGGTCCATCAAATACTTGCTGTAGTAGGCAACGTTATTATCCTTATCGGCGATGCGAATGATGCCTTTTGCAATTTTTAAAGCCGTTTGTATGGAGGTATATAAACGCTTGCTGTCGGCCTCGCTAACAATCAACCTGTCTACAACAATATCTATATCGTGAATTTTATAACGATCGACCTGCATTTTGGGCTCAACATCGGCAATCGCGCCGTCTATCCACACTTTTAAATAACCTTGTTTGCGTATCTGCTCAAAAAGCTCCCGGTAATGGCCCTTACGGGCTTTTACCACTGGCGCGAGAATATTTACCGGCTGACCGTTAAATTTTTCGGATATGGTACGCAATATCTGTTCTTCGGACATGCGTTCCATCTTTTCGCCGCTTACATAGGAGTACGCCTCGCCTGTACGGGCAAAAAGCAAACGCATAAAATCGTATATCTCGGTGATGGTTCCAACGGTTGAGCGCGGGTTTTTGCTGGTTGTTTTTTGCTCGATAGCGATAACCGGGCTTAAGCCTGATATCTTATCTACATCAGGCCGCTCCATGCCCCCCATAAACTGGCGCGAGTACGCTGAAAATGTTTCCATATACCTACGCTGTCCCTCGGCATAAATGGTATCAAACGCCAATGATGATTTGCCACTGCCGCTTAAACCGGTAATTACCACCAGTTGGTTGCGCGGAAAAGAAACATCGATATTTTTTAAATTATGTACCCTGGCCCCGTACACTTCCACCTCATTTTGCTCGCCAAGATCTATTGCTTTGTCTATCATTTATTTCAATTATCGAATTATTGAATTACTGAATTATTGATTTTATTTTGATTGGTGCGTGTGGTTAAACAAGTGTGGGGAGCGTTAAATGTGAACCCCAATCAACCTCATAACCGATTTTGCCAATTCAATAATTCAATAATTCAGTAATTCAAAATTAGCTCCAAATATACGCAAAAAAGGCCGGTCCTTTATTTGAAAGGCCGGCCTGGTGGTGCTCCGTAATATAAATTTTTACACGTGTGTGGTAAAACCGTTATTGGTTGAATGCCAGTAGCTCAGATGGTTTAAAAACAGGTATATATTTTTTATACCCGTATTTGCCCGGCTGGCTGATAATGGCTTTCATAGCTATAAGGTTATACACGTACGATGCGGTTTCGCGGTTTAAGTGCATAAGGAAATAGTTATCCTCATTTTGCCTGTTAATTGCCCTTTCAAGCTTTATCGACCCGTTATTATAGGCCGCCGCCGCTAATGTCCAGCTATTAAACTCAACATAAAGTTCTTTAATATACTTGCATGCCGCAATGGTTGATTTACGAACGTTAAGCCGCTCGTCAATCCCTTTCCTTACTTTAAGGCCATAGGTACGGGCTGTCCCCGGCATAAACTGCCACGAGCCTCTTGCACCTTTTGAAGATGTGCCTTCGCATAGGCCCGATTCAACTAAAGGAATATACTTAAAGTCATCAGGAATACCGTAGGCTCTTAAAATTGGTTCGATAATTGGGAACAGTTCACTGGCTTTAGTTTGCAGTATGTCTGATTGGACATGTTTGTAATTGTGCTTGTCGAGGGAACGCCTCAATGCACGGTTTACGCTGGCATCATTAATTGGTAAAGCCTCGTTTGCGAAAGTAAAATCATTGTCATCGATGTTCTTAAAGATGAATTTTGATTTAAAAACCTTTGCGGGCTTTGCTATTTTGGCAGTCTTTTTGGTAAGTGTACTTGCCTTTGTACCGCAGATATTAATTGCGGAAATGATAACCAGCAACACTATTACGGAGCACGTAATTAAGTGTCTCTTAGTCATTTCTTTTTTATCCATAAGCATTACATTTGGTAGAATGTGCTGCAAAGGTACTTTATATAAATCACATTATCAAATACTTAGCTTTTTGCAACTTTTGAAAGAAGGGGTTTTCGGTTCAAAAACTGCGCCTAAAAGCCATAGGCGCAGTTTTTGAACCGGCAAAAAAAATTATAATTATCGCCCCAAAAACAGTAACTTTGACCCCTCACGCTGCGAAGCGCAAACGAAAAAACTATGGCATTTAACAAACCAGGACAAGGCCGAAGCAGCCAATCAGGCAGGTCATCAAACAGGGCAACAAAAGCCGGCGATGCACCAAAAAGATCGACATCTTCAAGAGGAAAATCATCAGGCGCAGACCACATTGATTTCAACAAACCGGCAAAAAAATATAGCAGCGAACGTTCGGGCGAGAAAAAATCTTTTTCTTCATCGGGAAGCAAGCCATATCAAAGCAGGTCAAATGATGGTGACAAACCGGCAAGCAGCTTTAGCGGTGGTCCGGGCGAGAAAAAAGCATTCACTCCTAAAAGCAGGCCATATACCGGGAGACCGGCTGATAATGACGCCCGACCGAAAAGAAATTTCGGTGAATCTTCAGGCGAGAAAAAATCATTTGCACCTAAAGGCAGGCCATATACAGGCAGGATAGCAGATAACGATCCAAGGCCGAAAAAGAATTTTAGCGGCGGCGAGGCTTCCGGCGAGAAAAGGCCTTTTACTTCGCGCGGCAAATCGTCAACAGGTTCTTTTAGCGTTGATGACAGGCCAAAAAGAAGCTCAGGTGGTGAGAGAACAGGTGATAAAAAATTTGCTGGCAGGCCATCTGGCGCTGGCGATTTCAAAAAACGTGAAGGTGACAGGCCGTATGATGCTGACAGGCCGCAGCGCGCAAAACCAAGCTACGATAAGATAACACCCGACCGTGATGCGCCCGCAAAAACTTTGCGCGGACGCAAAAAAGGCCCGGAAAGTAAAGATACAGGCCTTATCAGGTTGAACCGCTATATATCAAACGCAGGGATATGCTCGCGCCGCAAGGCTGATGAGTTGATTGCTGCAGGTGTTGTGGCTGTAAATGGTGTTGTAGTGTCCGAATTAGGGCACAAAGTGGACCCGCAAAAGGACGAAATACGCTACAACGGCGAAACGCTGAAACGTGAAAAAATGGTTTATGTATTATTAAATAAGCCAAAAGATTATATCACCACCACCGAAGACCCGCAGGAACGCCGTACTGTAATGCACCTGGTTGAAAAAGCCAGTCGTGAGCGCATTTATCCAATCGGCCGTTTAGACAGGAACACAACCGGGCTGCTTTTAATGACCAATGACGGCGATCTTGCCGATAAATTATCCCACCCGAAAAATAATATTGTTAAACTTTACCAGGTGGAGCTGAACAAAAGCTTGACGCAAGGCGATTTAAATAAAATTGGTTTTGGCCTTGAGCTTGAAGACGGTTTAATAAAACCCGACTCCATATCATACGTAGCAGGCGGATCAAAACGTGAAATAGGTATACAGATACACAGCGGCAAAAACCGTATTGTGCGCCGCATATTTGAACATTTAGGTTACGAGGTAGTGAAACTTGACAGGGCGGTGTATGCCAATCTTACCAAAAAAGACTTGCCCCGTGGCCGCTGGCGCTTTTTAGAAGAAAGCGAAGTGATTCAGTTGAAACACTTGATTTAGAGAGGTAAAAGGTTAAAGGCGAAAGGTAAAAGTCAACGTTACTTCTCATCTCCCAAAATGGCTATCGCTTCATCATATTGTTTTAACAAGCCGGGGGCGCGGTCGACGGCCCAGCCTTTGTAGTTGTTTTTTATCAGGATGAGGGTTGCGTGTGCGTTTTCCACTTTTCCTGCTTCCCTGCTTAAAAAAACCTTTGCTATTTCATCTTCTACCTTCATTATCCTTGCCTGGTCCTGGTAAATATAGGTAAGCAGGTACATTGTTTTAATGCCCACTTTAGCCGAAATATTGTGATTTTTAGCTACTTCCCAGGCCACATCGTCAAGATAACGGTATAAAATACCCTGCGGGGCTATGTATTTAAGATGAAACTCATCATTGGAAACGATTTTTTTCTGCAATCCAGGATTGGCCAGCGCCGAATCAATTGATTTTAATACTTGTTGGTGATAAGCGTATTGCTCTTTTTCAAGCATCCTGTTAACTTTCAACTCCTTTCGTATATTATCTAACAGTTCCTTTGTTTCATTTTTTTCGTGCAGGTTGTTTATAAATTCGGTTAGTATCAACGCCAGCAAAACGCTGAAAATAATGAGAAAGGACTCGCCCGCATATTCTTTCCAATCGCGCAGGATGTAAACCTGTGGTTTTTTGTCCGGGTTTGTTTCGGGCGTTGGCGGGGTGCTTTCTTCAGTTGTTTCTTCTTCCATTTTCGAAGCTTTGACGCTAATATAAAAATAGATCAGCGAAATTATTTATAGTTCAGTTAAATTTCAACGTCGGAGATCAGCTGATCGGACAGCTGCAAAAAAACAATTGTAAAAGTAGTGCCAACATTTGGCTGGCTTTGTACCGATATGTTGCCGCCAAAAGTTTCGATCTGTGTTTTGGTCATAAATAGCCCAACGCCCTTGCTGTCAAAACCCCGATGGAAGGTTTTATTTAGCTTAAACATGTCTTTTCCATGCCTTTTCAGGTCAATGCCAAGCCCGTTATCACTAAAAGCGAGTACCACCTGGCCATGCTTAATTATCGACGATATATTAATTACCGGTGGCGTATCCGTTTTGCTGTATTTAAGCGCATTACTTATCATGTTATAAAATATACTCTCCAGGTACATTTTGGGAAATTTCATGGAAACAACCTGGAAATCAGTATGAATAGTTGCCTTTTTAGAAATTATCTGGCCAGCCAGCATCTTCTGAACGTTATTAACCATTTCTTCAAGGTCGCAATCGTCGTAAGGCAGGTCAGTATTATTTCTTATCTCCAATATTTTCATCAATTCATTAAGCGTTGCTATTAAGGTGGCGCTGCTTTGCTTTAACATTGGCATCAGCTCATTTTTTTCATCCTGGTCTGATGTTTCATCCATCATACCCAGCAGCATCGCGATACTGCCGGCAGGACCGCGTAAATTATGGGCTACAATGCGGTTAAAATCCTCAAACTGGCTTATCTTGTTTTCAAGGTCAAGCGCCCTTTTATATTCATCAATATCGGTGCACGAGCCAAACCATTTAATAATTCTCCCATGCTCATCCTTCATCGCCAGCGCACGCCCAATGTGCCATCTGTAAACGCCATCGGCAGCTCTTTTAAACCTAACCTCTACCTCATAGGGTTTACCGGTTTCAAGTGAATCGCGCCATGTTTTTTTCTCATTTGCTACATCGTCTGGATGCAGCACGGGTTCCCAGCCGTATTTAAAAGTGTCTTCAAGGCTCATCCCTGTATAGTCAAACCAATGTTTGTTACAATAGTCAAAACTTCCATCCGGGTTTGATGTCCATACTACTTGCGGTATAGAATCAGCAAGGAATTTAAATTCCTGTATTCTTTCAATAGTACGGTCCTGCTGTTCAATGAGCTCTATATGTTGAAGCAGTAATTCATTTAATTTTTCCTGGGTTTCAATAGATAACCTTAGCGCCAGCTCCCCACGTTTATAATTATCTATGTCCTGGAACGTACCGTATATCCTTTTGCATACCCCGTTTTCAAATTCAACGTTACCAATTGATCTTATCCATATCTCATCGCCTTTTGCATTAATTATTTGTAGTTCCTCATCCCAGGGCCTGCCATCAGTCAATGCATGGTGAAGTGCTGCCAGTATCTTGTCACGGTTTTCGCCTTCTTTATAAAAATTGATGGTGGTAGTTACACCCGGTTCATAATCAGCGACGACGCCATGGATCTCTTTTGTTACCGATGTCCAGAATATTTTTTGCTTCTGAACATCATATTCCCAGCCGCCCACACGTGCAACCTGGTTGGTTTGCTCCAGCATCTGGCTGGTACGCTTCAAATTTTGTTCTAAGTAATGTCTTTCGGTAATATCAATGCCATTCCCTATTACGTAAGGCGTTTCACCATCGCTATTTTCCAATACATTGTTGTACATCCATATCCTTGTTGAACCATCTTTATTTCGGGTAACCATCTGGCCCTTCGCTTTGCCAGCGCTTTTAATTTCTGCCAGGTATTGTTTTAAAAGCTGGTGCCCTTTTGGGGGGACAATATCAAACAGGCTCATCTTCATTATCTCTTTAAGGGTGTACCCCAATATAGAAGCGCCGGCGCTGTTAACCGAAAGGAATTTTCCGTCCAGGTCATGGGTACACATCAGGCCCTGCGAGTTTTCGAAAAACACCCGCAGCTTATGTTCGCTTATGGCAAGTTGCTGTTCTTTTAGTTTGATATCGGATACATCGCGCCCGATGCCAAATATATTTCCGGTAGCGGGTTCGGGCGTTGATGTCCATTGAATAGTTTTATAATCCCCGTCTTTGGTTTTAAACCGCTGTAAAAAATTGACAGTGCCCATGCCCATGCTTAATTTTTCCAGCTCCTTTTTGGTGTTCTCAATATCATCGGGATGGTAAAACTCAAACGAAGAAGTATTTAAAAGATATTCTCTGTCCCAGCCTAAAAGCTTCGTAAACGCAGGATTTATTTTTTTGAAATACCCATCCAGCCCACCTACAAATATGAGGTCGTTTGATAGTTCGAATACCTTTTCAAAGTTTTTAAGTTCTTCTTTCAACCTTCCTTCAACAATAAGCCCTGTAACCTCTTTGGCAAGTAACTGTAGTATCTGTTTTTGTTTAGGTGTTAAAACTTTAGGCTTTTGGTCAATTACGCATAACGAGCCAAGCGCAAATCCATGAGGATCGACCAAAGGGTATCCGGCATAAAAACGGATGTTCGGATCATTAGTTACAAGGGCGTTGTTGCTAAACCTTTTGTCTTTTGTAGCGTCTTCAATTTCAAGAATTGAACTATCCATGATAGTGTAGGCACAAAATGCAAGGTCTCTCGGGGTTTCCCTATTATTAACGCCTACTGATGATTTAAACCACTGCCTGTTTTCATCGATAAGGGAAACCATCGATATGGGCACATCACAAACCAGGGAAGCAAGTTCTGTAATACGGTCAAATTGATCCTCATACGCGGTATCTAAAACCTCGTAGTTGCGAAGGGCCCTTAAGCGTTCCTTTTCATTTTTGGGTACCGGAGGAGTATTCACCTGATATTATTAAATTGGATAAAAGAAATGCCTTGGACAGGTAGATTTTATAACAATTTGTTCGATAACATCTTACCATTTTTGAATTGCCACAATTGGATAAGGCAATTCAAACATTATATAAAATTAAACATTTTATAAATGAAAAAGGCTTATTTTGTATGATTTTGCTTATTAACTAACACAACGTAATTTATACAACACTTATATAAAAAGCAAAACATGGATTGTTATTTTATATCTTTCAACCGTATTTACTATTTAAATGAATAACGACTATTTTATTTTAGAAGACGGTGAACAAACCGGCCCATTCACATTTGATGAATTAATGGATATGGGGCTTGATATTCATACCAGGGTACTATCTCCATTAGCCGATAACTGGCAGGATGCCTGCGACCTGCCGGAGTTTTATCCTTATTTTGAGTCGATAGGGGTATATTTACCTACCGGGGACAACCTCGCATCGTTTTGGTGGCGGCTGCTGGCGTTCATGATCGATTATCTTATCATATCCTTTGTTTTATCTTTTATAATTATGATGGTTGCGCCTGGCTTTTTAATGTCCATAATGCAATCGTATAACGATATGTTAAAATCAGCGCATAATATAGCTTACAGCGATATGTTAAAACTGCAGTTTGCACTCTATTTCGCAATACTTGTTAATGATTTAATAGGCGGGCTATCGCCGATGAAAGGCAGCATTGGCAAAAGGGTATGCAAACTGGTTGTAGTTGATATCGATGGTACCGGGCTTAGTTTCGGAAAAGCCCTTTTGCGTAGCATTGGTAAAATAATTTCTCTTTCCTTTTATGGCTTAGGCTTTTTAAGCATTTTTTTTAGCGAACACCGCCAGGCCATGCACGATTATCTTGCGAAGACGTATGTGGTGAAACGATAGTGAAACAGTTTGCAGTTTTGAGTGGGCAGTGGGTAGTAAAAAAAAGTGGTGGGGCTTAAGTGGCAGTAGCAGTTGAGAGGCATGGCGACTGCTACTGCCACTTAATACTGCTACTAATCCTAACTCACCAACTAAAGATTAAACATCACCTTCAGCAAAACAATCCTCCCCGGCAATGTATATGAACTGGCCGTCAATGTATTGGCCGATAAATAAAGCGCGTTATAAGTTTTCACATTCAAAAAATTGTTAGCGTCAACTTCCAGGTCGGCTTTCCATTTTTTGATATGGAATTTGGCCGAGGCGTCCGCAAAAAAGTATTTCAGGTCGGGGTTACCTTGCTGGCGGGTGAAGTAATGCTCGCCCGATAATTTGAACTGAATATCATCCGAAGGAACATAGTTAACCACGGCTTGCTGCAGCAACTGGTCGATATGAAAGGCCGATGCCTCTACAGACGAGTGGCTGTCTGTTTGGGTTAGGCTGGCCTTATAGCTAAAATTTACATGGTCGCTCACTTTGGTATCAGCGCTTATATTGGCAGCCTCTGTAGTGGTATTGAACGGTAGCAAGGCATTGTTTTGAATCTGCACCGAGCTGTTGTTCTGCCATTGCAGCCCGCCGCTAAAAGTGGTTTTTAGCGCAAAGGAGTATTTACTTACCGTACTGCTCACCGTCCAGGCATTAGTGCTGTTTGGATAGGGCAACATCACGCGCTGCTGCAACGTGTTGGTAATCACTTCTGAAGCAATATTATTGGATGCAATGTGGTTGTAAAGCACATTTATGCTGGCAAAAAATAGGGTTAGCGCCTTGCGATAGTTAAACCCGGCAGCGGCCGTTTGGTTCGCGCTTTCAGTCAGGCTGGCGTTATTAGCGTAAAGGCTGCGGTAATCCGTCAGGATGTAGCCGCGGTACAAATCTTCTATCGTGCCGGTTTGGTTACGGTAATTGTAGAGGAAGGTAAGATAATTTTCCAGGCTGGTTAGGTATTTTACCCTTAGCTGCGGGTTAAAATACAAACGGCTTAAATGCTTGTTGAGCGCGTACTGGCTGTCCGAATAATCGATTTGCTGCAAGCTTACCGGCAGGGCGAGGTTTGCTTTAAGGATAGTGCCCGGCAAATCGTAAGCTGCTTCGGCGTAAATTTTTTTGCGGGTCCAGTTCAAATGGTTCATGGAACTGTCCGATTCCGGGTTCACGCTGTTATTGTTCTGCAATACATCCAGGTTGGATGTCAGCGTTTGCGATTGTACGCTAAAACCGGTCCGGTAACTTTGGGTGACGACGTTTGCCGGTATTTTAAACGACAGGTAATTATTAGTATACCAGGCCAGCACGTTTACATTTTGCAGCAGCTGGGCATAAGGAACACTTTTATTAAATATGGTGTCCAGGTAGTTAGACCCGATTGTGCGATTTTCGGGCTCAGCCGAATGGCTGATATAGGAATATGCCTGGATGATATTGTTTGATTTCAGCGATTTGATCAGGTTAAATTCATTGGAGAAATTCAGCGCATTATCTTTAAAAACCTGGTTCACCAGGGTGCCGTGCGTATTCAGGTTGGAATAACTGGCCGACCGGTTGTCATCAATCAACAGCGCATCGTTCAGGTAGTATTTGTCCTGGTTAACGTTCAGCGTAAATTGGGTATGCAGTATATTGGGAACGGTGCGATTGTGCTGGGTTTCGTTATAGCGCACTGTATCGCCCGGCAAAAAAATGGTGTTCAGCTGGCTGTAATCCTGCTTTTGGGTATCATGAAAATACCATGCGTTGATCTTCAGCTGCACATTCTTTTTTAAGTTGACCAGGTTATTAAGATTGAGCAGTGCGGATTGATTGAACAAATACCGGTCGCGTGATAAGGCTGGGTTGTTCACCGAACCGAGGGAAAGTACCATGGCCGGCACATCGTTATCTATACGCTGCGAATAATCGTTAAAATTATGTGCTGTTAGTTCTTGTTGCAGGTCGTCCCCTGTATTGTTGCCTTTAAGGTAGTTGATGGCTTTATAGTTATCCTTAAACATCATAGCGTTAAGGTCTTCGTCATAATTTCCGGGCAAACCTGCCCCGAGGCTTTCCTGGCCTACCAGCTGTAGTTTGGCGCCTTTTTTAATGGTCAGGTTCAGCGCCACATCATCGCTCATTACTTTATTTTGCAAGGCTTTAACCGGCTGGTCGTTTTGAATTACCTGCACCTTTTCCACTACGCCTTGCGGGATGGTATTGGTGGCAATATTGTATTTATCATCCAGCAGGTTATCGCCGCCGATATACAGGTTGGATATGGCTTTGTTGTTATACAAGATGGTGCCATCGGTAGCTACGGTTATACCGGGCAGTTTTTTGATCACGTCGCCGATCACCCTATCCTGCGGGCTGCTGAAATCGGATACCTTATAATCCAGCGTATCGCCGTGCGTCCGCAGTACAGGCCGGCTGCTTTTGATTACTACCGCCTGTAACTGATTAACGGATGCGTGTAATAAAAAGTCGACGGCAGCGGTGTGGTCAACCGCTTTCGCCAGGCTTTTGTAACCAATGCTGCGTACTTCCACCAGCAGGCTGTCTGGGCTTTCGCCCGACGGTACGCTAAGGCTATAGGTTCCTTTGGCGTCTGTTATGGTGTAAGACACAATGCCAGTACCTGCCTTTTTTTTGAGGTTGACAGTGGCATATGGCACGGCTTTTCCCGTACTGTCTTTAACCGTACCATGGATTTTTCCCTGGGCAAAACAGAGCGCAGCGCACAGCATGCCGCACAGAAGCAGTATTAGAGATCGCATAAAAAGCATCATTATTTTTCGGGTAACTCAATTGGGTTATTGATCACCGGCTGCGGCCCAACTTTGATCTTGATTTGCGGCCGGGGGCCGTTACCAGGCCCATTCATGCCCGACGAAGCCATCATTGCCTGTACAAAGGCATCCGGGTCCTTTCGCATGGCATCCTGCAATTTTGTGAATTCTTTGTCCGTGGTTTTGATCGAGCGCGAGGGCAGTTCGATAATAGCCGGATCCGTATCAGAATCATCTCCGCCGATTGTGATCATCTTCGGCCCGTCGCCAGGCTGCGCGTCACTGGTGACGGCGGCAAGTTGAGGCGGTGCCAGTTTCTCGATGCCGTCAAACTTAAACACCACCTCTTTTTTGGCGTCATACGCCTCCAGGATCACACCGGGAAGGCCATTCAATTTCCATGGCCCTGCATGAAAAGGCATATCCGCACAAAACCATGCGGTGTAATCCCTCCCCTTGAAATGGGCAGTCGCTTTTTGGCAATGCATACCGCCAAAGCTGGCTGTATCGCTGCTTACTTTCCAGTCGATAACGGGTAAGGCATCTTCTATCAGATAGCTATTGATGACGAGCGATTCCTTTCTAAAAATTTTCTGCTGTGCCGGAAATTGAAAATATTGAAGGGGTGACCCCGTGTTTTGCCTGTGTATTTGAATACGCCCATCAGGTGAGTTTGCCATTGCTTCTTTCACTTGTTTTTTGAATAAGGCATCCTGGAGTTGTTTATCATAGCTTTTGTACACGCTTGAGTTTTTACCCAGCAACAGTGCCATGTTTTCGGTGTAGGGGGTTGCCCGGTTGTTGGTATCCCTCAAATGCGAAAACTTATAATGCACCATGTATGCTGCGGTGTCGGTTTGTTGCGCCCCGGCCATACAGGCGGCGGTTAAAAGGGCGGCACATAGTAATAACTGCTTTTTCATGATTTGGATATTTTTTTTGGAATGATATATTACTTGTTCAACCTGCCGGTAAAACGAGCTGGTTGTGTTGTAGTACCCTGGCTCATTGCTTTTCCGGCAATTCTATCGGGTTGTTGGTCCCCGGGCTACGACGACCCGAGCCTTTTATGACCCTGATATTATCCATTTTTTCGCCGCCAGCTTGGGCACTCGCGTGATTACCCGCGTTCATGGCTTGCGCAAACCCTTCGGGGTCTTTCTGCATGGTCTCCTTCATTTTATCGAATTCCTTTTGTGTGGTCTTGATTGTACGGGGCGGCGTTCCTATCAAATTCATGTCATCGTCCAAGTCCCGTAATATCGGGGGGACATCCGCATCAGCAGACCCTGTTTTTGGCGGCGCGGGCACTGCTTTCTCAAAGCCATCAAACTTAAATACCACTTCGTTTTTTGCATCATGCGCGTCTACGATCACACCGGGCAAGCCGTTTAATTTCCAGGGGCCGATATGCACCGGAAGATCAGGGCAAAACCATGCGACATAATCCCTGCCTTTAAAATGGCAGGTAGCTTCCTGGCAGTGCAAACCGCCAAAAGTTGTCGTGTCACTACTGATCTTCCAGGCGATAGCCGGCATCGGGCCGTCGATGAAGTAACTGTTGAACAGCTGATCTTTCGTGTATAATTTTTGTTCATTTGGGTACTGGTAATATTCTACCGGTGTGCCTACACCCCTTCTGTTTATCCTGGCATTTCCGTCCGGGCTGGCGGCCGCCGCTTCTGCAAACGCTTTCTTAAACTGTGCCTTATATACTATCCCATCGTAACTCCTGTAAGCGCCTGCGCTTTTGCCTACATATAATACCATGTTTTCTGTATAGGGGTGCGCCCGGTTGGTGGTGTCCCTTACATGGGTAAACTTGTAATGCACCAGCACACGCGCCGTATCCGTTTTTTGGGCTTCAGCGTTAATAAATGCCCCCAGTAAGGCGGTTGCTATCAATAATTGCTTCTTCATAACATAATAATTTTAAGCAATACTATATTTTAATAATGGCGCCCTAAAAACTTTGGTATGAACGTAGGATATGGACATGTAAAGCGGCGATATTTGGTATTTGCGGATAAACGGATGTTTGGGGAAGAATTTAAGGCAGACACCATGCCACGGATTTCAAAACCTGCCTGTTCGCATACTAATCAGTCCGGTTAATCACATAAATTAATGAATGCACGCAAAGGTTTCTATTTTTGAATTGATGAATAAGAAAAAAAAGAGACAACTGGCAGAGATCGTTATCCATATCCTTTTTTGGGTAGCGGTTTTCTATGCCGTAAATGTGGCAACCAGTTCGGCCGTTACCATAAGGATCAGCCGCAATAATGCGGTGATGGAGCGGAAACAAATAGTCAGGTTTTTACCTGCCACCTACGGCACCTTGGTGTTGCTGGCCATTTTATTTTATGGCAATATTTTTTGGCTGTTTAAAAAGATACTCTCCTTTCGCAGCAACCTTGCCCGTTTTGCCATCGCAGCATGTTGGTTTTTGTTGATCTTCGCGATAGATACTTTCGCTATCAATTTGCTAACCCCACGTGATACGGTCAGGATGGGGCCTCCACCAGCCCAGCAGTTGGTTGGCACCTTCAAACTGAAAGGCACCCCGTCCGCACCGCCGCCGCTATCAGAAACCGTGCATATTGTTCCTGATAAGGGCGGTATTGTTCCGGATGGTAAGCATGGAGTTCCCAATACCGGTCGTGTTGTTTTTTATAAAGGCCGTATTGTTCCGGATACCGGTCGTGTTGGTTTGGGTAAGGGACGTATTGTTTCGGATAGTAAGCATGGCGTTCCCGACACAGGTCGTGTTGTTTTTTATAAGGGCCGTGTTGTTCCGGATACTGGTCATGTTGGTTTGGGTAAGGGACGTATTGTTTCGGATAACATGCGTGTTGTTTCAGATATTGGTCATGCTGTACCAGACAATGGGCCTCTTGGTTTTATCATGGATATGGTCGACCGGTCGCAACTGATCCTGTTGCTTCTTTTTATAGGCATTCTGGGCGTCTCGATTGCTTACTTCTTTTTAAAGGAATGGGCAAAAGCAGATGTGCTTCGCATTAAACTGGAGGCTAATCAGTTGAGTACCGAGGTTAAGTTCCTGCGCTCGCAGATCAACCCGCACTTCCTGTTCAACACACTCAATAATTTGTTTTCGATGGCGCAGGGAAAGGGGAACGACGACCTTGCCGACGGTATCTCCAAACTATCGGGCATGATGCGCTACATGATCTACGACAGTAATGCCGACCTCGTTCCGCTTAGCAAAGAAATTGCCTACCTGGAAGATTGCATCACCCTTAATAAACTGCGCTACGCGGATGAAGAAGTAAAGGTGACTTTTAATTACCCGGCGCAAACCGAAGGTGTTTTGGTTGCACCCATGCTTTTTATTTCCTTTGTGGAAAATGCTTTTAAGCACGGCGTTATGATAGGTCAATCATCCGGGATCGATATTTACATTTTAATAGAGAACAATCAACTGGTGTTTAGCTGTCAAAATACGATTTACCACGTCAAAAAAATGGTAGATGAGGACGGCGGCATAGGCCTGGAGAATGTAAAAAGGAGATTGGAGTTAGTATATCCCGGAAAGTACGAATTGTTTATAAAAAACGCCGGAGATAGGTATATTGTCAATCTTGGAATTAATCTGGAATGATCACCTGTATAGCTATTGATGATGAGCCAAAGGCGCTGGAAGTAATAGAACGCTATTGCAAAAAAACCAGCCTGGTAGACCTGCGGGCTACCTTTCGCGAACCGGTGAAGGCCATTGAATTTCTGAACCGGGAAAAGGTGGACCTCATCTTCCTGGATATCAATATGCCCGAAATCAGCGGGATGCAGCTGGTGCAAACTTTGGCGCCCCGGCCGATGATCATTTTTACCACCGCCTACAGCCATTACGCCGTGGAAAGTTATGACCTGAACGCGCTGGACTACCTGCTGAAGCCCATCACCTTTGAGCGTTTTTTGGCAGCAATAAACAAAGCTGCCGGCTCATTGCCGGCGAAAACTATTGTAGTTAATGAGGACGAGCCCACCGTTTTTATAAAAAGCGGCCCGCAAACCTACCAGGTAAAAATTAGCGACATATTTTATTTGGAAAAGGACGGCAACTATATCACCGTTCATTTAAAAGATAAAAATATCCTTATCCGCGAAAACATGACAGATATTTTTGAGATTGTACCCGCCGGCGAGTTTGTGCGGGTGCATAAATCATTCGTTGTGGCCATAAAACATATTACTATGATAGAAGTTCACCAGGTAATTGTTAATGGTGAAAAAATACCCATAGGGAGCACTTACCGCGATGCTTTAAGGCTGAGGTTAGGGCTGGAATGAGGTAGTTTGCCCTGGCCTAAATCCTCGCCAAAAGGAGAGGACTTAACTTCGCTCTTTTTTAGCCCTCTCCTTTTGGAGAGGGTTGGGTGAGGCCAACTAAAATAGCCTGTCCTTCATCACCAGCGTTCCCGCTATCATATCGTGCAGGCATTGCTGTTGCTTGTTAAAAAAAGCAAAAAGATAACCAACAAAAAGCGTGAGTACCGAAAATATTTTGGCAAGGTTACGGCCAATGGCATGGCCAAAGCTAATCCTTTCTCCCTCCATATCGCAAACTTTTATCCGGAGTACCTGTTTGCCAAATGTTGCCTGTTTGGCCGAGCTTTCCATAATAACATGATAAATTAATTTTGCAATAGGTACAATAACAAGCAGGCTGAAAGCTATTACAATGCGGGTTGCTTTATCATCGGTAAACAATACAATAATTAATGCAACAATAATACACGCCCCGGCAACAACAAGCCAATCAAGTACTGACGCGAGCAGGCGCTGGTCGAAACTTCCAAAGTATTGGGGAATAACGGGCTGTTGTTTTAAGCCCAAAAGTTCGCGCAGTTCGGCAACTTCGTGGGCTTCTTTATAGTCGTCCATTGCCGGGGTTTTCACAAAGTCACTTGCCCTAACATTTAGTGATTTTAACTGCGCAAGGTTATAAGGCCCTTCGGGTTTACCGTTTATCACCAACAGGTAGCCGTTTTTGTTGGAAGGTTGTAATGTTGTAAAGTTGGAAGGTTGCATTTTGTTAAAGTTGGAAGGTTGCAATGTGTAAAACGCTTTATATCAATTTAATATTACTTTTTTAACATTACAACCTTTCAACTTTACAACATTGAAACATCTTTTTAATATCTCTTCACATTAAAGCCTGATAACCCACCGCTGATATGGATATGCATTTTGTTTTTGGCGGCGGCGTAGCCGGGTGTTTCATAATTGTTATCATCGGTTTTGTTGAAGCCTTCGAAGTGATTATCTGATAAGCCTGAATCAGTCTCAATACTGCAGGCTGCATTTTGTGGGATGCTGATGTCCACGCCGGATACACCGGTTTCAACGTCAACATCTGTCATCAATAAAGGGGCACCTAATTTTACTTTAAACGATGCCGCGCCGCCGCTTATTTTGAGTTCCTTAACCTTGAATCTCGAGAGGTCGAAATCAAGACTTGTAGCGCCTGTTTCAACATTGATCTCCCATTCGGGGTTTGGGTTTAAGCGAAAATCGGCCCTGTTTTTATCGGAATCGAAATTGAACCCATGGTGATTTCTCATTTTAAAATCCAAAACATAAACCGAATCATCCATGCTATGCGAAAAATTATACCTGTCGGTATTATTATCCTTGGTAGTAGCGCTAAATAATTGATTAGTAGTATCTGATAAATTATAGGTAGTGCCGCCACCACTAATGTTAAGGCGGGCAACTTTAATATCAGCTTTATAAGGCTCATTAAAGGTTCCGTTACCTACTATTTTAACATCCTTATTATTATTATCATCATCATCGTTGTCATCGCCATCGTTCATGTTATTATTATCATTGTTATCATTGTCATTGCTCCAGCTGAAATGGCTGCCCGGCCAAAAGTCATAGCGTTCGCCAAAGTTGCCAAAAAACAGCAACCCTAACCCAACTACTAATACTGCTATTTTTATAACCGACGCCCAGGGCGATTTATTATGTGCAAATACCAGGTTTACACCGCCAATAACTAAAAATATAGGCCATAAGCGAAATATATTCCACCAATGAAAATGAAGGTATCCGTAATTAGCAAGCAGGATGGCTGCGCCTATAAGTACCAGGACTATGCCCGGGATCAATTTATTATTTTTCATGATCTTATTTTTTCTATTTGGCTATGAAGCTATCATGGGCAAACTGTTGATTTTTTTAATGGCTGCCCATGATGGTTTCATGATTTTACTTTGTTAAGGTAACCCCGGTAACTATCGGGATGGTTTAATTATTCCACAGTTGGTGTATGCCCTTTTGTATCCGTATTTTCTACCGTTGTTGCATCGTCAGCAGCAGGGGCCTCTGTTTTATCAGCAGTTTGCCAATCCTGCTTTTCCCATGGTTGTTTTTTTTGGCCGCTAATAATAAATGCACCGCCTATAACAACCAATACCAATGGCCATAGCCTGCCGAAGTCAAAATCAGGGATAAGGTCATAATTATCTATCAATACCGCGGCGCCGATAATTATGAGTACAACGCCTACAATAATGCCTGCATTTGATTTGTGTTTCACAGGCACGTTTTCAATCGGGTTGTTGCTATATGGGTTATTGCCGAAAGTATAGGGGTTGCCTGCTGGCGGTGGCGTACCGGCCTGGTTGTATGGCTGTTGCGGCGGAACGGTATAGTCAACCGTCGGGTTGTTGAAATTATTTATGGTATAACCTTTCCTGGGTAACACTATCCATAAAATGATATATGGGATGAAACCCACGCCCATTATAAAAAATGTAAATGCAAATAACAGGCGGACCACAGTAACATCCATTTCGAAATATTCGGCCAGGCCTGAACAAACACCACCTAATACCTTGTTGTATTCGTTGCGATATAGTTTCTTGTTCATGATTGTATTGTTTTAGTTATTTTTTTGAAGGTAATTTCACCGATTTGGGAGATGATTTCACCGATTTTGTTTATTTTTTTAATTTTTTTTTCGCCTTCCGCCACTTACTATTCACCCCTCATATCTGCCCAAAGGCCGGTTTAATTATTATTTCATCCACGTTGGCCCCGGCACTCATCCTGTAAATATTTATAATTGCAGAGGCGATATCTTCGGGCAGCACCATCTTGTCCTTATCCACTTCCATACCCTTCCATGAATCCGTTAATGTTGAGCCGGGTATTACGGCGGTTACTTTTACCCCATGCGCCTGCATCTCCAGCCGCATTACTTTACTAAGACCTAACAGCGCATATTTTGTTACACTGTAGCTACCTGCCTCAGCAATAGGGCTTAACGACGCTGCCGAGCAGATGGTAAAAATATGCCCTTCGTGCGCTGCTATCATCTCTTTACCAAAATAACGGTACAACTCGTAGGCAGGCATAAGGTTGGTATTTACTTGCTTTTCAAAAGTTTCTTCCTTATCATCCAGTATGCTGCTGTACTCATACATCCCAACGTTATTTACAACAATGCTGATAAAACCAAGTTTCTTTTGGGCAGCGGCGGCAAATTGCTGCACTTGTTGTTTAATACTGCAATCAGTAACCGAAGTAAATATTTTTATAGTAGGGTTAATGGTTGATAGCTCGCGCTTAAAAGCGGTAAGGTCATCGCTGTTTCTTGAGCAAATGGCCAGGTTTACCCCTATTTTTGCAAAAGCTATGGCGATAGATCGGCCCATTCCTTTAGTTGCTGCGGTGATGATTGCGTTTTTCATTTTTCTGTTTGTAAAGTTGAAAGGTTGTAATGTTGAAATGTTATTTTGTGTGTCTTTGTAACGAGACGAAATTAACTATCAAATAACAATATCTAACAATTCCTTTGTTCTTTGTAGTGTAAATCTAAAACCTAATTCAAAAGGTGTACTAAAGCTTTTGGCGAAGAAGGCCAAATTTTCGGTAAAGCGCGGTAAAATGGCGGTAAAAAAGAAAAGTAATCAGCTATGAACAATTTATTGGTTAGTCACCTCATTTTCATATACTAAATTATTCCTTCCACCATAGCGCTAAAAGGTTAAATTTGCAACTGCAATCAAACACTCATTTGGACAGGACATTAATTATAGGCACCCGCGGCAGCGATCTTGCACTTTGGCAGGCTAATTTTGTAAAAGACAGCCTTGCGGCCATTGGCATAACTGCCGATTTGAAGATCATTAAAACCCAGGGCGACCGCATACTAAACTTAAGTTTTGATAAGCTGGAAGGCAAAGGCTTTTTCACAAAAGAGCTTGAAGAAGAATTGCTGGAAGGCACAATAGACCTGGCGGTACACTCGCACAAAGACCTACCAACTGAAAACCCGCCAGGGCTTATCATCGCCGCCGTTTCAGAACGTGAGGACCCCTCGGAACTGTTATTGGTGTTGAAGGATTGTGTGGATGTACATCAAAAGTTTTCGGTAAAATATGGCGGCATTGTTGGTACATCATCCAACAGGCGCAAGGCGCAATTGCTGGCTTACCGTCCCGATTTGGATATAAAAGACCTGAGGGGCAATGTGCCTACCCGCGTAAATAAGTTGCATAGTGAAAGTTACGATGCCATTATGATAGCCAAAGCAGGCATTACCCGTCTTGGTTTGGATTTGAGCGAATTTTACGTTGAGGAATTAACACCAACCGAACTTATACCAGCTCCGGCGCAAGGCGCATTGGCCATACAAATACGCGAAAGCGATGCGGAATTGTTTACCGCGCTACAAGCGCTAAATCATCCAAATGTTGCCGAAGAACTGGCAGTTGAGCGTACGGTATTGAAGCTTTTTGGCGGTGGTTGCCATTTGCCGTTGGGATGCTATTGCCGCAAGGGTGAGGATATGTACCAGGTATTTACCTCGAAGGCCGACGAAGGCGATGGATTTCCGGACAGGTTGTTTATTGAAGCGGCATCGACCGATGGATTGGCGGAAAAAGTGGTATCTTATTTTGACAAAGGCCGTAAATTTCCCGGTAAAGTATTTATCTCACGTGAGCTGTCCGAACATAGCTATTTCCGCAAGGCTTTGGAAAAACACGCTATTGAGATCGAGGCCCGCTCATTGATCCGCACTGTTCCGGTAATAACTAAACTTGATAGTTTTATTTTAAAAAATGTGGATTGGGTGTTTTTCAGCAGTAAAAATGCGGTTGAATACTTTTTCCAACTGGAGCCGTTATTGCCGAAGAAAGTAAAATATGGTGTAATGGGCAGCGGATCGGAAGATATGTTGCGGCGCAAAGGCCATTTTGTTGATTATACCGGCGCCGGCGTTGATACTGCCGATGTTGCTGCCGATTTTGCAAAAATAGCTAATGGCAGTACGGTGTTATTTCCTTCGGCTGAAAACTCGATGCGCAGTATCCAGCAGGGATTATCGGGGGATACAAAAGTTATCGACCTGCCGATATACGAGACCATATTAGAAGATGATGCAGAGCAAACGGGCGCCGAAATACTGGTATTTACCAGCCCCTCAAACGTGGAGGCATACTTTGCAAATAATTTAATACAGCCAGATCAAAAAGTTATAGCCATAGGGAAATCAACCGGCAAAAAACTGGATGAGGTAGGTGTTAACTATACTTTGCCATACTCGCCCGATGAAACCGGGCTGGCGGAAGCGGTGTTTGGAATTGGCTCATAGTCCATGGCTCATAGTTCATAGTTAAAAATGACATGAACTATGACCCATGAGCTATATCAGCCATCAGCCAAAACATCTACTCATATGTGATCACTATCTTCGGATGTCGCGATGCATCGGAATAATAGCTCGAGCAAAATATCCTGCTGGTGTATATAACCTCGTTTTGAAGCGTTAGCTTAAACCCATAATTTGTATTGGTATTCACCATTGCAGCAATTATAGCTTTAACATCAACATCAACATTAAGGAATGACTGTGTGGTATTTGGTATTATTACCTGGTTAGCTGTTAAGCCTGAGGGCTGGTTAAACCAGGTTACCGTTGTGGCGTCCCACGATGAAGCCACCTGTTGTACAAGTACCGAATTATCGGCGCCATAATTTGCATGTATCAAATCACCATTTAACGGAATGGTATCTGAATATAAATAAAGGTCGGCCTTTAATATAGTTGCAGTAGCCGGGATGCTGCTCAGGTCAAATTTTAACAGTTCCCTTATTGTTGTAGGATAGCCGTCTTTCGTCCAGGCGGATAACGGTTGTTCTATAGATGTATGGTTGCTCCAGTCACTGCCATTCCATATACCCACATTAGACTCAGTAGCGTTGTTTGCAGGCGCAAGGGTTAGGGTAACTTGTTTTGGCGCATTAACGGTAACGTAAACGCTATCGATGCCAGTTAGCCCTTTATTGTCGGTAACCGCAAATTGAAACAGGTATTTCCCTGCAACCATTGATTTAATAGTTGCCGATGCGGAGCCCTCATTAACAATTGTAGCCTCTGCCGGCCCGGATATCTGGCTCCATAAATAACCAACAATAGTGCCCGAAGCATCCGTACCGGTGCCCGTTAAAGTAAGCGTGTTTACCGGTAGGGTTATCGTTGTATCAGCAGGCGCTTTAGCCACGGGCTTTATAACTGGTAAAGGATTATTCTTTTTACTGCAAGCGCTTACAATCAGTAAGCATAATAGCATCAGGCAGGGAATAAGTAGCTTATTTTTCATATTTTTTGAATGGGTCTTATCTAAAAATAACGTTTTATACCAGGGGGGTGTATATTTCGTTAAAGCAGGGCGTTTAAAAAGGCAACATCCTGTGTTCCTGCAACCTTTTTAAATAGGTTCAGATCACTGATAAAAATAAAAAAATATTTTCATATCAAAATACTTTTTAAAAAATAAGGTAAATCGTGCCAAAAACATAGTTCTGCAATATTTTTTGCAGGAAAATATAAGTGGTATGATATTGCAGAGGGCCTGAAATTTGTTTACATTTCAATAACTTTGTTCTTCATATCTTCGCAGCATAGAAATGTACAGATAAATAATGTTACAACGACCCCGAAGAAACCGGAAAAGCGAAGTTATCCGTCAGATGGTGCAGGAAACGCATGTAAGCGCGGCAAATTTGATATTCCCGCTGTTTATAGTGGATGGTACTTTTCAAAAAACTGAAGTGGCCTCGATGCCGGGCATCTATCGCTATTCTATAGATAATTTGCTGCGCGAGATCGAAAGCTGTCTGAAACTTGGGTTGAACTCTTTTGATTTATTCCCCAATATCGATGAATCATTAAAAGATAAATACGCTACCGAAAGTCACCGCGACCAAAGTTTATACCTCAGAGCTATCCGCGAGGTTAAAAAGAATTTCCCCGAGGCCTGCGTAATTACCGATGTAGCTATGGATCCCTACAGCAGCGATGGTCACGACGGCATTGTTGAAAATGGCGAAATATTAAACGATGAAACGCTGGAGGTGCTTGGCAAAATGGCGCTTGCGCATGCACAGTGCGGGGCGGATATTATAGCGCCATCTGATATGATGGACGGGCGTGTGGGGTATATCCGCAAGGTATTGGACGATAATAAGTTTACCAATGTATCTATCATGTCGTACTCGGCAAAATATGCCAGCGCTTTTTATGGGCCGTTTAGAGATGCATTAAATTCTGCACCAAAATTCGGTGATAAAAAAACCTACCAGATGAACCCGGCCAATCAGCGCGAGGCACTGATAGAAGCCAGGCTGGATGAGTTGGAAGGCGCAGATTTTTTAATGGTAAAACCTGCGTTGCCTTATTTGGATGTGATTAAATTAATAAAAGATAATACGGAACTACCTGTTGCGGCGTATAATGTAAGCGGGGAATATGCCATGATAAAAGCAGCGATTCAAAAAGGTTGGCTAAATGAGCAGCGGGCCATTACCGAAGTACTTACCGGCATACACAGGGCAGGCGCGAGTGCGATATTGACGTATCATGCTAAAGAAGTCTTAGAAAATAAATGGATTTAAGAAGCTAAGAGCTTAAAGGCGAAAGCCGAAAGCTTTTTTAGAAATAGTAAAATCAAAAGGCTTTTAGCTTTATGCTTTCAGCTAATAAAAACGAAACGAGCTAAAAGCTTAAAGGCGAAAGCCGAAAGCTTTTACGAAACAATAAAATCAAAAAGCTTTGAGCTTTATGCTTTCAGCTTTAAGCTAATAAAAACGATGTTTGATTCTATAAAAAAGAGGTTTGGTGCGGAAGGAGAATATCCAGCAAGTACAATTGGTAAGGCGGATATCAGCAGGGAAAAGTCTGCTGAATTGTTTGCTAAGGCTAAAACGTATTTCCCGGGTGGGGTAAATTCGCCGGTAAGGGCGTTTAAGTCGGTTTATGGTACGCCGCTTTTTATTGAAAAAGGCGATGGCTGTCATTTATGGGATGCCGATGGTAACCAGTTTATTGACTTTTGCTGCTCGTGGGGGCCGTTGATTTTAGGGCATAACCATGCGAAAGTACGGGAAAAGGTGATAGAGGTAATGCAAAACGGCATGTCTTTCGGTGCGCCAACCGCTTTGGAAAATGAGCTGGCCGAACTTATCTTAAAAAATAATAAATACATTGAAAAAATACGCTTTGTAAGTTCGGGTACCGAAGCTGTCATGTCGGCTATCAGGCTGGCGCGGGGCTATACCAAACGCGATAAAATATTAAAGTTTGAGGGCTGTTATCATGGCCACAGCGATTCACTATTGGTAAAGGCAGGTTCAGGTTTGGTTACTTTTGGCGAAACATCATCAGCAGGTGTACCTAAAGCCTTTGCTGATGAAACCATAGTTGTTGCCCTGAACGATAAAAAGGCTATTGAAAAAGCTTTCGAAGAGTTTAAAGATCAGATAGCGGCAGTAATTATTGAGCCTATCCCGGCAAATAATGGCCTATTGTTACAGGAAAAAGAATACCTGCAATTTTTACGTGAAATATGCACAAAAAATGGAACGCTGTTGCTATTTGACGAAGTTATATCAGGCTTTCGCATAGGTTTTGAAGGCGCTGCGGCATATTATAGCATAAAACCGGATATACTTACTTATGGAAAGATAATTGGCGGCGGACTGCCTGTGGGGTGTTATGGGGCTTCGGCAGAGATTATGGGCCATGTTTCACCGGATGGCGGGGTTTACCAGGGCGGCACATTATCTGGTAACCCTGTAGCAATGGCGGCGGGGATAGCGCAGTTGACAGAGCTATTACGATCTGGCTTTTACCGCGACCTTGACAAAAAGACTGAAGAATTTGCCGCGGCCATACAACGTTTTGCTACTGCACGTAATTATAAATTTAAAGTGTTTAGCATAGGCTCTATTTTTTGGTTTGCTTTTACCGACCAGGAAGCTATACGCAGGGCTGATGAAATAGATAGTGCCAGCATGGAACTATTTAAAAAATTACACCGCGAATTACTGAACCGGGGCGTTTACCTCGGTCCTTCAGGGTATGAAGTTGGGTTTATATCATCCGCCCATACAAAAATTGACCTTGAAAAAGCAAAACGTGCTATATTTGAGAGTTTGGAAGTAGTATTTAATGGAAAATAAATCAGTTTGCAGTTGCCAGTTTGCAGTTAACATTAATAAATCTGCAAAGAACTGCCAACTGCAAACTCATAACTGCAAACTGAAATGAGAAGATCATTCATAATATTTTACGCGCTTATCATTTATGCCTTAACCGAATTAATTTGGTGGGGCTATTTATTGGTTAAACTTATGCCCAGTAGCTTAGGCATGATAATGGGCGAAGGCACAATATTCATCATTGTTTTTTTTGCCGGGGCTTATTTCTTGCACAGGTCTATCATGAGGGAACGTAAATTACAGGAGCAAAAAAAGAATTTCCTGCTTTCGGTAACACATGAGTTAAAATCGCCTTTGGCGTCCATCAAAATACTGTTGCAAACCATCCAAAAAAGGAACCTTACCAAAGAACAAATGCTTGATTTTATCGACAAGTCGTTAATGGATATTGAGCGGCTGGATGATATGGTTGAGAATATGTTGCTGGCCTCAAAAATTGATAACCGCAGCTATACTTTCCCAAAAGCGAAATTTAATCTTTCTGTTTTGGTTGATAGTATTGTAAACCGCTTACAACTGACCAAATGCGAAAGCAACCAGCAGATCATCGATGCAGAAATAGAGCCTAAAATTGAGATAACCGGCGATAAATTTGCTTTAACATCGGTGGTAACCAACCTGATAGAAAATGCTATAAAATATTCAGGTCCATGCGAAACAGTTGGTGTAAAATTGTTTTCGAAGGATGACCGGATATTTTTACAGGTAGCCGATCATGGTATTGGCATAGCCGACCAGGAGAAAAATCGTATTTTCGATAAGTTCTACCGTGTAGGCTCTGAGGATACCCGGAACACAAAAGGCACCGGTTTAGGTCTTTATATTGTAAAAGAAGTACTTGATAAGCACCAGGCCAGCATAAAAGTGAAGGATAACCGCCCGGTTGGTAGTATATTTGAAGTCGTATTTGATTAACTTAAAGAAATTCACATGCCAAGTAGAAAAAGAATTTTGTTAGCAGAAGATGAGGAACATCTTTTGGAAGCCATAAAACTTAACCTGGAGCTTGAAGGTTATAAAGTATCAACTGCCACCAACGGCAAAAAAGCCTTACAAATATTTAAAGAAGAGCGTTTTAACCTGGTAATACTGGATGTTATGATGCCCGAAATTGACGGCTTCGTGGTTGCTGAAACTATCCGCCTCGAAAACTCAGAAGTGCCTATAATGTTTTTAACGGCAAAAAACACCAACGAGGATAAAATATCCGGTCTGAAAAAAGGCGCAGATGATTATCTTACCAAACCCTTTAACCTGGAAGAACTGATATTAAGGGTAAACAATCTTGTAAAACGCAGCCTTAAAGGTGATGACCTTAAAGAGTTTAACAGCTACAAGATCGGCGATAAAACCATCCACTTTAATTCTTTCGAACTGGTAAATGGCGATGAAACTATCACCCCACTCACCAAAAAAGAAACAATGCTGCTAAAACTGCTTATCGAGCGCAGGAATGATGCCGTATCGCGTGAGCAAATACTTGAAACGGTGTGGAATTATGATGTTTACCCCTCAACGCGTACCATCGATAACTTTATCCTTACCTTCCGTAAATATTTTGAACCAGATCCTAAAAACCCGGTTTACTTTCACTCTATCCGCGGCGTAGGCTATAAATTTACCGATAACCAGCATTAATGTTTACCAACAATACACGTTTATTTATCGGCACTATTTTCTTTTTGTCGCTGGTGTTATTGGTTTACCTGCGCCTTTATGAAGTAGGCGCCCTTGCGTTGATGTTTATTGTATTGCTTGCCTGGGACTATATCAGGCAGGGCACCCTTGTGGTAGCGGCAAAATATTTTCATCATAAAGAATACGATAAAGCTAACCAGGTTTTAATGGAAATATTTAAACCCGAATGGCTCAGCAAAAACCGCCGTGGCTATTATGAATTTTTAATGGGTGGCGTTTGCCTGCAAAAACAGGATTTTGAAGATGCCGAGAAGCATTACGAAATAGCGGCACAATACCCGTTGCGCTCGGTAAATGACCATGTGGCCGCATTGGTACATGTGGCCAACATAAGCATACGGCAGGGCAATTATGAAAAGGCGGCGGCATACTTGCAGCTTACCGAAAAACACGAAGAAAAAATAAACGCCAAAATGAAGGACGTAATTAACCGCCTTCACCAGGAATTAAAAAAACACAAAAAATAGAACCAGGAAGCAAGAGCCAAGAATCAAGAAATTAAAATCCTGGTTCTTGATTCTTGACTCTTGGTTCTCGATACTATATGAGAAATTCGTTACTAATAAAGGCCGCATTTTCAGAGAAGACCGAACGCCCACCCGTGTGGATGATGCGCCAGGCCGGCCGTTTTATGAAAGAATATTGGGATATAAAAAACAAATATTCTTTCCTCGAAATGTGCAAAACACCCGAACTGGCGGCTGATGTTACCATGCTGCCGGTCGACTTGTTAGGCATCGATGCCGCAATTTTATTTTCAGATATACTGGTTACCGCCGAAGCCATGGGCGGCGACCTCAGCTTTACCCAGGGTGTAGGCCCCAAATTTGCAAACCCTGTTCGTACGAAAACTGATATTGATAAACTGGATACCGGAGTAGTGCATAAACTGCAATATGTAGCCGATGCTATAAAAGTTGTTCAACAAAGACTAAACGGCAGTATTCCGTTGATAGGCTTCGCCGGTGCACCCTTTACGGTGATGAGTTATCTGGTTGAAGGCGGGTCATCAAAAGATTTTAAGCTGACCAAGCTGATGCTGCACAATGAGCCGGAGCTTGCCCACCAGCTTTTATCAAAAATTGCCACAGTAACTACAGATTACCTTAACCTGCAAATTGCAGCCGGGGTAAATGCTGTACAAATATTCGATAGTTGGGCGCAGGCTTTGGCGTGGGACGACTACAAGGAGTTTTCGCACCGTTATATTTGCGAGATCATCAGCAAGCTAAACCGAAAAGATATCCCAGTGATATCCTTTTGTAAAGGAAGTTCGGTTTTTGCACCACTGATGGCCGAAGCAAAGCCCGATGTAATATCCATCGACTGGAACGTTGATCTTTTAGATATTAAAAAACGTTTACCGGCAGGCATAGCCGTACAAGGCAACCTGGATCCGCATATTTTATATGCCGATAAAAAAGTAATAAAAGAGCGCATCTACCGCCTGTTCGACAGGATGAAAGATGAAAACGGTTTTATTTTTAATTTAGGCCACGGCATTATGCCTGATATACCGTTTGACAATGTGAAGTACGCGGTAGATATAATAAAAGAATACAAAAAATAATGTCATTGCGAGCAAAGCGTGGCAATCTCGTCGAATTGCATAACGAGATGTGCATGGCTACGAGATTGCTTCGTCGTTCCTCCTCGCAATGACAAAACATAAAATATGTATCCATACATTCTATCCATACATATCATCTTTGTAGTCTGCTGGATGGCGGGGCTGTTTTACATTGTGCGCTTGTTTATTTATCATACGGAAGCACAAGCCAAGCCTGAACCCGACCGCAAGATATTATCAGATCAGTTTGAGATAATGGAGCGGAAGCTGTGGTACATTATTACTGTACCGTCCATGTGGGTAGTTTTAGCTGCGGGCATAACCATGCTCATCCTGGCGCCCGCATGGTTACAGCAGCCCTGGATGCAAATAAAATTATGCTTTGTTGCCGGTCTTATAGTTTACCATTTTATCTGCCAAAATAAAATGAAGCAAATGGCAAAAGGGATATACAAATGGACATCCACACAATTACGCATCTGGAATGAAGTTGCCACCATCTTTTTATTTGCGATAGTTTTTTTGGCGGTGCTAAAAAATGGTATCAGCTGGATATATGGTTTGGTTGGCCTGGTTGTTTTGGCAATGATATTGATGTCGGCCGTGAAGATTTATAAATATTACAGGATTAAGAAGTAGCCGATGAATAAAAAAGCGAAAACGTACAATACTGTAATCCAGCCAAAAGGAATAAAGAATTTCAATTTTGATAAGTGCTCTTGGGATAACCTTTCTGAATTTCAGAAGCAGCAAATTGGTGCAGGACTGGATGATATCAAAAATGGCCGCGTTATATCATCAGAAGAATTTTGGAATCAGTTAAAAAATGGCTGATGGGCTATTACATTCAAAGGTACAAAACCGAAATGCTTACCGTTAATGAACTGTTTTAGCTTTAAACAATCTTTAAAACCAGGTTATCCGGACTACAATATCTCAAGATACAGTCAAAATGAACTTTGTTTATCACGCACATCGCCAACAAAAGCGGAAAAACAGTATTTTTAGCCGGATTTAATTCAATAAATGTTTCACAGTTTAGGAAGGTATTTACTTTTACTACGTTTAAGTTTTCGCAAACCCGAAAAATTCAGTGTCTACTGGGCCGAAATTATGCGTGAAATGGTTTCGCAGGGTATCGGTTCTTTGGGCATTATTTGTATTATTTCAATATTTATTGGTGCTGTTGCTGCGGTACAGGTAGCTTTTCAGCTGCTCAGCCCCCTTATTCCCAAAACAGTTGTCGGTAGTATTTCGCGCGACTCAACTATTCTTGAGTTTAGCCCTACAATTTCTTCCCTTGTACTTACCGGGCGTATCGGGTCAAGTATAGCCTCGCAAATTGGTACCATGCGGGTAACCGAACAAATTGATGCGTTAGAAATTATGGGGGTAAATGCGCCCGGTTACCTCATATCTCCAAAAATTATAGCCGGCGTAACGATGGTACCGTTGCTGGTTATAGTTTCAGTAATATTAGGGTTAACCGGCGGCTATCTTGCCTGCCTTGCTTCCCGCGATATTGCCCCAACCGATTATATCACAGGCCTTCAGGATAGTTTTAACTCTGTAATTGTTACCGTTTGTGCTGTAAAATCGGTTGTTTTTGGCTTTATTATAACTTCTGTTTGCTCCTATTTTGGCTTTTATACTTCTGGCGGTGCACTTGAAGTTGGTCAATCGGCAACAAAAGGAGTGGTTTATAGCTGTATTTGGATATTATTTGCCGACCTCGTAATCTCAAGCCTCTTATTATGATCGAAGTCAAGGATATTTATAAAACATTCGGCGAAAATGAGGTGCTGAAGGACATCAATGCTGTTTTTAAGCCCGGCAAAAACAATTTGATCATCGGAAGCTCCGGTTCGGGAAAAACTACCTTGTTAAAATGTATTGTCGGTTTACATGAGCCAACGCGGGGCGATGTACTATATGATGATGTGAATTTTACCGATATGCATTTTGAAGGACGGGTGCCTATCCGTAAGCAAATCGGTATGCTTTTTCAAAACTCGGCATTGTTCGATTCGATGACGGTGGAACAGAATATCATTTTCCCGCTTAACTTGTTTACCGATATGTCAAAGTCTGAAAAACACGACAGGGCTAATTTTTGTTTAAAAAGGGTTAATCTTGAAGGGAAAAATATGTTATTCCCATCAGAGTTATCAGGCGGGATGAAAAAGCGTGTGGGTATAGCCCGGGCAATATCAATGCAGCCAAAATATTTATTTGTGGATGAGCCAAATTCGGGTCTCGACCCAAAAACGTCCATATTGATTGATGAGCTGATTAGCGAACTTACCGAAGAGTATCAAACTACAACGGTAATTGTTACCCACGATATGAACTCGGTAATGGGCATTGGCGATCATATTATATTTTTGCATGATGGCCAAAAATGGTGGGAAGGCTCGAACCACGAAATAGCCCATACCAATAACAAAGAACTCAATTCCTTCGTATTCGCCAGCAAATTTATGAAGGCAGCGAGGGAGAAGCTTTGAGGAAGTCGGAAAGTCCGAAAGACGGAAAAGTCCGAAAGACAGAAAAGGAATCGGCGAACGAAATATTTATAAACTAAAAGCATCTTTCGGACTTCCGGACTTTCCGGACTTTCGGACTAAAAAACAATGATCCAACTTCTCACACCCACCTATTGGAAAGATTATGAACTGATTGATTGCGGCGACTTTGAGAAGCTGGAACGGTTTGGCAATGTGATATTGATACGCCCGGAGCCGCAGGCCGTTTGGAGCAAGGCTTTAAACAATGCCGAATGGCACCGGCAGCACCATATTAAATTTAAGGGCCGCTCAACAACATCAGGCGAGTGGATAAAAAAGAACCCCGCCACACCCGACCGCTGGCACATCGAATACAAAAACCCGGAAGCGGGTTTTAAATTAAGGCTGGCGCTCACTTCATTTAAACACCTGGGTGTTTTCCCCGAGCAGGCGGTTAACTGGGATTATATCAGCCAGAGCATCAAAAAATTTAAAGCGTCTTCCCCGAAAGTGCTCAACCTGTTTGCATATACCGGCGGGGCTACCCTTATCGCACAAGCAGCCGGAGCCGACACTACTCACGTAGATTCAATAAAACAAGTAGTTACCTGGGCTAACGAAAACCAGGAGCTTTCGGGCTTGACTGATATACGATGGGTGGTTGAAGACGCGTTGAAGTTTGTAAAGCGTGAACTAAAACGCGGTAAAAAATATAACGGTATTATCCTTGATCCGCCTGCCTACGGCCACGGCCCCAACGGCGAAAAGTGGAAGCTGGAAGATAACATAAACGAGATGATGCGGGATGTAGTACAACTACTTGACCCGGAAGAACATTTTATGATACTGAATACTTATTCGCTGGGTTTTTCGTCTGTTATTATCGAAAACCTGGTAAAAAGTGCCTACCCGCAGGCTCAAAACCTTGAAACCGGTGAGCTTTATTTGCAGGCCACATCAGGGCCAAAATTGCCATTGGGGGTGTTTGGGAAGTTTTGTAATGTTTAAAAAAAAACTGCAAAAAAACAACTAAAGTTCGGATAAAACAATGCTTTTTACTTCGCTTACCAGCTTTAGTTTAAAATCATTTGTAAGAAAATAATCTGCATTAAATTCAATCGCGGTGGCTAATTGTATTGCATCTGGCGTTCGAAGATTATATTTAGCCCTTAGTTCCGCCGCTTTAATCGATATGGCATTCGTAACTTCAAATATCTCTATTCCCCTGGCATTTGTAAGTATGTTTATATAACGCTCAACTAATTTGGGTTGTTTTTCTTTTAGCGGTTTTACCAATACTTCAAGTAATGTTATGGATGACGTGATAAAAGCAAAATCACCTTTATCATTTGAGTCGAAAACTTGGTTTAGTTTTTCCTGGTACTGGGAATTACCTTCAATAAAATAAATAAGCGGGGCTGTATCCAAAAAAATATTTATCGTGAAGATCAATACTTACCATTGTCTTTCCTCATCCACATATTTATCAATATCAACATCACGCCATAAAGAAGAACCTAAACCACCGATATCCACAAGCCTTACTTGTTTTGACGGCTGTTTATCCCCATTTATCAGGGATGACATTTTTTTTAACAAAGTAGCTTGCTCAAACTTGCTTAGCTTTTGCACCTGCACCAATATTTTGTTTAATTTCAATTCAGCATCCATGGCTGGTAGTTTAAAAATCCGTGATTAACAAATTTATAATTTTTTCGAACAATAATTATGCTAACATTGCTTTAATAATAAGTACCCGCTACCATGATCAAATTTAAGGCGCTGATCCTATTTATTTTCATCCCTGCCATACTGCTGGGCCAGCAGCATTTCGATACCATCATAAAAAATGGTAAGATCGTTGACGGCGCCGGTAATCCCTGGTTTTATGGTGATATAGGTATTGTGAAGGATAAGATCATCCGCATTGGCGACCTTTCGAAAAGTAAAGCAAACAAGGTTATCGATGCATCAGGGCTAATTGTAGCACCAGGGTTTATTGATGTGCATACCCATATTGAGGGGGATGAAAAAACAACACCTACTGCTGACAACTTTATTTATGATGGGGTAACAACGGTTATTACCGGCAATTGCGGCAGCTCAAATACGGATATTAAAAAATACTTCAAATTTTTAGATAGCGCCAGGCTTTCGGTAAACGTTGGTACGCTAATCGGGCATAATGATATAAGGCGCGAGGTTTTGGGCGATGCTGATGTAACCCCGGACGCTGCGCAGCTAAAAAGAATGGAAGAAATTGTTGACAAGGCCATGCGCGATGGTGCCATGGGATTTTCAACAGGATTGGAATATACGCCGGGAATTTACTCAAAAACTGATGAAATTGTTGCGCTGGCAAAAATGGCTGCAAAATATAATGGCGTTTATACTTCGCATATGCGCAACGAATCGGACAAGGTTTTTGATGCTATTGCCGAAACTATTGATGTGGGCCGCCAGGCTAAAATTCCTGTTGAGATATCGCATTTTAAAGTGGGACAGCCAAATTGGGGAGCCTCAGGAAAAATGATGGCCATGGTTGACAGCGCCCGCAAGGAAGGTTTAGATGTTACAGTAGACCAATATCCTTATACAGCAAGCAGCACCAGCTTATATATCTTATTGCCCGACTGGTTGAAAGCAGACGGTACCAAACCCATGCTGCAAAGGCTAAGCGACCCTGCTTTGCACGAAAAAGCAGTTAAGGAGATGATAGTAGACATGGCCAGGCGCAAACGGCAGCACTTTGATTATGCCGTTGTTGCGAGTTGTGTTAGCAATCCATCGATAGATGGGAAAAGCATCGAACAGATAAATATTGAGAGTGGTCGCTCATCAACCATACCGAACGAGATCGAGACCATACTGGACATTGTAAAGATGGGCAGCGCCAGCATGGTATTTCACAGTATGAGCGAAACCGATGTTGAAAATATTTTAAAATACCCGCTTACCATGGTCATATCCGATTCGGGTATCCGCGAGTTTGGTGTTGGGGTGCCGCACCCGCGTGGGTATGGCAGCAACGCGCGGGTACTGGCTGTTTATGTGCGCGAAAAGAATACGATAACTCTCGAAGATGCCGTAAGGAAAATGACTTCTTTGCCCGCACAAAAATTCCACCTGACTGGTCGCGGCCTGATACAACCCGGCATGTATGCTGATATTGTGGTATTTGACGCAAATACAGTTAAGGATGAGTCGACTTTTGAACACCCGCATGCCTATTCAACCGGCTTTAAATATATTTTAGTAAACGGCGCGCTTACTGTTGATAACTTTAAGCATATCGGCACCCGGAAAGGTGTTATTTTGCACGGCCCCGGTTACATTCAAAATCAAACAAAATGAAAATTAAGAATATTGTTCTGTCCGTTACAATCCTGCTACCAGCATTACTGCTTTTTTCTGGCTGTAGCCAAGCCGGCAAAGTTGAAAAACCGGCGGCAAAAGAAACCGCCAAAAAGGTTGCTGCTGTTGCGCAGGATACCATTGCAACGCCGGTAACTTATCCGCCGATAGATAAACATTTGTACGATTCGCTGATGAAAAAACTGGCGAACGGTGACACTACCGGGAAATGGCCAGTAAAAAAAGCGCCTTATCCTTTGCCCGGCGCTATCTTGCCCTTTAAGCGCGTGGTGGCTTTTTATGGTAACCTTTCCGCTAAAAAAATGGGCATCCTGGGCGAACTGCCACCAGACGAGATGCTGGCCAAACTGAAGGGAGAAGTAAAGCATTGGGAGAAAGCTGACCCGCAAACACCTGTGCAACCTGCGCTGCATTATATCGCCGTGGTGGCCGCCGGTTTCCCCGGTAAGGACAACATGTATATCAACCGCATGCCGAATAAAAAAATAGATAGCGCAGTGCGCCTGGCTAAAAGGGCCCATGCCATACTTTTCCTGGATATCCAGGTGGCGTTAAGCAATATCCATGCGGAATTGCCCAAGCTGGAAAAATATTGGGAAATGCCTAATGTACATTGTGGTATCGACCCCGAATTTTCCATGAAGGATGGCACCCACCCCGGTAAAAAAATAGGCACTTACGATGCGGCGGATGTTAACTACGTTTCAGGTTACCTGGCCAACGTGGTGAAGAAATATAACCTGCCGCCCAAAATTTTTATTGTGCACCGCTTTACGCGTAAAATGCTGACCAATTATCAAAATATTAAGCTTCATCCCGAAATCCAGTTTGTTATGGATATGGACGGCTTCGGCCCTCCCGATTTAAAGACCGGTACCTATCGCGATTATGTTTCTCACGATCCGGTACAGTTTACAGGCTTCAAATTGTTTTATAAAAATGACTCGTGGTTACCGCCGCATCATATGCTTACGCCCGAGGAAATACTAAAGATGTACAAGCCGCACCCGATTTATATACAGTACCAGTAATTTAAGCCGAAAGTCTTAAGTCGAAAGTTCTAAGTTATTTTAAAAAAGACTTTCGACTCAAGACTTTTGACTATAAACGAAATCTCTTTCAAAATACAAATGATCAAATGGGGTATCATCGGTTGCGGGCGTATAGCACATAGGTTTGTGCAGGGCCTGCGCGAAGTGCCGGGAACTGAATTAGTTTCGGTATGGTCGCGGCGGGCGGAGACGGTTACAAGTTTTGTTGAGCAATATGGTGGCGCCGCCTGCGCATCAGTTGAAGAGCTGCTTTTAAGTGATATAGATGTTGTCTATATTGCGACTTTGCCTGATAGTCATGCGCTATATAGTATTTTAGCCTTAAATGCAGGTAAACATGTGCTATGCGAAAAGCCGGCAGCCACCAATCTTACCATACTAAATTCGATACTTGAGGTAGCACAGGACAAAAACCTGCTTTTTATGGAAGGTATGAAGCCGCCTTTCTTTCCTTTATACGCCAAATTAAAAGAATACCTGCTTATTGATCCTATCGGCCCTGTAGGTTATGTACGGGCGGGGTCATCAGTAGCTGATATCAGTAAAGACCATCCTAATTTCAGCCATGAACTTATAGGCGGCAGCCTGATGCAGATAGGTATTTACGAAGCTTTTTTAGCCATAGACTGGCTTGGCGCGACTAAGCAGGTACAAACCATGGGCAGGTTCGGTGAAACCGGTATCGATATGTTTTCTATCTTTCAAACCGAACATGATAACGGCTACGGCCAGTTTTATTGTGGGTTCGATTTGCATGGCAAAGGGGATGCACTCATTTGCGGCACCATCGGCCATATCACCATCCATAAAAATTGGTGGAACCCGGCAAAGGCAACCATCAATTATCTTGATGGGCATATTGTTGAAATTGATGAACCTTTTACCGCCGGTGGTTTAAATTACGAGATCGCCCATTTTTGTGAACTGATCCGCCAAAATAAAAGCGAAAGCCCGGTTATCAGTCATGATATGTCAAGGAAGATGATTGCCATGCTGGATGAGGCGAGGGTGCAAATTGGGCTGAAGTTTGACCAGGATTAGGTGGATTAAAAGATGATAGGATTAAAAACATCGTTAATCCCCATCATCTTTTAATCTATAAATCTTAGTTCCCCCTCAAACTTTTTACCGGGTTTACTATCGCTGCTTTAACTGATTGAAAACTAATAGTAAGCAAGGCGATGACCAATGCCGCTGATCCTGAAAATACAAAAACCCACAGCGATATATTTATGCGGTAAGCAAAAGTTTGCAGCCAGCGGTGCATTACCCACCACGAAAGCGGTGATGCTACTAATAAAGCGACTATGATAAGCCGCACAAGATCGCGCGATAACAAAACGGTAATACTTGCGGCAGATGCGCCCAATATTTTACGGATGCCGATCTCTTTCTTCCGTTGCGCGGTGCTGAACGCCGAAAGGCCCAACAAGCCCAGGCAGGAAATGAGGATAGCCAAAACCGAAAAGCAAACAAACAACCGCCCGAAACGCAGCTGCGAGATGTATTGGTTGTTATAAGCTTCATCTTCAAAAAAGTAAACAAAAGGCAGTCCCGGCGCAATTTGTTTCCATTGTTTTTCAACCGCGCTAATTGTTTGTTGGATATTGCTGGAATTTACATCAAGGGTAAGGCAGGTAAAAAAGCCATTAATGGGTCGGATCACCATGGGCTGTACCAGCTCCATTGACGAGTGAAAATGAAAATCTTTAACAACGCCTACTATAGTACCATCCGCTTTAAACTGTTTAAAGCGTTTGCCGATGGCCTCGTCAGCATTTGCAAAGCCCATTTTTTTAACCATGGCCTCGTTTATCAGCATCGCTTTATCATCCGTTGCAAATTGTTTGGCTATGCCGCGGCCAACTATAACTTTTATGCCATACTGGTTTAAAAAATCGCCGTCGACATAGTATGCTTCGGCTTGTACCTGTTGTTGCAGGTTTTGTTTGTCATCGATGAAAGTAACAAAACGGTCGTTAGCAGTCCCGGGCACACTTGATGACAGGCTGGCGCTATTAACGCCAGGGATTGTGGTAAGCAATTGTTTGGCTACATCAGGATGCTCGTTAATGCGGCTGTCGAACTGGTAATCGATAACCAGGCGGTGGCTTTTTTTGAAGCCAAGCTGCTGATTTTGCATAAAGTCGAGCTGTGTATAAACTATTACTGTTGAGATAATAAGTATGATCGAGATGGCAAACTGCGCCACCACCAGTGACTTACGCAGCAGCAAGCTGCCGTTTCCGGCAGAAAACTGGCCTTTCAGACTTTTTACCGGCTTAAAGCCCGACAAAAATAAGGCAGGATAAATTCCCGACAAAATGCCAACCATTATGGAAATAATGAACAAACCTGCAATGTAACCCCAGTTTTCGAAAATACCTGTAGCTATAATTGTACCCGACAGCTGGTTAAACATGGGCAAAAGCAATGCGGCCAATACTAAAGCAGCGCCAAATGCCATCATACAAATAAAAACAGCATCCAGAAAAAACTGTACCACCAATTGCTTTTTTGACGCCCCCAGTACTTTACGTACACCTATTTCTTTGGCCCGTTTCATTGAAAAAGCAGTGGTAAGGTTTATAAAGTTAAAGCAGGCAATAAAAAGCACGAACACGGCAATGACCGAGAAAATATAAATGTTGCTGATGCTGCCGCTTTCGGAACTACCGGTGCGGTGGCCACGCGGCTTGCCATACAGGTAAACTTTACTCAATGGCTCCAGCGAAAGGGTATATTTTAACTGGCTTTGGTCGAAATTGGCTTTAACGAATGCGGGAAGCTTAGCGCTTAGCCCATCAGGATTGGCGCCCGGTTTTAGTAAAAGGTAAGTGTAAAAGCCAAAGCGTTTCCAGTCGGTGCTCCATGATGATCCAGGCTGTACCAGGGTTGACATGGAGAAAAGCATACTTACCCGCAAATGCGAATTATAGGGTATATCTTTCATTACCCCGGTAACAGCGGCTTTTTGCTGACCGTTTATGATCATTGTTTGGCCTACCGGATCGGCATTGCCGAAATACTTTTTTGCTGCGCTGGCTGTCAATACCACATTATAAGGCGCATCAAACAAATGCTTTGCATCGCCCCTAAGCAGTGGCCAGGTAAAAATGGAGAATACCAATGGGTCGGCATACGCTATTTCTTCTTTGGAGGAGTTATCCGGGTTGCTGCCAACGATCATATCATCCATAAAAACCCTTGCTGCGCTCTTTATTTCGGGAAATGCGGTTTCAATAGCGGGGGCTATGGGTGCGGGCGTACTTTCGTAATTTATGCCCAACGGCGTTTTAACATCAGTTACAAGGCGGTAAATATTAGAAGCCTGCTTATTGTAACTATCGTGGTTAAGTTCAAATTTTACATATAACAGCGCAAAAAAGCATACACATATTCCAATGGTTAAACCAACAATATTGATAGCTGAAAATGCGCGGTTATTCCAAAAATAACGGAAGGCAGTTTTAAAGTAATTTTTTAACATACGCTGATATTGACAAAGCAATATAGGTATTTGGGCTAAGATTAGTGTAAAATGGAGCCTTGATGTTTTTGCAAAAATAACTTGTTTAAAAAGGATTGCTTAAATTTTTAACACAGAGTACGCTAAGAAAGCACAGAGAACACAGAAAAATAAAATTAAAAACAGTAGGCTTTGTGATCTTTGCGCCTCCTTTGTTTCTTTGTGTTAAAATCTAAAAATGAGTTAGTTATGAGGAAGGAGGATTAAAGGATGACAGGATTTAAAACGTTAATCCGATCATCCTTCAATCCTAAAAATCATAGTCCTATTTGGATTGTAGAACCACTGTTGCCCCCTTCAAACCATCCGATGTTGCAGTAAACGTAATCGCTCCCGGCTTCTCTTTAGTTTGCACTATAGCCAGTGCCTGGCCGTTAAACGCTTTGCGATAATTGGCTTTAAATGGGTCGTGGCTAACTTCATCGCCATTATCAACTGATGCAATAAATGCATTGCCGTTAATTTTAAAGTTTACCAGGTTGCTGGCATCAGGCACCAGGTTACCGTCCTTATCCAAAATCCTTACGGTGATGAAAGACAAGTCTTTCCCGTCGGCTTTGATGTTTTTCCTGTCGGCCATCAGCTCGATTTTGGCAGGTGCGCCGGCGGTATGTATCTCGCGGGTTAAAACCACTTTTCCATCTTTACGGGAGACTGCTTTCAGTGTGCCCGGTTCAAATGGTACGCGCCACATTATATGCAGGTCATCGCCTGTTTTCTTTTTAACGCCTAATGATTTGCCATTCAAAAATAACTCCACTTCATCGGCGTGGTTATAAAAAGCCCATACATCTACCAATTTTCCCGGCGTCCAGTTCCAGTGCGGGAAAATGTGCAGCACGGTTTTGTCTGTCCACTCGCTTTGGTACATGTAATAAATATCTTTTGGAAAGCCGGCAAGGTCAATAATGCCAAAGTACGAACTGCGGGACGGCCACGAGTAGGGGGTAGGCTCACCTAAATAATCAAAACCTGTCCAGACGAACATCCCCGAAAGGAAATCATATTTTTTCATCACTTTCCAGGTAGCCTCGTGGGTTGATCCCCAGGCCGGGCGTACATTATCATATGCCGAAACGCTGTTGTCGGGGTTACCTTCTTTAAATGGTCTGTCCCATCTTGCCGGCCATATCCTTATGCTGTCCGAAGGCATATCATAATGCCCGCGTGTTTCCAGCCCTGATGTAGTTTCGGTAGCGATGAATTTTTTTCCGGGGTACCTGTCATGAAAAGTTGGGTAATCAAACTCATGGTAATTATACCCGATCAGGTCGATAGCGCCTGATTTGATGATCTTGTTGCTTGTATCAGGGTGGTCGTTTGCGGTAGTGATGGGCCTTGTCCTATCAAGGCTATGCACTATGCCTGCCAGTTCGGGCGCCAGGCGATAAGCGCTGGTGTCGCCCTGTTGCGGTATCTCGTTACCGATACTCCATATAATCACACTTGGATGGTTGCGGTCGCGCAGAATCTGGTCTTCAAGGTCGCGTTTATGCCACTCTTTAAAATAAAGGTGATAGTCGTATTTGGCTTTTTTCCATTCCCAGCAATCAAAGGCCTCGTCCATAACTATGAAACCCATTTTGTCGCAAAGATCAAGTAACTCAGGTGCTGGCGGATTGTGCGATGTACGGATACCATTGCAACCCATAGCTTTCAGTATTTGCAGCTGGCGCTCCAGTGCGCGGGTATTTATAGCAGAGCCAAGGCTGCCCAGGTCGTGGTGATCGCACACACCTAATATTTTCATGTACTTTCCGTTGAGGGAAAAGCCTTTATCAGCATCAAAATTAAAGTAACGGATACCAAGCGGGGTAGTGTAAGTATCATTTATACCAGCGCCGGAAACTTTGGTAACCACTTTATATAAATAAGGTACTTTTACCGACCATAATTTGGGACTCCTAACGGTAATATTTTGTGTTAGCTGGTCGATGGTATCTTTAATTTTTAACGGCGATGCAAGCGTTGACACCACTTTGCCATTTGCATCTACAATGGAAGATGTAACATTTATACTTTGTTTTTTTCCTGTATAGTTACGCAGCTGTATGTTTAAATTAACGGTTGCAAACCGATCGTTAATAATTGGTGTGGTAACATAAGTTCCCCAATGGTCAACTGCCACTTTGTTAGTAGTTACGAGCCAAACATTCCGATAAATACCCGAACCCGAATACCAGCGTGAATTTGGCTGAACTGAATTGTCAACCTTAACGGCAATAGTATTTGCGCCGCCAAAGTTCAAATACGGCGTAAGCCCATACCTGAATGATATATATCCATTTGGCCTGAAACCAAGGTGATGACCGTTTACCCAGACATCGCTTTTTTGGTAAACGCCATCAAAATCAATATAAACCAATTTGTTTTTGGATGATGCAGGCAAGGTAAATGTTTTACGGTACCAGCCAATGCCGCCCGGCAATGCGCCGCCTTCTGGCGTGGCAGGGTTATCTTTGCTGAATTTACCTTCGATACTCCAATCGTGCGGCAGGTTGAGTAAGCGCCAATTGACATCATTGAGGCTTGTTTTTTCACCATCTTTTACATCGCCCAGGTTAAAACGCCAGTCTTTATCAAAATTGACAACGGAACGGCCATCCTGCCCAAAACCTTTTAAGGTAAACAACAATGCGGCAACAGACAGGCAAAACAACCTTGCCGCCTTTGGTAAAAAAGCTTTATAAATTAGCATAACGGGTTTATTTAGGTAATAACTGTAATTACGACACTAAATTAGGATTAATTATTGAATTGGCGAATAGTGAGTAGTTGATTAGGTTGATTAAGTGAGTGGTTTGATAAGAAAATATTTCCAGGCTGAACCCTGAAAATAAATTCGTAGAATCATTGACGCTTAAACTTATCTTTAATGTATTTATATGATACGTATCCGGCTTTCCCGTTATTTTCCTCTTCGAGCATCTTATCGATCATTAATTTATATTCATCGGTTAATTCTAAATTCACATGCAATAAATCTTCATATTCACCGATAGGAACTATCGCGGCAGTTTTCTCGCCTTTAGCGTTTGTAATGAATTGAGTTGTCATTAATCAAAATTTAAGAAATTAATATCAAAAGGGTTTATCAGCCTTTGGAAATTTAAATCTTACTTGCTTAATCAGGTTTTTGATCAAATTTAATTAAATTTGTATTATGGAAACACTAATAGTCCATCCTGATAGTAAGGAACAATTAGATGCCATGAAGGCATTTATGAAAGCTTTTAAGATTTCTTTTGAGGATGAGAAATCGCAATATAACCCTGAATTTGTTGAAATGATACGACAGGGCGATGAAGACCTTAAGGCAGGTAAAGGCGTTAAGGTGGATATCGATAATTTATGGAAGTAGTATTTACGCCTAAAGCTTTAGCTCAACTTAATGATTGGAAGAAAAGCGGAAATATTGGTATTCAGAAAAAAATCGAAGCTTTGCTTCAATCTATTCGTGAAACTCCTTTTGAAGGAATTGGAAAACCTGAACCATTAAAATATGAATTATCGGGAAAATGGTCAAGACGAATTGACTATGAACACCGTATAATTTATAGCTTCGATAATGATATTTTAAATGCCTATTCTTTAAAAGGGCACTATTTGTAAAATGTTTGCGCCAATTGGTTTCACCCTGGCGCCATCTTACACATTTAATGAAAACAAAGTTTTCTAATAAGTAATTTACCCGATCTATTTCTTATCATTTCCAATTGAGACCTTTTCCTGTAACCAATTCCACCCTTTCGCCAATACATTTAGCCAGCTTTGTGCAGGAAAAATATAACCTTGCAAACGCCACCTGTAGTTTATTAAAAACCGGCATTAATGATAGTTACCTTATTACAAACGGCGAAGACAAATACGTTTTCAGGGTTTACAGCTTAAACTGGAGGACAGAAAATGAGATCAACGAAGAAATAAAGCTGCTTAACCTGTTAAAAGAAAATAACATCCCGGTTTCTTATCCCTTAGCAAATATTGAAGGTGCATACATCCAGCAACTAAACGCGCCGGAAGGCATCCGGTATGGAGTTTTATTCACGTTTGCCAAAGGCGAAAAGTTGCTCAATTTTTCACCGGAACTACATTATAAAGCCGGCGAAATTATGGCTGCAATGCACAAGGTTACCCTTGGGTTGAAACTGGAAAGGGTTACCTATACACCGAATGTAGTTTTGGCGGATTCGTTTGAACAGATAAAAAGGTTTCTGCCTCCCGGCAATCCCGAAATGGACTTTATGCTATCGGCACAGCAATATTTGTTACGGGAATTTGGAAAGTTTGATACTGCCGAAATACGGCAAGGCGCTGTTCATCTTGATATCTGGTTTGATAACATGGCAATTTTTAACAGGGCCGAAATCACACTGTTTGATTTTGACTTTTGCGGGAACGGCATGCTTTGTTATGATATTGCCTATTACATTTTACAGCTTAACAGTACCGAAAAAGACGAAACCGAATGTAAATTAAAAACCCAAGCATTTTTAAAAGGATATGAAAGTATAACGCTAATCTGTGATGAAGAAAAGCGGATCATCCCGATGCTTGGTGTTAGCCTTTACTTTTTCTACCTCGGTATCCAATGCCAGCGGTTTGATAACTGGTCGAATACATTTTTAAATGAAACGTATTTAAAGCGGTTTATTAATTTGCTGGTTAAGAAGTATTTTGAGAAGAATGGGCTGGGGTAAACCGAAGACTTACGAAGTTTTTAAAACTTCGTAAGTCTTTCAATGCTACAAATTAAACAAATTATACTCCACCCTCACCAGGTACATATAGTCTGTGTTGCGGATCATCGAATTGTATAGCGGTATCCTGTACGAAAAATCGACCCGTACCAGGGTGTTAAATATCAATTGGATGGCCGGCGCCGCGTCAAGGTAGCTTTGGCCGTAGCCGGGGTTTGTTTTGCCTAATAATTCGGCATACAGGTTAACATTTAGCTGGTCGTAATCTTTGTAAGCTTTTGGCAGTGTCAGGTAGCCCGACGATAAAGTATAGGCTATAGCGTCTTTTGCATGACCATCGGGCAGTTCATAACCCCCGGCATTGTCCCAGGCATGGAGGTAACTTATCGAGCCTGATAAAGCCAGCTTATGCAAAAGCTGCGTAAAAACTACGCCGGTTTGTAAACCTGAATTATCGCCCTCAAGGCTGATCTCCTGGTTGGGTATGGGGTTATCGATGCTTGACAGCTTTGCAAAAAATGCCCCGCGGAAATGCTTTTGCACCGAATCTATAGATAAAAAACGGTATTTGGCATAAACGCTGCCGCCTTCAAAATGCTGCTGGTTCTGATAATAATCAGACATGTACAACGAGCCATGCACCATTAAATGCCGGCTTGCCCCATACATAACTTCAAGCGTACTGCGGTTTTTATAAGTTGGATTAAAAAAGCCCTGGTTTTCTACCCTGATACCTAATGAATTGGTGGCCATATTGCTGGCGGGCTCCGTGTTTACATATAGCTCCTGCGAAAACACAGGGCATGCAACAGCCAGCAGGCCGATAGCCATTAATAAATGCTTCATAACTATAGCTTTGAAGTTTATATAGCTACATGATAAACACGCCCTGAATTTGCAGGCGCCGCAGCAGTTACCTGGCCGAGGTATTTTTTAGAAACCGACCTTGGCGCAAACCCTTTATCAACTATTGTTACGGCAACCTCACCGCTTAATGGCTTATCGGCGCCGTTAACTACATCGAAAGTGTCGCCGCCATAACTAAAATAATTATTGGCAAGCTTTACGTTATCGAAATTAAAAGTGGCTTTGAGGCTATTAACAAAGAACCCGGCATCCTGTACTTTTTTGTTGATCTCATCAAAATTTACCGGTTGACCGTTTTTAAAAGTGATAACAAATATATTGCGCATCAGGTCGGGTTTTACATCGCTGATAAATGGTAGTGCCCGTAGTGATTTTTCGGTTGATTTGGCGCATAGTGCGCAGGTTAGGCCGCTTACCTGCAATTCGGCTTTTGTAAATTGAGCTTTGGCTATACCTGAAGTTAATAATAGCAGGATCAAAAATATTTTTAGTGCTTTCATTGGAATCATTAATTAATCATAAAAAATAGAACATTTAAATTTTAACTGCATGTAAAAAGCAGTTGATTAATAATGATCAGATACGGAAAGTTTGATATTTTAAAAAGGCGCTGATGTTGCCGGGAGGTGGTTCCGGGGGTGTTTTGTCCAAATAGTTTCGTGCCAAACCAATTTGGGCTATCGAAAAATTATTGAAAGGCAGTTTTGGTACTACAAACGAAAAGGTTTTTAACCTGAATGTTTGCCATTGCCCCTGGTGGGCGTCTTTAACCTTTATGTCTAAACGTTTATTGCTGCAACATTTCGATTTGCATTTCGAAAGCATGGCGCCGTTTTTAACAGGCACATTTATCTTTACCGAAGTAACCTGGTCGCAGCAAAAATGAAGATTAAGCGCAAAGCCCATCGCTGTAACAAGGTACAGTACGGATAAAACAATTGCTCCTGATCTTTTTATCATATCCAAAAATAATGTTTAATTAATTGATAACAAATAGTTTTAAGGAATATGCATAAAAAAAGCCCCGCGGAGATATCCGGAGGGCTTAGTAATATTAGTTATGCGGCAATTAAGCGCCTTTGTCGTCTTCGGGCAGGCTTGCTATGCGATAAGCCGGGTTGCCGTTCGGATCGGTTACCTTTTCGTAATAGATGCCATCAGGCGATACATAATACTTTTTACCATTCAGAATCACTTTGCGGCAATCGTCAGGTAACTGGTTTACTAAATCGCCAACTTTTGGATACGCTACAGTAGCGTTAGGGTCTGTTACGTTATCACCTGTATTTAACACGCCATCCCTGCCGGCAACCACATATATTTTTTTACCCTTGTCATCAACGGTTTCTTTATAATAAACACCGTCAACTTCGTAGTACTGCACACCATCGATTTTGATTGGCTGGGCATTGTCCGGTAAACTCGGAACGCCTGCCCCTATTGGCGGGGCCGTAACCTGGTAACCACCATTATCATAAGGGCTGTAAAAAACACCACCGTAATAATAGTATAAAGACGAGCCCCAATAGAATGGGTAATAGCCAAATGGCAAAATGCCTAAATAAAACCCGATGTGCGGATACCCGTAGTAGCCAAACCCAGGCCTGTAAAATGCGCCGCCATGGTAGCCCCGGCCGGCAAAATAGCCAACACCTGCCCTATAGCCAACCCCAGCCCTAAAGCTGCTTGCGCCATGGAAACCTGAACTGAGGCCATTGCTGCCGCGGAAACCAATCCCACCGCTTGAGTGAAAACCGCCGCCGCCGCCGTGGCTGCCACCGCGCTGAGCGCTGGCTGTAGTGATCATCAACACCGAAAGCATCCCGGTTAAAAACAACCCCGATGCGTATTTATAAATCCTTTTCATATTATATATTGAATAACTAATTAACAATCTTTTTTAATTTTAAGTACAAGCGGCTTAAAATAATTTTAAAAACAACTATTAGACCGAAAAGTGTTGTAATGGTTTAACCAACCCCTCCAATTTATTAATAATTTTTAATTTTTTGTTTCGTAACCTTTCATCAGCAAATCTATATACTTATACGTGCTATTTTCAACTTTTGTAACATTAGATTTCAATTAGAAAAGCAGGAAAAATGAGTTTAAAGGTACTTCCCTTGTCTTTTTCAGAAATCACTTCGATTTTTATCTGGTGAAAGGCTGCTATTGATTTTACGATTGGCAACCCGAGGCCGAAACTATCCTGTTGCAGCGATTGCCTGAATTTTTTAAACCTGTTAAAAATATAAGGCATGTCTTCAGCGCTGATGCCGATCCCGGTATCGATTATACTTACCACAAAGCTGTTGCTCTCGCGGCTTGCAACCACTTTTATTGCGCCGTTTTCGTTGTTATATTTTATGGCGTTATTAATGAGGTTGAAAAACATGTTGAATAATAAAAACTTGTTCACATTAACCAATACCCATTCTTGCGGCAGGGTGGCCCCGTAGCTAATATTTTTATCCTGCAGGCGTATCGATATCTCGTCATAAACTTCGCCGAGTAAATTGTTCAGTGAAATTTTATCTTCTTTTAAAAATTGCTCATTTTCAATTTGCGATATCAGCAACAGGGTTTTGGTTATGCTTTTTAAACGGTTCAATATTTTTTGCATCTCCAGCAGCCGCGTTTTAAACTCGTCTACAATATCCTCCCGTTCAAACATATTCTCAATCTTCGATTGCAGGATGGATATAGGCGTCATCAACTCGTGCGAGGCATTTGAAATAAACTCCCGCTCTTTTTGAAATGCACTTTCAATGGTTTCGATCATTTTATGGATACTGATATCCAGGTATTCGAAATCGGAAGTTGAGGTTTTTACTTTATTATATGAGCCAAAATTTGGGAATTTTTGGGCAATTAGTTTTGTTTTGATAATCAGGTCCAAAGGCCTTAAAACGTAAGTACTGTATACGAGGTCGGCCATGATAGTTAACAATATCATACCTACCAAAACCACGAAAGCTATATTTTGCAGGGGCGTTGTTGTTTCATCGATAGCGCCCACACTCTTGCCAATTTCGAGCAGGTAGTTCTTTTTATCAATTATAAAATTATAGCTGAGTATACGGTAATCTATTGTATCGCCTTCGATTTTACGTTTTTCGTTGGTTATGGTATCAAGGGATTCATCTAATGAGTCTTCGTCGAGGCTGTAAAACTCTTCCTTAAGCGGGGAGTAAGCGGCGTACAGGTTGTTTTTTATCCCGGATGCTTTTATAATCTGCAGTACCTTGTTTTTTTGTTTATGAAGTTTATTATCGGTAAAATTCTGGTTAATATTCCTGATCAGGACGGGCAACAACAGCACAAACAAGGTTACAATTACCAGTTTCGAAATGGTATTAAACAGCGTAAGTTTGGTTTTAAGTTTCAAATACTTAAGTGTTTGGGATGAGAGAACCAGCAACCAAGAGTCAAGAACCAAGACTCAAGAGTCAGGACAAAAGAACTGTACAGTTAAATCAGGTTTCGATTTGCTCTTTTAAGGCGATCTCAAAACCTTTTCTTTCTTTTTCTTGGTTCTTGACTCTTGGTTCTTGATTCTTTGGTTCTTAATTCTATCAATTGTTTATTTTTATTTTATAACCTAAGCCCCGCACGGTTTCGAGCCAATCCGGCGAGGCATGTACATTTAATTTCTTCCGGATATTTTTAATGTGGGCATCGATATAATTGGAATCGTAATCGTCATTAATAATACTTCCCCAAATATGTTCGCTTAATTGCGAACGTGTTAACGTACGGTTTTTATGCAAAATTAAATAGGCCACCAGGTCAAATTCTTTTTTTGTTATCGTAGTGATCTCGGTATTATAATAACTGATGGTACGGTCAGTAAGGTTTATTAAAAAGCCGCCCAGATCAACCAGGTTTTGTTTTAAGCCAAACTTTCTGCGGGTTATGGCCTGCATCCTGCTTTGTAGCTCCAATAACGAAAAGGGTTTGGGCAGGTAATCATCAGCGCCAAGGTCCAGCCCTTTTACGCGGTCATAAACCTCGGCACGTGCAGTCAATATGATACAAACGGCTTCGGGGTTAGTCTTTTTTGCTTCTTTTAGCAATTCAAGGCCATCATAGTCGGGTAGGCCCAGGTCAATTAAAATAAAATCATAGAGGTTTACGCCTATCTTTTCGGATGCGGCAGTGCCGGTAAAGCACACCTCGCACATATAATTATAGTTGGTCAGGAATATTTCCAGTTCATCGGCAAGCCCCTTTTCATCTTCAATTATCAGTACGTTCATATCTTATTTAAAAAATAGATAATAAAAGGTGAGGTTAAAAAAAATCTCGTGCCTGTTTTTAAGGGCGCCCTCAACATTCACCGGGATCGAATATTTCCATGAAGCTTCAAAAGTATAATGTGGCATATTGTACGCAATAGGCAGCTTAATGCTATAATTGAGGGCATTAAACCGGCCATTATCGTAATCCAAAAATGAGGGTGGCACGTCAAGGCCAGGTATATAGGAGTTGTCCCGGTCTAACCCGTCGAGGTGCTCTGATGAATATCTTCCCACAAAATTTTGCGTTCCAAAAATAACGCTGATAGCGGGATCGATCGTTACATAATCATTATCATTAAAAATGCTCCAATTAGCTTCAAAGTGTTTCGTTGTGTTCAGTGTTATAAAGTAATCATTGGCATCACCAAAAAGATAATCGAAAGTAACGCTTGATTTTGCAAATTTCCAGTCGTATGCATTCTTAAAATTAATATCGTTTGAAGATGCAGACTTTATTACATCGGCAGCATCGTCGGCGAAGATGAACCGCGTATAGCTAATAGTGCCTGTAAATGATTTTGAATACTTGTACAAATAGCCGGCCCCCAGGTCAACTTCGTCAACAACGGGGGTATAGCCAAAAACCTGCACTGCTGAGCCATAAACAAAAACCCCTGATTTGAAATTATAAATGGCATCGCCGCTGGCGTAAGGGTATTTAACCGGGCCTGTGCGGCCAAAAAACTGGATATCGCTGCCATAGTTTACCAGCAGGGATAAGGATTGCTTACGTACCACAGTATCAGTATCGGCAGAAGCATGGTGTACTGTGTCAAAAGGCAAACGCAGACTTAACGCAGCTGCATTTACAGTGTTACAAATTATCAGGAAAAGTATTGCAAAAAGGTATTTCATTAATAATCAATAATTTGTATGTTGAATTTTTAATTGCCATTTCTCCTTGGTATTTCAGGCGGGCGTTCCAATCCCTCGGGTCTTCGCTGCCTTTTAGTTTTTTGTTTAGTTTTTGCCCCGGCGGTATTGTCGGCAGGTTCAAGTTTTTCGGGTTTGGGTTGCTTTTTTGCTTTTGCTACTTCCTTTACCTTTTTTTTATCGTCCTGTTCCTGTTTTTTATTATTTTTTGTAATAACGGTATCAGCTACCATATATTTCAAAGGCAAACTTACCTCCAAACTATTGGAAAAAATATTAAAATGATGTTTTTTTATTCCGGCGGATAATAAATATGGCGCAAATAACAACGACACTACAATATACGCAAACCACTTTATCATTGAAAAGGAGAAAATATTAAAATTCTATTCAAATAGCATTCAATTAAACTTTAATCATTTAATTAATTAGCATCGCTAAAATATCATAAAATGCAATTTACATAAATGTGTTTTATGATAAAAACACTAATCCGATATGAATTATATAACTGGGGTTTATTAAAACATTACTATTAATAACCTTAATACTGCCTCACTTATTTAAGCCCGGCAAGTAGTTAAATTTAGCTTTTATTTATTCACCGGGGCGAATAATGTGAAATTAAACTTATGTTAATTATTTATACTAATATCTTTTGAGGTATAGATACGATCATGGTCATCTATAATAATACAGGCCAGTTGGTTTAACTGGTTTATTAAGTACAGCCCCGCATTAATACCCATTGACATAACCGGGCTTGCCATTGCATCGGCCAGTTCGGCGCAGGTGCTAACAATACTGACACTTTTAATGCCGCTCACCGGAAATCCTTTTTGGGGGTTAATGGCCCCTGCATATTTTTTGCTGATAACCACCGCATGTTTCTCTTTATTTACCGATGTGGCAATGGCCATATTACTAACTTCGATATTGGCAAAGGGCAGTGTTTTTTGAGATGGATCTGCTGTTGCAATTGTCCACGGCTCGTTATCAGGGTTTGCGCCCCAGGTTAACAGGTCGCCGCCTGCATTTATAACGCCGCTGCTTACGCCCTGCATTTGTAATATATATTTGGCCCTGTCGGCGGCATAGCCCCTTATGTTAGCGCCAAAACCAATGCGCATGCCTTTCTCCTGCAAAAAAATGGTTTGCTCCCGGGCATCAAGTACAACGTGCTGGTAGTTTATTTGCCTTACAGCAGTTTTAACATTGCCTTCGCTGGCCGCCTCTTTTTCAGAATAGTAAGTAATATCAAACGCACCGTGGGTGAGTTCAGATATTTTTAACGAGCGGTCAATAAGCCTGAATATTTCGCCTGTTGTTTTAACCGGTTTTATACCGGCATTGCGGTTTATTTCATTAATAGGGGTATCATCGCTAAATGTGCTCAAAAGTTTTTCTACACGGTTTATTTCGGCTATGGCATCATCAATACGCTCATCGGCCCAATGCGGGTCGCTGCCAACTACACTAATTTCAAACTGGTTGCCCATCAGGCGTACAACACGCCTGAAAATAACTGATTTTGGAGCTAAGGTTTTTATAGCTAACATAAGCTGATAAATTTAAATACCGTATAAAAATATTATGATGAAAACTTTGGCTGTAACCTCATCAATTGGGGGAAATGGGGAATATTGCTAACGTTTACACAACGAAAGTACCGGGGCTTTATGAAAATGAGATGAAAAAGGGGTTTTGATTAACGTAATAAAGCCGGTACACAGGGTTTGGGGTGTTAATTGTGGTGATTTTAACATGGGGGTGACAAAGGGGGGTGCGGTGGGCATTTGGATGAAGTAGTTTAAAATAATTTGGGCGTTACCCCTTGGTAGAAAGGGGTCAGGCTTTCCGTTACAAGTCCTCGCCCCAATGAGATCAAGGCCTTTTTATTGATTTTATGGTGGCTGTGGGCTTTTCACTACTATCCTTAACGCGAAGGCAAAAAAATAGGCTGGTGGTACCTCGCGTCAGAAAGGTATAAAGCAAAAAACGTGTATAATGCTATTGTTTGTTAGTTATCAGCGGTGTAGTATGTCGCATACTTGTCAGCGGGGCACGAGAACGCCACCACTTTTGGCCTTTGCGTTGCATTCTCGCCACAAGGAGATGAAGCCTGCCCGCCATTTGACGGACGGGCTTTGTTGCTTAATGGGCATAAATTTTTGTGGTTTTACAAAACGTTTATTTCCGGTTTTTAACAGGATGTAAAAATAGAACTATTGATTATCAAATATTTACGTATAATTTATTTGGTGTGTTGTTGTGAAATGAACATGAACACTCGTATTATTGTTTTGAGACAGAATAGGCGCCAGGCAATAATGCCTGAATGAGAACCGGTAATTCCTTTTTTCAGCCAGGAGCATATTATCTCGATGAAATCAACCATACACCTATTAAGTACGATTATAAAATTAAGGTAATAAAAAAAAGAGGCTGCCCTTTTGCGACAGCCTCTTGATTTATTTTATCCATTTTCTATCATGGCCTGGGGCCCTGGTAAGTAAAGGTTTCTACGAAGGTAGTACGCGGAACGCCGGGATTTCCCTGGTCCATAATATACGTAACCTGGAATACAGAACCCGCCTGGCCAGGGCTCCCCGTTGTGTATTTATTTACCCCGCTGCCCAATACCGCCGACCGTAAGTGCGACCCGGAATATTGTCCGTAATAATTGGTAATACCTGTAATAGTACTACCGCTAAAAGTAAATACCGGGGCGAATGAAGCGTAATAGCTCGGGCCTGCACTTGTTGATATTGCATGCCCAAAGCCTATGTTTGGATCGTAAAAACCATCGGCGGTGGCGCTTGCAGTTTCCAGGTAAACAGTTTCCGGATACGAGCCTGTTATAGAAGAACTTGTATTGTCACTTAGCGTACCGGTAACAATATATACCCCGTCATACTGATTTTTTGCCCCAACGGCCAAAAGAAGTTCATTATAATTACTTATTTGCTGCCCTCCGCCATTAACTATCTTTATTGGTAAAATGAAGAGTCCCGAAGGGTCAACCAAACTTGTATTAATATTTATATTAAGATAAACCAAATGCTGGCCCGCAGGTATTGTAACCTGGTAACTGGGAATGGAATAATCGGCAGCAGGCAGCAAAGTGTATGGTACGTTACCCCCGGTATCCAACCCATTGGCATGGTTATAGGTTGTAACCGCTGTTGGATCAAGCGCCAATGTAACAGTGACCGGCGTGTTTAAAGTACTGGCATATGCTAAATTTACTGCAACCTGTATAACCTGCGGTGTTGATGAGATCGGCAGCGCTTCGGGTACCAGGTTTCCCGCCAGGTTACGTGCCTCAAGTGGTAATTCAACCAATGGCGCTCCTTGCGATAGGTTTACGTAATACTTACTGTCTTTAAGGCACGAGCTTAGGCTTAAAGCCGCCGTAATTATAAGTACAGTTATTATTGAATATATTATCTTTTTCATCTTTTTTAAGTTTTATTTAGCCCAAAATATTTTTGACGTAAATATGTTAACGTTGCCCTGCGCAGTCAGGCTTGCTGTGTTGGTATTCAGCTCGCTAAGCGGGTAAGGTATTCTTGTAGGCAGCGTTTGAGATACTGCTGCAGGATCCTGTGAAGCCGGGTTTTGCGGTAGTACCGGGTAGCCTGTTCTTCTGAATTCATTATAGGCCTCGAGGTTAAAAAGGCTATTCAACGAAATGTATTTTTGAGTTATTATCGCTTGAACTTGTTGCCCCAATGTGCCAGATGCCGGGTATGCTACGCTTGGCTGAGCCAGGTATGCAGCAACTGACCCCTGGGCGTTAACGGCATTGAAAGACGCCGTAACGCCTGCATTATAAAACGCGCTGGCGGAGCCTGGTATCCAACCCCGGGCTACAGCCTCTGCCTGCAGAAACAAAGATTCATAAGCTGAAAATATTACAGATGCCTGTGTGGGGCTTTTTAATAAGCCGGGGCCAAGCGGGCTTGATACCGCATTGGACGGATTGGCCGGGTTGCCCAATTGAAGGGCGGTAATAGCCCCTGAGACTATTTGATAGTAAGCTGAATCCCTGGGGTCGTTAAGGCTTTTCATCAGGTTGGATGCCACTATATTCGACCTTTGCGTTAAATAACCCTCCCCGGGGTTGCCATTTTGGTCAAATCCATATACCGCGTAAAAAGGATTTTCTTTGCCCGCAGCGTTGGTATAACCGGGCTGGCAATCTGCTTCTGTTGCAACACCTATGTAACCAATACTCGCTGTAGAGGCTAAATCTGCTTGTGCAGCATTAGTACTTAAGTTACTTTGGCGTATGGCCAGGCGCAATTTGAGGGTATTGGCAAATATTTGCCAGTTAGCCATGTTACCGCCGTAAATAATATCGGAAGTGCCCGGATTGGTAGCTGAAGCCCCGCTTTTGCTTATTAGGGCTATCGCGGCATCCAGCTGTTTTACCAGGTCATTATAAATAAACTGGCCACTATCATACGCAGGGAAAAGGATTGTAGAGGGTTGAAAAGCCTGTGTATAAATCACATTGTTATAGTTATCAACCAATTGCTCAAAGTCAAATGCTTTCATAATAATGGCAATTGCTTCAAAGTTTGCATCGGCGGGTACAGCTGCCGAGCTTACCTGCAAATTGTTATAGTTAGTAAGATTGCTGTATAAGTCGCCCCAGGCGTCGTTAGGTTGGGGCGGAACAGAGATTGAAACCGCAAACTCCTGGAATTGAGCGTCCGGCGTATAGCTGCCGCTAAAGCACCAAATACCGCCCCATTCACCGTATTCGGGATAATCGAGCCCTAAAATTGCTGCCGATGTTGCTTCCGCGCCTGCTAAAGTATATTGTGGTGTTGTCACCGACGGAGAGTTTGGATTAACCTCCTGATCAAGATAGTCCTTTTTACAGCCGGCCATGCCGATCGTAAAAACTACTGTTATAATTGAAATATATTTTTTCATCGCTATATGTTTAAAATTTTAGAAAGTTACTTTTACACTGCCGCCAAACACCCGGGTCCCCGGCAATTCATTTATGTCACTAAACCCCCTGGCGCCGCTTGTTGGTAGCGTATCGGAAAATTCAGGGTCGGTATACGTGTTTTCTTTAGGTGTCCATATAAAAAGGTTCCTTCCTGTTAAGGCTACGGAAAGGCCTTTCATATATTTAGTTTGTTTAATAAACTTATCTAAATTGAAGGTGAGGTTTAATTCCCGAAGCTTCCAGAAGGCGCCGCTGGTAACCCATGGGCTGTTGGTACTTTGGAATTGCGAAAGTTGCCAAAAACCATAATTACCATCCTGAACACTCAAGCCGGTGTTAGGCGTATAAGTATTTGGCCCGGTTTGAATAACTGAATTTGGATAGATAAACCGCTGGCGGCCATTTGAGGCCGAATAGTAAGATGCACCGGTAAAGGCCAGTGAATTGCCGAGTGCGTTATAGACTATATCGCCGCCCCGGTATTCAAACACAGCGCCCAAAGTCACAAACTTATAAGTCCAGTTGGATGTTACCCCTAAGTCATATTTGGGAGTTGTTCTTCCAAAAGTCGTCAGTGATGAGGCTGTTTGCGGATATCCGGTTGCACCTACCACTACCTGCCCTGCGGGGTCGCGTATAAAATCGGTGCCTTTTAGCAAAGGGAAAGGCTGGCCAACTACTGCATAATCAAGGCCGCCCAGGAACAACTGGCTAACACCAGGTAATAACGATATTACTTTAGAGTTATTAACAGAAAGGTTGCCACTGAGAGTCCAGCCGAACTTATTTGCCGCTTGTGTTAATACCTGCCCGGTTAACTGGAACTCATATCCTTGTGATTGTGTTTCCCCTATATTTAATATTGAGGTAGAATATCCTGTACCAATTGAAGTAGAAATGGGAACGGTTTGATTTTTATCGAACGAATTATAATAAGTGAAATTAAAATCTATACGGTTTTTAAGGAAGGCCAATTCAGTACCAACTTCGGTTTCAGTGGTTATTTCGGGCTTTAGGGTCGGGCTGTAATTTGTAGTGCTGGCACTTAACCCGCCCAATGAACCGTAAGGAAACCCATTAGTTATACCATATGTATTGTAAATTTGGTAAGGCCCGATGTTAATGTTACCTACCTGGCTTATTGAACCATAGAACTTTGCGTATGTAAAAATGTCACTATTTTTTAACGACGATATTATATCAGTCGGCACAAATGATATCTTCGCGGAAGGATAATTAAATGAACGCTCTGCTTTAGATAGCCTGGAGTCCTGCTCGTTCCGGTAAGTGCCTTCCAGGGTAAGGAAACCTTTGTAGCTGATATTAAGGTCACCGAAAAATGAAATATTTCGTACAACATAATCAGCTTCCTGGGCCACCGGCTGTCCGCCTATGGTGTTGATATTATACAAATTATTTACAAGCAACTGGTTGCTCCCGGTTATTTGATACTTATCATATAACTGGTAAATAGAGTTACCCAAAACGAGGCCGGTTTTAAAATCCTTAAAAAACGTATGGTGCAGATCGATCAATGCGTCGCCTTGCAGCCTTGCGTAGCCGGGATTGTTGTTTGTACCGTCGCCATACTGATAAACATCGTAAACAACACCGGGCGATACGCCATTTTTAAATACAGCCTGGTTACTGCCTGCGCCGAATGGATCGCTGATTGAATAAGGCGAAAAGTCAACTTCCGCTTTTGTATAGCGTTCCTGGTCAATACCAAAATTATCAGAAATGTGGTAACTTATGTCTAACCACTTTGTAGGCTCAACTGCTAATTTTATCTGGGCCAACAATACATCCCGCTGCTCAACCCGCCTTGTATCATCCACTATCCAGTAGGGGTTGATGGCATAAGCATCGGGATAGTTGCTTGCGCTGCCGATATCTGAGTTCGGATTTTGAAAATCTTTAATATTGTAAAAGGCGGGCAACTGCAAAATAGATGAATAAAGGTCGTTCGCGCCTGCAGTGGTCACATAGCTGCCGGGCAATGAAATGCCGTACTGGGTATTCAAAGGGTTGTTATTGCCTATATATGTACTGATATTCGTTTTACTGTATGCAGCCGAGTAATCAACGGAAAATATACCATCCGTATGGTGGCCCCTTACACTGAATGCATCCCTTACATTTTTATCATTTGGCACAACTGTTGTACGGTACACATTTTGAGCTGATATAAAAATGCTGTTCTTAGCATCGCCCTGTGAATACGAAATATCATTTTGTTCGGTAATGCCCGTTTTAAAAAAGGCATCGATAGGGCTAACCGGGTAAGGTTTGTACGGTACAATATCTTTTTTGCCGTTGGCGCTATCAAGCGGAGGCCCCAATTGTACAAGTTGACCGTTATAGGCCGGGCCATATTCCTGGTTTTCATAGGGAACATACTCTGTAAACCCTGTAACCGGGTTTATATAATTACCCTCGCCTCCGTAAGTTCCAAAAGATGTTTGCAATTTGGGATAGAAAGCAATCTTTTCTACCTGTACAGAGTTTTGATATACAATAGTGGGTTTGCCTGATGAAGATGAACCTCTTTTGGTTGTGATCAACACGGCGCCATTTGATGCTTCGGAACCATATATCGCGGCGGAACCGGCACCCTTTAATATAGTTATATCAGCTACATCATTAGGGTTAATGGAACTAAGAAGTTCCCCGGGCATCGGAACACCATCTAAAACTATCAGCGCATTATTGTCACCTTCTAAAGACCGGTTGCCACGAAGTACAATAGCAATGTTTGGATCAACACTGTTATCCAGTTCGTAAACTGCCAAACCAGCCACTTTGCCGGTTAAACCATTGGCAAGATTTGTTGCTGCGGTTGCGGTAATTTGCTTGGCGGTGACCTCTGTAGTAGCATAACCCAACTCTTTTTCTGAATGTTTAATGCCTAATGCACTTGTTACCACAACCTCGCCCAATGTCTGTGTCGCCGGTTCGAGCGCTACGTTAAGAACTGAATTTGAGCCGACCGGAACTGATTGGGTTATAAACCCTATATAAGAAAACACCAATACGCCGTTAACAGGTACACTAATGGTATACTTACCATTAACGGCTGTTTGGAGGCCTATATTTGTGCCTTTGATCTTTACTGATACTCCCGGAACGGGCAGGCCGTCATCTTTGGCCGTAACCGTACCAGTAACTGTATGGTTTTGTGCGAAAGCCTGGAGGAACATCGCCAGGCTTAAACCTATAATTAAAAGTAATTTTTTTTTCATGAGAATTTATTTAAAAAGAAGATTGGTTCTTATTTGTCTGCTGTGCTTAATGGGGTCGCACTTATGGGGGCTGTAAAATTATATACCTCATGGCGAACAGAATTGTCAGTTAATTAAATTTCCCAAAACGAGTATTGTAATGATACGGCTTAACATTTTGGGCAAATAGGTGAAAACTACCAATTATCAAACTCCCCCATTTAGGGGTAGTCCCACGCAGTTTCCCGGAGGTAAATTTGAACTATGGCCTTACAAGGAGTTGTAATGAATAGTGAAGTAATAAATGGTACACCATTTTATTTGAACGAACCCAAAAGGGCATTGGATTTTTTAGTGGAAAAATTAGGATTTGTTCGCCGGGGGAATCCAATGTCAAAAAAACAGAACATTGCGATGCTTTGCGACAAGTATGGAAATTTTTACGAAATTTTTTCGAATAACCGTAAAGGTGTGAATAGCAAAAATGATTTTAACCTGATTATAAACACAAGCGACTGTTTACAGGATTTTTATAATGTAAACCCGAAAGGTTTAAGCGCCTTAAATAAACCGCACTATGTGCCCGAGGGTTTAGCATTCGAAATCTCAGACCCGTGGGGCAACAAATACACCTTTTTAGAGAAAAGAGATTATACGAATTGATGAAGACTTTTAAAGTATTATACAATCAAAATAAGCTCTATAGTGAAATCACTACCGAAGCAAGTTATACCGATCAAAAAAATGAGCTCTCATTGCATGTGGTGTTTAATGGAAGTGAAAAATACAAGATCGGTAAAAGGACGGTAACTGTATTTCCGGGTAATTTTTTGATATTAAATGAAGGCACTGCATACGATAGGACCATTTATTCGGACTCAATAGCAAATACTTTCGCTATCTTTTTTTCTAACAAATTCCTTCGTGATTTTCAATATAGTTTTTCCTCATCTGAACAGGATTTGCTTGATGAGCCAATTGACAGGGAGGTGATACAACAAAACACATTTTTAGAAACAATTTATCCATGTAAAGGGGATATCAAATACAACCTAACCCATTTGATCGATCATTTTAACGAAAACTCTGATGATCTTTTACTTGATGATTATATATATCACTCGTTGCTGCTTTTTTATCGCCTTTATTATAAAGAGGTAATGACTAAAAGCAATTGCTTAGATGCTTTAAATGTCAGTACGCGGAATGAATTGTTTAAAAGATTAACCGTAGCCAAGGATTATATGTTAAGCAATTATAATCAGGATATCAGCCTGGAGGATATTAGCCGGCAGTCTTGTTTATCGCCCACTCATTTGTTCCGCACTTTTAAACAAATATATAATTGCTCTCCTCACCAATATTTGATACAAGCAAGGCTTGATAATGCAAGGCATATGCTGCAAAATACCAATTATACATTAAACGAAATTGTTAACCTTGTTGGTTTTACATGCCCGAGCACATTTATCAAGCTGTTTAAAAATAAATATCACTTTACTCCCGGGGGGTATAGAAATTACGTAGCATAAGTATAGATGAATATAACCTTTTTGATTCCGCATGCAGGAAATTAGCATTTTGAAATACCTCTTTGATTTTTCAGATAGTAAACAGTACATTTTAAACAAACAATCTGCGTGGGAATGATAACATTTTTAACAACTTTGTATATTAGCATTATAAAAATTTCCATGTCTGTAATTTACATTGCCTGCAAAAATCCGGTTTTGCTTTTAACCAGATGAAATACAAAGTTTTTAATTTATTTAAAGCAAGATCGATAATCCTTAAATTTTTCAGTTTGGGTGTATTGTTTTGGCCTTCCGTTGCCCTTACCCAAAAATACAACTTTACAAATTACGGTATCGAAAACGGGCTACTTCAATCGCAGGCTACACGGATCGTACAGGACAGTAATCATCGCCTGGTAATAGCAACATTTTTAGGAATCACCCGGTTTGACGGGAAAACGTTTTCACCCGTAACTAAAGATAACAGTTTAATTGATTTTGCGAATGTTTTGACAATAGACCATACTGGAAAGATTTGGGCCGGGAACACAAAGGGACTCTATTGTTTTTATGCAGATAAGACCACCAGGTTTGTGGGGGATAAGAACGATTCTTTGATCACAGCAAGCGACCTGGTAGCTGACCGCCTTGACAACATTTGGGGATTAAGCAACCGGCGTTTATTTAAAATAAGCAGTGGCCACATGGACGATGTAAACATTACGGCCGGCGAAGATACTGTAACAGCCATAACAATAAATAAGAATGGCGAGATACTGGCTGCTGTGCTGAACAAAGGGATTTATTGTTTAAAAAATCATAAATGGATCGACATAATACCCTTTGTTTTTCCGAAAGACACCTACATTAAACAATTTATAGTCGATAGCGCCAATGATGCCATTTATATTTCTACAGGAACCGAAGTATTTTACGTCAGGAAAAATTCCTTCAGGAAGATAAAAATTGACTTAAAAAAAAACGGCGTAAGCCTGATCAATTGTATAGCCCAGAACAATTTAAATGGATTATGGATCGGTACAAGCAAGGGGGCCTATTATTTTAACAACAATATTCTGAAATATTTTGACGAAAGTAATGGGTTTACTAATTACCCGGTTAATTGCATTTTTAAAGATTTTGATAACAATATATGGTTTGGCACTAACGGGGCCGGTATATTTAGATTTGATGGGGACGGTTTTTCAATTCTTGACCAGGCCCAGGGCGTTACCGAACCAATTTTGCAAATAGCCCCTGATAAGAACAATAATATCCTAATGTCGGGAGGTAGTAAGTTGATGATCTATAACGGGGAAAAAATAAGCCAAATTAAGATCCCCTTAATGGATGCTACCGATATTTTTCATTGTTTATACATGGACAATGAAAAAAACACATGGATAGTAACGGTAAATGGATTGTGGAAGAAAGCGGGACCAAATTTTACCCGCTTTTATCCCAGGAATAAAAATGACACCCGGATATTGTTTAACGCTATGTTGGAAGACCATCTGAAAACTAAGTGGGTGATTGCAAGCGATGGATGTTATTACTGGGATAAAGGTTTAAAAAAAATAAGTGGCGTTAACGGTATGTGCACCGGGATAATTGAGATAGGCCCGGATTCAATACTGGTTACCTCAAGTACTAAAATATTCCTTGTGAAAGACAAGAAAATTGACACCAGCTTCAAAGCCGATTTCCTAAAAGGTTCAAACATGGACTGTTTGAAATATTATAAAGGGCGCATTTACATTGGAACATTTGACAACGGATTATTTGTATGGAACCCCCACGGCGGCCCGGTTATTCATTTAAATGAAAAAAACGGGTTAAGCTCGGCCAGCGTTTACAGTATCGATGTTGATAAGAATGGGATATTATGGGCAGGGACCGGGCGTGCGGTAAATCAATTCAAAATAAAAAACGACGGCACATTTCAAAGAATAATAAATGAAAATATTAGTAACCTGTTTGTTGAATGCGACCAGGATGCACTTTTGTTTCACGATAACCAGGTTTTTATAGGAACAACAAAAGGCCTGCTGGTGGTTAAAAATGATTTGGCTTCAAATTCATTTTCCGCGCCATATACAACCATACAAGATGTAGCATTTTACAACAAGCAAACCGTTAAATATACCTACAGAAATGGATATAAAGAACCCCAAAATTTAAAACTTCCTTTCAATAACAGCCACATCACCATAAGTTTCGATGGCGTTTATTTAAAAAACCCGAATAACGTTTTATATAGTTATAAGTTATGGCCTTTAGATGCGCGTTTTAGCGCGCAGGTTAACAATAATGTTGTCGATTACCCTTCGCTACCTCCCGGTAATTATACTTTTTATGTCAGGTCGTCCAACCTTGCGGGGGCATCATCAAATGTTGCAAGCTTTTCGTTCGAAATAATACCTGCCTATTATCAAACTGCTTTATTTAAAGTAGCAATAGTTATATTTCTTTTTTTAATTAGCGTAGCAACATGGAAGTACTTTAGGTTAAAAGAGGAGCAAAAAAGAAGACTGATAGCACATTTGCGATTAGAGGAACAGGTTAAGATCCGCAAGCAAACCGCAGAAGATTTTCACGACGACCTGGGAAATAAACTGACAAGGATCAATGTTCTCTCAGACATACTCTATAAAAAGGTCGACGTTACTTTTTCAGACCAGCGAAAAATTATTGACCAGATCAAGGAAAATGCAGATGCCTTGTTTACCGGCAGTAAACATATTTTGTGGGCACTTGATCCCGACAATGACCGGTTATCAGAAGTTTTGACGCATGTAAAAGAATTCGGGATCGATCTTTTTTTAAACACAGCCATAAGTTTTACATCTGATTTAACAAACGAAACATTTAAGGAAATAATTTTACCGATGGGTTATGGTAGAAATATTACGATGATACTTAAAGAATTATTTAATAATACTTTAAGGCATTCCGGCGCGCAAAACGTTAAAGCAGCCGCACTTTTAAACCAGGATAATTACCTATGTATCGTTGTTGAAGACGATGGCAAAGGCTTTGATATAGGTACCGTAAAAAGCGGTAATGGCATGCGGAATATAAATAACAGGGCAAAAAAGGTAAACGGGGTAATCGATATAAGATCATCGGTAAACGAAGGTACAAGTATTGCCCTGACTATTAAACGGATACCACATTTATATTGAAATAATGAAAAATACAACCATCGTAATCATTGAAGATGATGAAGTGTTAAGAAATGCCTACGCTACCCTGATCAATGATGTTGACGGTTTTTATGTGGCCAATTCATATGCTTCAGTTGAAGATGCGTCGAAAAACATCATCAATGACAATCCGGGCGTAGTATTGCTCGATATTGAGCTTCCTGGCACAAGTGGCATCGATGCTATACCCTTGATAAAAAAAAAATTGTCCAAATGCTACATAATCATACTCACCGTTTATGAGTCGGAAGACCAGATATTTGATGCATTGTCAAACGGCGCTTCTGGTTATTTAACTAAGAACAGCCCGATTGCAAAAATTATCGACTCAATAAGGGAAGTTTGTGAAGGCGGCGGCCCCATGAGTACCAATGTTGCGCGGATGGTGATTAAATCTTTCCAAAAAAACCAGCATTCCCCATTGTCAAAACGGGAAACTCAAATATTGGAGATGGTAAGTGAGGGCAAAAGCCGGTCGCAGATTGCGAATGACCTGTTTATTGATTCGGAAACTGTGAAAACACATATAAAAAACGTTTATGTTAAACTCGATGTAAATTCCAAAGCGGACGCGATCAAAGCGGCGAGAAAAGATAAATTGATATAATGTATCCAAACGTGTTAAAAAAATAAATTGGTAGGTTTCACTCATTCAAATAGATTTTCGCCACTTACATTTATAACAGCTGATCAGATATGTAGTTAATAGTTTGATCGGTTAATAGTTAATTAAAAAGTCATGTACGCGAGGTAGGTGACTTTTTTTTTAGGATCCCTTTTGTTTCTTTTATGAACGGGAAAGCGAGGGATAACCCTGTTCATTAGCCCCATTGCAGATAAAATAAATTATATGAAAAATAAAGTCAAAAAAAATGCGGTTGGATGCTTGTTAGCAGTCACGCTGCTCTTACTTATCATCCACTGTACTGCCCAGGGTAGCCAGCAAGCTAACGAAAAAATAGTTAGAACAGTTTATGCTGCTTATGAGAAAAAAGATTGGAACATGTTGAAATCCGTTCTCGCCGAAGGGTTTACTTTCAGCAGCCCGGTAGATATTCCGCCTATTGGTATAAAAGAATATAAGAAAAAGTGCTGGCCAAATTCAGCCAACATCAAAAAGTTTGAGATTGATAAGCTTATGGTTGATGGGGATAATGCGTTTGTAACCTATCATTGCTGGACGCTGAACGGCAAAGTATTATCGAACACAGAGTATTTTACATTAAAAGATGGCAAAATAAAAGGGTTTGTATGTTTCTTTGGCCCGGGTATAGGTTTCCCTGATAATAAGGAAAAATAAAATCGGTATAGGTGTTTTTTGACCCTGATTACGGATTTCCCTATGGTTTCGATGATAGGAAACTTGGAGCCCGGTATAAGCTAAACCATGCCATTATCAGTTATGTTTTTGTCTGAATAATAATTTTGTGATATGAATACTGATGAGTTTCTGATAGAAAAAACAATAGCGCTATTTGAGTCAAATACCGGATGGGGTGACAGTGATGAATGGACCAATCAGGATTTTGTAATATTAAGCGAGAAGATACAGGAACGTACCGGCCTGGCGCTAAGCCATGTAACTTTAAAAAGGGTTTGGGGTAAAGTAAAATACGATAGCCTGCCCACTACGCACACCCTTGATACGCTGGTGCAGTTTTTAGGTTATGAAAACTGGCGGGACTTTAAATCGCAAAATGGCAACGGGACGGCAAGCGCAATAACGGTAAAGCAAATCAATGGGAATGGTCGCGGTTATACTATTGTTGATAATAAGCCGGAGCCCAAAAAGAAAACATGGATTTTAAAAAGTATTTTGCTTATAGCAATCCCGGTAATTTTAATACTTTTAATTATATCAAATGGATGGGTACCCGTAACGTTCGGAAGTGCCGTTAAAGTAAAACCTGCCATTGGGCCGACGATAGAAAATGCGCTGGCTGCGGACCAGGAATTAGCAAGGGCCTTGCAGGCAAATGACACCGTAGGAATTGTACGTATGCTGGACAAGGAGTGGGCCGTTATTCCTTCAAACGGTGATGTGGATGAGGGGCCTTCTATTTTCCCCAGCGGGATACGATCTGGTTTCCGGGTGCTAAAGATCATGTCCCTTTCGGAACCGAGGGTGCGTTTGTACGGAAATATAGCGCTGGTGACGACGAAAGTTGAACTGGCAGGCGTGTTGGGGAGCAAAGCTTTCGACATACAGGAGCGCCAAACCGATGTTTGGCGCTGGAAGAACGGTGGTTGGAAGTGCGTTTTGACGCAGGAGGCTGTGATACCAAAAGCATGATAATTAAACATCAAAATAAATAAATGCTATGACCAGCCCAACAAAAAATGCCGGCAAGCTTTGTTCCTTTTTGCCACCCTGTTTAGCAGGGCAAAGCAGACAATAAACAGATAGCTATTGAAACGAAGTAATTTTCAGGCAAGTAATGAATTAAAATCGAATGCAAAATATTAACGCTAAACCTGTTAGGCTAAGTCTTAATAAACCATTCAGAACATTTAAATTACATATAAATTCCTACAGCCCTTCATCGTGTTGTGTAATATCCAGGCCCGCAATTTCTTCTGCTGCCGAAACACGCAAACTGCTGATAGAATCCGTGATTTTCAGCAAAAGTAATGAACCGAAAAAGGCAAATGCGGATACGGCTACCAATGCTATCAGGTGAACATAAAATAAATGAGTTTCACCGTAAAACAAACCGTTTCCGGTTAAATTACCACTATTGACATTTTTATGTGCAAATACCCCTGTGAGCAGCATACCAACCATACCGCCTACACCATGACATGGGAATACGTCGAGTGTATCATCAATTGACGTTCTTGAACGCCATAATACCACCATATTACTTACACAGGCAGCAACAATACCAACAATTAGTGAATGTGGTATTGTTATAAATCCGGCGGCAGGTGTAATGGCCACCAGGCCAACAACAGCGCCAATACAAGCTCCCATAACAGATGGTTTTTTACCACGCATAATATCAAAGAATATCCATGCCATAGCGGCCGCTGCTGATGCGGTTGTAGTGGTAGCTAACGCTGTAGCGGCAAGCGTACCGGAACCAAGGGCCGAGCCGGCATTAAAACCAAACCAGCCGAACCATAATAAGCCCGTGCCTAATAATACATAACTTATTCTCGCTGGCGAGTGTATGGTTTCATTCCTTTTCTTTAAATAAAGTGCTGATGCCAGTGCAGCCCATCCTGCGGACATGTGTACTACTGTACCGCCTGCAAAATCCAGTACTCCTAATTTATTTAATAAACCATCAGGATGCCAGGTAGAGTGGGCAAGCGGGGCATAAATAAATACGGAGAACAGGCATATAAAAATAATATAGGAATTAAACCGTATCCGCTCTGCAAACGCCCCGGTGATCAGGGCTGGCGTAATGACCGCGAATTTTAACTGGAACATTGCAAACAATACCAGGGGTATTGTTGGGGCAAGTTTCCAGGTTGCATTTCCAAGCATGCCTTTCATCATAAAAAAAGTTCGGGGATCGCCAATTACACCGCCTAGTGAATCGCCAAAGGCAAGACTAAATCCAAATATCACCCATATAATGGTAATCACTCCCATACATACAAAACTTTGAAGCATGGTTGACAAAACATTTTTTTTAGTAACCATGCCGCCATAAAAAAATGCAAGGCCAGGCGTCATGATCAGTACAAGCGCTGTGGCGGTAAGCATCCAGGCCGTATCACCTGAATCTATTTTATTATTGGCGATAGTTACAGTTTTAACAGACGGAAAAATGAGTGCAAGGGCTACAATGAATATTAATGCACCAAAGGGTATAAATTTTTTCATTTTTAATATTTTTTGAAACCATTTACAAAAACTAATCAATACAGTGGTTAAGCCAGGCACTTGCTGTATTTTAATCTCACGATCCCTTTTAATTGTATCCGGCAAGTGCAACTCAAAAGTTGCACCGCCTTTTACAATATTGATTAAATCAGGGGTATTTACATCTTATTTAAATTGGTACCGATTTTAACATCCACCAATAAAAATTCTTACTTCCTCCGTTGCTTTTTTCTTGAATCTTGGTTCTTGACTCGCATTATTCATTTTACCTGGTAGTTTCGTCAGATTTTCTGTAAGCCCATCCGAATATGAGTGGGAAAACCCAAAGGCTGAATACCATCGCACAAAGGATACCTCCAATTACGACCCTTGCCAGCGGCCTTGAACTTTCAGATCCAATACCATGAGAAATTGCTGCCGGGAATAACCCGATAGCCGCCATTAGGGCAGTCATCATCACGGGTCTTATCCTCGCATTTACGCCAAGTTTCATGGAGATGTAAAGGGACTGGTGCTGACCTTTCATTTTGTCCAGGTTTTGTTTGAAAACAGTGATCAGCAATACCCCATCCTGGATACAAATACCAAACAGGGCAATAAACCCGATACCCGCCGAAATACTAAAATTGGTTCCTGTGATCATCAAGGCAATGATACCACCTACAATAGCAAATGGCACATTCAGGAACACCAACAAGGCGTCTTTAAAGTTACCGAACATGACAAATAACAGCAGGAAAATAAGCGCCAAACTTATTGGCACCACCTGCGTAAGGCGTTTTTCTGCGCGTTCCTGATTCACGAAATCGCCCTGCCACGCCATTCGGTATCCCCGTTTCAATTTTACTTTCGCGTTTACTTTTTGCTGCGCCTCGGCAACAGTGCTGCCCATATCCCGGTCACGCACCGCAAATTTAAGGGTGGCGAATCGCTCGTTCTCATCTCTGAGCAAATAGCAAAGGCCTGTTTTTTTTGTTATGCTCGCTATTTCCTTTATTGGCACTTTTGCCCCGCTTGCCGTAGGCACCAGCAGGTTGCCTATATCTTCGGGTGTTTTACGGTATGCTTCAGGGAAACGGACCCTGATGTCGAATGTCCTTACGCCTTCGTATAAAGTAGAAGCCGCCTGGCCGCCTATAGCCATCGCAATTACTGTATTTGCATCGGCAGTAGCCACGCCATACTGGGCCATCTTTTGCTGGTTCAGGGTAATATCCACTTCGGGCGAGCCTGTGTTTTTTATAATGCCCAAATCGTCCATTCCCCTCACGCCTTTTAATATGTTATAAATCTCCTTTATTTTAGGTTCCGAGTAATTTAATGAGTCGCCGAATATTTTTACACAAATAGAACCCTTAACGCCCGAAACCGCTTCATCCACGTTATCCTCAATAGGTTGTGAGAAGTTAAGATCAAGATTTGGAAATTTCGCCCCAATCTGCTTGATGAGTTCGTCCTTCGTGATCTTTGGTTTCCAGTCATCCTCGGGGTACAGCTTTATATTAAACTCATCAATGTAAAACCCTTCAACATCTGTTCCGTCATCAGGCCTTCCAACTTGCGACACCACAGCCTGCACTTGCGGAAAAGTCATCAGTTTTTTACGTATTTCTTTTGCGAGATCTACTGATCTGTCGAGCGATATACTGTATGGCAACTCCACCCTTAACCATATCGCGCCCTCATCCAGGCTGGGCAAAAACTCACTGCCTAAAAATTTAAAGCTATATAAGCCAATGAACATTACGATTAAGGACACGGTAACGACAAGTTTTTTGTATTCGAAGGCTTTTGTGAACCCAAATAGCATGAAGCTTTTTAAATGATGTACAAATGGATTGTGCTTTTCGTGTACGTTTTTATTAAGCAGCATGCTAATAAGCACCGGTACCAGGGTAAGCGTGGTAATTAAAGCGCCAAGCAATGCAAAGCCAAGGGTGTATGCCAGGGGCGAAAACATTTTTCCCTCCACCTTCTGAAAGGCAAACACCGGCAGCAACCCGGTAATAATGATCAGTTTGGCAAAAAAAATGGCTTTACCCAATTGCGCGCCATTATTTTTGATCATGCCTAATTTAGCCAGTTTGTTAAAACGGGCCATCCCAACCTGAGCCGCTTTATGATCAAGTACCACAAACATACCCTCCACCATCACCACGGCCCCGTCAATGATGATCCCGAAATCAACAGCGCCCAATGAAAGCAGGTTGGCCGACATCCCCAGCAGGTGCAGGCAAATGAAGGCAAAGAGCAGCGCCATGGGGATAATGATAGCTACGATGAGCGTTGTTCGCCAGTTGAACATGAACAATGAAACCAGCAGGGTTACCAGCAATATACCTTCAATCAGGTTATGCAACACCGTATGGGTAGCGTAGTCTATCAGCGTGGTCCTGTCGTAAAAGGGTACCATTTTGGTATCAGCAGGCAGTACCGTATTGTTTATTTTGTCAACTTCCTTTTCTACCGCTTGCGTTACCTCAGTAGGGTTTGCATCTTTACGCATCACCACGATGGCCTGTACAACGTCTTCCTCGTCCTCTACTCTTCTTTTGCCATCTTTATCAGTTATCGCGTTGATCCGCGCTATCCAGCCAAGCCTGGGCACATTTGACAGGGATACTGTAGCTACATCGCTCACCAGCAGCGGTACGCCGTTGTTGTTACTGACAATTACATTTTCTATGTCATGGATATCCTTCAATAAGCCGATCCCCCTTACAGCAAAGGCCTGGTTATTTTGAACGATGATGTCGCCGCCAACATTAACATTGGTTTTTTGTATAGCGGTAAATACATCTAACGGGGTTAATCCCAAGCTGGCGAGTTTTCCCGGATCGACGGTTATTTCATACATCTTTGATTTTCCGCCAAAAGCTTCTATATCAGCAACACCCGGAATGGCCCTTAATCGTCTGTCTATCACCCAGTCCTGCATGGTTTTTAGCTCCGTTGGATTTCTTACGGAACTTTTAAGGGTGTACCTGAATATTTCTCCGGTGGGGCCGGTGGGTGGCTGCACCGAAGGGCTTATACCGCTTGGCAAACTGGCATTGCCTATTAAATTCATTACCTGTTGCCGCGCTTCAGGGTCCTTTACGTCGTCTTCAAAAATTATCTTTACCAAACTCAATCCAAAAACTGTGATAGAGCGCAGGCTCACTTTTCTCTGTACCGGGTTAAGAGCAATCTCTATAGGGATAGTAACCAGCTTTTCCACCTGTTCGGAGCTTTGGCCCGGCCATTGCGTAATCACCGTTATCTCGGTATTGGTAACATCGGGGAAAGCCTCAATCGGCATTTCCTTAAAAGTTATTATCCCTGCTATAATTAAGAGTCCCGAAAGGGATAAAACGAGGTACTTGTTTTTTAAGGAGAAGCCAATAATGCCTCTCAGAAATTTGTTCATAATCTATGGATTATTTAATAATAGATTGTTTAACTATTTAATGAGTTGTAGTAGTACATGAGCAGCGCATCCGCACCTATTACTTTGTCACCAGGCTCTAACCCACTTTTAATATAAGCTGTTTTCCCGTTGTTGGTTATAACCTCTACCGGTCTTAACTCTATGTTATTTTTACCTTTTATAATAATCACATAATATTGGCTGTTATCAAAAATCAGCGCACCACTGGCTACAGATGTGGCTTTTTTATTCACACTGTTGCTGATTGCGATGGTTGCAAACATTTGTGGTTTTAAGGCAAAGCCCGGGTTATCAAGCACCACCCTCATTTTCATCACTTTGGTTGCAGGATCAAGGACATTCATCAGCTTACCTACTTTGCCACTGAAAACCTTGTCGGGGTATGTGTTGGTGGTCACCTCAACCGGATTCCCTTCATGCACGCTGTTGATATTGCTTTCGTAAACATTGGCTTGCACCCATACGTCTTTTAAGTCGGAAATGGTGAACATGTTGCCGCCATTATCCGCGCGGACGGCCATATCATTGGTCACATTTTTTTGAACTATAAAACCGTTAACGGGCGATTTAACCTCAAAATCGCCGTTTTTATTATTACCGTTGATGGCTAATATTTTTTCTGCTGCTACCTTAGCCGCAACCGCCTGTTCATAACCCACTTCCGCAGTGGTGATATCAATCTGCGAAGCCAGGCCGCTTTTAAACAACTGCTTTTGCTGGTCGAGCAGTTTGGCGTTTAGCCGAACATTTGTTTCCGCAGTAATCAGGGCGGCGTTGTAATTGGCAACCTCAGGGCTTTTAATCGTACCCAATACCTGGCCCGCGTGTACATAATCGCCGGGCATCACACGGATATCGTGTATATTGCCGCTCACCAGCGGGAATATATTGGCAACCTTATCGGTATTGTAATCTACTATGCCATTAAACTTAATGGCGTAGCTGATGTTGGATGTTTTTACTGTATCTACTGCCAGTTTCTGAAATAGCGAATCAGGAATGACATAAGGAGTACGTACTTCGCTGTTCTGCTCATTTGAATTGCAGGAAAACAAGTTAAAGAGCATAAAAGATGCAGTTAGCGTGCTTATGCTGTTTTTAATGATCTTATTCATGGGAATATCTATAAATAATTAGGATGATTATTGATTAAAAAAGGGCGTTCCGGTAACATAGTTGAGCTGCTCAAGTGCCGTGACGCGACTGAGCTGGATGTTATTTAACTGTACCGCGTTTACTTTATACGAGTCGTACAAATACAGGAACTCTATCAGCCCAATGTTCCGCACCTCATAATTTTTAACTACCTCCTGTATCAGGTGGGTAAAATCAGCCCTGAATTTGGGGTCGAAACTGTTACTGAGTTTTTCATAACGCGAGACGGTTAGATAATTAACGGCTATATCATTTTCCACCTGGTCTTGCTGGCCCTGCAACTGAACTTTGCCCTGCTCTATTGTTAGTTGAGCTTGCTTAATACCGCCCTGGTTGCGGTTAAAAAACGGCAGATTGAATTCAATACCGAGATTGGTGTAATTTGGCACGTAACCGCCGCGCCTATCATATCCCAGGGACAGGTTGAAATCAGGTACGGCAAGGGCCTGTTGATATTTTAAATTCATATCGTTGTATTCTACAGCCGATTTTGCCAATCTCAAATCGTAACGGTTCTTATAAGCCGAGTCAAGCAGTTTCTGATAAGGAACTGTCGTCAAAATGTCCCTACCGTCCAGTTCATAGTTATATTCCGCCTCAATGTAAGTTCCGGGTTTTGTCCTGATCAGTAATTGGAGCTGGCTTATGGAGGCGTCAATACCGGCTTCCAGGCCGGCCAGTTCGGCCTGCAAAGAATATAATTGTGATTGAATGCTCAAAACATCCTTTTCGGAGATGTTGCCTATTGCATTTTGTTCCTTGTATGCCTTCAGTATCTTTTGCAGGGTATTAATCTCGGTGTCATACACTTTGGCGGATTCCTCCTGAAAATAGATTGTAAAAAAATTACTGCGCAATGAAGCCTTCAGTGTCCTCAACAAATCAAAAAATTGATATTTCGCCTGTTCAACGCCGATCTTAGCCAGCTGTATATTTTTATTCCGTTTCCCCGCAGTTGTAAACAATTGAGAGATATTGCCGGAATATTCAGCCTGGCCGGCGCTGTAATCAAAAAACTTATGGGTATTGGTATCATACAAGCCAGTAGTACTGCTGAAATCGGGGTTGGGGAACAGTTTAGCCGTTATCACCTGGGCATCGGCTATACCTATGTTATAATGCTGGGCAATCAATTGAAGGTTGTTCTTCAAAAACAGGTCTTCGGCCTGTTTAACGTTTAGTTTAACGGTATCGCCTGCCGGGCTTTGGCCAAAAAGACTAAAGCCAGACAGTAGCAAACCGATAAATAATGAATTAATAATAGGGGTTTTGAGTAACATGATCTTAAGAAATGTTGAACTTGAATCGTTATTAAATAATGGGGGTTTGAATGCCATTTAAATTGTAATGGCGGAAGCTTTGTTGTAAATTTTTGCCATGTGTTAAGTTTTGCTGTTTACTATTTATTGTTAATTTAATTGTGCATCTTTTTTGCAGTTTCTATTCCGTTTTTACCCGGATTGTGCTTTAAGCTAAGATTAAATGCATCACTGATATTTGGCACCCCGCCATATTGCCCTTGCAGGTATTCCTTATCAAAAATTGCATTACTGCGGACGCTTGGATTAAATATGTACAGAGCCGTTATGGAAGATGCGCCATATATGTCCTTATTGAGAAAAACAATCTGATCCCGCCTTAATTTTTTAAGAATTTGCTGATTGTAGGAGATAGACACCAATTGGGCGCCATTTTGATTGTATTTATTTGAATTAAATAAATCCATCACCATAGTTATAATATAAGGATGAATTTTGGCATCAAGATCGTCTATCCAAAATGTACCACCATCCATCAAAACTTTGATCATTGGCCCCAGTAACGCGATCAATTTCTGCGCCCCGGATGATTCATCCTTATTTAACTCAAGGGAAATCTTTTCGACTTTCCTGTTTTTTGAATCATATTTAATATGAGTTGAAGTAAGTTTGATCTTTGGCCGCGGGGTGCTAATCCCTGCGGAGCTTTTAGTGGAAACCTTTTGCCCTGCCTGTCTTTCAACACC
>Ga0207013_1002_pt1 | contig 82125 bp, 57 predicted proteins | sample Alteio_BWMinCont_55_FD_153501 | JGI IMG/M metagenome (GOLD analysis project Ga0207013, IMG submission 153501) | Enriched cells from forest soil in Barre Woods Harvard Forest LTER site, Petersham, Massachusetts, United States -... | ecosystem: Environmental > Terrestrial > Soil > Temperate forest >...
TTTATGTAAGGCTTGATGCGGCCGATAACCCCGGTAACTATTCGGGCAATGTCATATTGAAAGACGGGGCCGGCGTTCTTACTGTAAACGTAGCTGTTCCCTTAAGTACTGTATTAGCGAATGCCCCAACAACCGTCAATTCCATTACGGCCGCAAACGCCTATTCAAATGCCGGCACTATGCTATATGCAGTAACCTTTGGCTCAACCGTAATTGGTTTAACCCCAGCCAATTTTTCGTTAACAACTACCGGGATGGTTAGCGGCGCAAGCGTAGCTTCGGTAAGCGGATCAGGCTCCAGCTATACTGTAACTGTAAATACCGGCACAGGCGATGGCTCCATCGGGTTAAACCTTGATAATAATACCGGTTTCGCCCCCACAATAAGCACAGGCTTGCCCTTTGCAGGAGGTACTACGGTTATAGATAAGACGCCGCCAACCATCAGCATCAGTTCACCATCAGTCAGTTCAATTGTACCCGGTTCCGGCCAGGTAACGTACACGGTAACATATGCGGATGCGAATTTTAACACCAGCACGCTTTCCACTTCCGACATCACCCTAAATACCAACGGGAAGGTCAATGGCGCCGTAACATTAACCGGCTCAGGTACCAGTTATACAGTTACTATTTCAAATATCGCAGGCAACGGCACCCTCGGTATTTCAATTGATGCCGGTACAGCAACAGACCTGGCGGGCAACGCTGCGCCGGCATCCGACCCATCGGTCACATTTGTGGTTAGCCAGCCGGTCATTTCCGCCATGGGCAAACTCTCACCGTTAAGCGCAGTCCTCGGGTCAGCGTCTCCATCGGAAAAATTTAACGTTTCCGGCTCTAATTTGAGTGGTGATATAACAGTTACAGCGCCAGTAGGCTTTGATGTAAGCCCTGACAACAGTACCTGGTCAGGCTCGGGTGGCTCTTATTTAATCACACCATCTTCAGGCGCTATATCTGCAACCGTTTTTGTAAGGCTTGATGCAAGCGATATAGTCAACACCTACTCGGGTAACGTTGCTTTAACCGGCGGCGGCGCGAGTGAGGCAGATATGCTTATACCACCCAGCGCAGTATCGCTGCCAAATACCACGGTTAGTTCAATCACCTACAATGGTGTAAACCCAACCGGTGCATCCGATCTTTATTACACACTAACTTTTGCAGCGCCGGTCACCGGCTTAACCGTCAATAATTTCACAATTTCTACCACTGGTACAGTCGGCGGGAACATAGGTAGTGTAACAGGCTCCGGCATCACTTATACCATAGAAGTGGGCAGCATAAGTGGCATAGGTACGCTCACTTTGAACCTCGACAACGAAAATGGGCTGACGCCCGGGTTAGACACCAGCCTTCCTTATTCAGCACCGACAGTCACTATAAACAGCGCAGTAGCGCCACCTGCTTCCTTATCCATTACGGGGATGCCTGTACCGCTAAGTACACCAAGCGGCACAGCATCCGTGTCAACCAGTATCAATGTGTCCGGTTCAAATTTAACCGGCAATGTAACCGTTACCGTCCCATCGGGTTTTGATGCAAGCGCTGATAATAGTACATGGTCAGGTTCAGGCGGCTCATTTATGATCACGCCGGTATCCGGCAGCATATCCTCAATCCCCGCTTACATAAGGCTTGATGCCGGGGATGCGCCAAACTCTTATTCGGGCGAGGTTATCATAACCGGCGGCGGGGCAAGCCAGGCAATTTTGCCACTACCAGCCAGTATGGTATTTCCAGGTATGCCCTCCAATACCGTTACTTCCATTACGCCGGCCAGTGCATATACTAACGGAAGCACAGTACAATATACGGTAACCTTTGGCACCCAGGTAATGGGGTTAAACCCAGGGAATTTTTTATTGGCAACAACAGGTTCGGTGAGCGGTGCGAGTGTAACCTCGATAAACGGAATGGGCTCGAGCTATACCGTAGCGGTAAATACCGGCACAGGCGATGGCACCATCGGCTTGACCCTTTACAATACAATGGGTATGATGCCCTTTATTACCAATATACCTTTTGCAGGAGGCATTGCCACCATTGACAAAACTCCGCCAACAGCTACTATTAGTGCCCCAGCGGTAGCTTTGATAGGCGGCGGAACAAGCGGTACAGTAAGCTACACGGTAACCTATGCCGACGCCAATTTCAATACCAGCAACCTTGCCAATTCGGGCATTACGCTCAATAAGTCCGGGACGGCAAACGGCACAATCGGGATTACCGGTTCCGGCACTTCTTATACGGTAACCATTTCCAATATCACCGGCTTGGGCACGCTGGGTATTTCAGTAGGAGCCGGTTTTGCAAACGACCTGGCGGGCAACACGGATGCCGGGGCCGGGCCTTCGGCAACGTTTAATGTAGTATCCAGCGATGCATTGCTTGCAAATTTCACCATCAGTAACGGCAATTTAAGTCCTGCCTTTTCATCTGGTACTTTTACTTATACCGATGCTATAGCGAACCTAACGTCAAGCATCACCGTAGTACCCACCAGTGATGACCCGAATGCAACCATAACGGTTAACGGTAACCCTGCAACATCCGGCTTGCGCACCTCTTCCATCCCGATGAGTGTGGGGGCTAATACGCTTACCATTGTGGTGACAGCAGCCGATGGTGTTACTACCCAGGCTTATACCATAACGGTAAATAGGTCGTTACCCGGCAATGCCTTATTAAGTTCGATAACCCTGGCGCCCCCGGCAACTTTAGTAGGCGCTACCGGGCCGGGCAATTATAACTTCACAGCAGCAGTAGCCAATAGCGTGAGCAGTATACGGGAAACGCCTACCGCGCAAGATGGCCTTGCTACCATAACCGTGAATGGCAGCGCAGTAGTATCGGGATCATTATCACAAAGTATACCGCTGAATATTGGTGCAAATACCATAACCACTGTAGTAACCGCCGAAGATGGCTCAACCACTAAAACTTATATCGTTACCGTGAACAGGGCATTGCCGAACGTGGCAACCCTTTCCAACTTGACCATCAGTTCGGGCACATTAAGCCCTGCTTTCGCGGGCAGTACTTTAAGCTATACGGCAAGCGTTGCTTATCCTGCATCAACTATTACTTTAACGCCAACTACTACCGACCCTAATGCAACGGTAACTGTAAATGGCAAACCGGCCGCATCCCCTATAGCATTAAGTGTTGGCCTCAACAAGATCGTCACTAAAGTAACCGCGCAAAATGGTACAACTTTTCAAAACTATACTACCTATATCACAAGGGCTGCGGCCTCAACTAATGCATTGTACACTTCGATAGCGCTTAGCCCGGTTTCAACATTGGTTGGCGCCACAGGGCCAGGCTATCTTAATTTTAAAACCAATGTGGCTTATGACGAGTCATCTGTACAAGTAGTTGCAACTGCAAAAGACCCAACGGCTACCATCACCGTGAATGGATCATTTGTTACATCAGGTTCACCATCACAGGCTATAGCACTGAATGTTGGTTCAAACATCATTACTACGGTGATAACCGCACAGAATGGGGTAACTACAAAAACAGCCATCATTACCGTTAACAGGGCTGCGCCACCTGTTGTCAATAACGTTTACGAACCGATATCAGTAACAAAACAAACAGGACAAGTTACCCTTGAAGATGGTATAACCGTACACCAGGCAGTATCGCCTAATGGCGATGGGATTAACGATTATCTGACTATTGATGGGATAACCAGTTACCCTGATAATAACCTGATGATAATTGACAGAAATGGCGTAATGGTATATCAAGCCAAGGGCTATGATAACAGCTCGAAACTGTTTGACGGGCACTCCAGCATCAACGGAAAAATGCAATTGCCCGGTACTTATTTCTACTCGCTGGACTATACTGTTAATGGCGAGAATAAACATAAGACAGGGTATATTATTTTGAAGTACTGATTGGTCGATGGACCATAGACCATGGTCCATAGTAAAAGAAAAACCACTTTTTGCTATGGTCTATGGGCTATTGACTTAATTTTTTAACTGCAAATGCTACACTATCCTGGCTAAATAATATTTATTTTAGTGGGGTGAAATCAACCTCCTATTATATTTTATCCTACCGAAATTTTTTCCTGCTCTCTTTTTATTTTCTCACAGCAGCATGTCATGACGCCTCAAAGTCAACCATTGACAAAAAAGAACTTGACCTGTTACGACAAACCGACAAGCTGACCATCATTCACAGGCAAAGAATATTAACTTTTGTTGATTCGGTTTATCGCACCCAAAAAGAAAAAGACCCCTATCTGCGGGCCTGGCGTTATAGGGCTTACGCCGATAATTACCAGCATAAAGGATTATACGCACGTGCAAACCTGTACGCCGACTCGGCAATTAAAATAATTGAGCAGCAAAATTTAAGTGATAGCATCTGGACCTATACCTATTTCGGAGCGTACATTACGAAAGGAAGTGTGTTGTACTCAATGGGCCGCTACCCATCAGCCATTGATGCGTACTTTAAAGTAAAAGACATGGCTGACAGAACAGGTAACAAATGCAATATAGGCGACATTGTAGATGATCATATTGGAATAATACTATTTAAGCAGGAAAAATACAATGAAGCGATAATGTATTTTAAGATGGGGCTGGAGGTAATAAAAGGCTGTTCGGTTAATGAATTTAAAGCCCGCCAAAAGCAGGAGTTATTGGATAATGTTGGCGAAAGTTTTATTAACCTGGGTAAAACAGACAGCGCGTTAACCTATTATCGTAAGGCGCTGTCTGTAATAGAGTCGGAAAAATTCAACCGCGATCCGGCACAGGCCAAAATTCAAAAAGCCGTTTGTAAAGGGGTGGTTTTAAATAACATCGGGCAAATCCTTGTCACAAAAAACAAACTCGACTCGGCGGAGATCTGTTTTAAGGAAAATATCCTGATAAATGGTATCACCTATAAAAATGAATCAAGGAATGCGCAGTTATCGCAGTTAAACCTGGCAAGCCTTTATGAGTTGAGAGCGCAATACCTGCAGATGAAAATAGTGCTTACCGGGCTGAGAAAAAATCTTGACACCTTACATAACGACGATGTTGAACCCGGCTGGCGAAAACTGATGGCTGAGTATTGCGGAAAAAACAATTTGCCGGTAGAACAACTGAAATATGAGAACAGCTATCTGGCCTTAAAGGATTCCCTGGATATGTTAAAAACAATATCCAATGCCTCGGATATTAACAAAGAGATGGGCGCAAAAAAGCAGCTGGTGGATAATGCAGTGCTGCAAAAGGACAACGAATTAAGCCATTTGTATTTATGGATAACTATTGCGCTTTCTATAATGGCTTTGATTATTGTTGCTTTAATATATTATTACTATCGGCGCGGAAAAAAGAATATCCAAACGCTTACGCTACTTAACCGCGAAATAAGCGAACAAAAAGACAAGCTGGAATTTGCCACGATTGAGCTTGAAAAAAGCAATAAGGACAAAGAACGTATTTTAAGGATTGTAGCGCACGACCTTCGTGATCCTATTGGTGGCGCAGCAACTTTAATCGAAACAGTTATTAATGATGACTTGCAAGGCGAAGACGAAAAACAACATTTGAGTCTTGTAGGAAAAGCGCTCACTAATTCATTAAAACTCATCAACGAACTGGTTGACCTTGAATTAGGGGTTGAACACATCCAACTTGAAAAAGCGTGGACAGATATTAACGAAACCATTAAACAGTGTACCCATTTGATGCAAATGATCGCGGAAAAAAAAGGGCAAAAATTACAACTATCGGCATTGTCAGGGGCACTGAATATTCATATTGATAATGACCGCATCAGCAGGTTGATCAACAATCTGATTGGCAATGCCATTAAATTTAGTCCGGCGGGGGAACTGATACAAATTGCACTTGAAAAGAAAGAAAAAACCGCATTAATTTCCATTAAAGATAACGGGATAGGGATTCCCCCGGATATCCAAAACGAAATATTTAATACGCTCGGCGCTTCACGGCGCGTGGGAACCGCCGGCGAAAAATCATTTGGCCTTGGGCTTTCTATCTGCAGGCAGATAGTGGGTGCGCACCACGGTAAAATATGGGTAACAAGTAACCCCGGCGATGGTTCGGTTTTTTACGTTGAACTGCCTTTATGATATGATATTTAATTGCTGCTTTAAATTTTTAAGATAAGTATCGGTAATGCTGAAAGATTGGTGTGCGGTAACAGCTTCATCCCCTATTATTTTTTCAATGTACTTTGTATGCAAAACCTCGGCCCGGTTAATTTGCACAAAATCGTTTTTTAGAGCCTCGGGAACAATATGTTGTAAGGTTTTTTGCAGCGAGCTACGGATTAGATAGGAGTCCTTGTCATTGGTAATAATATGGGTATGGTTTATTTCAGATCGCAGGCAAACCACATTTTGCCATTCTATCCTGATATACTTATTGCCAAGCTTAACAAAAAAGCTATTAAGAGATGCAGGCTGTGTTTTTGGAACAATGGAGAGCTGTCCGGCAGAAAAATGATGAATAGCGCTTTGAATACTGATAAACAACGAGGCCGGGGTATACGGCTTTGTTAAAAATGCGGACGGCCTTGCCGCAGCTGTTTCGGCAATAATCCCGTCATGTACCGAACTGGTGATGAATATAAATGGTTTTTTTAAGGTGATGCCAATCATCTTACCTAATTCAATGCCGCTGTTTTTTCCATGTAAGTTAATATCCAGCAAAGCGATATCAAAATTATTGGCACTGATAGCGGGCAGGGCGTCATCCAGATTACCGGCAGTCCCAACCACTTTAAAGCCGAACTGGTTAAGGTCGTAGGTTATTTTATGCATCCAGGTTTCTTCATCCTCGACAACCAAAACCGAAATATCGTGCTGCATGCTGTGTGAATAATTTAGCACTCAAATATATCCAATTTTCTTTCTACCACCCAATTCTACCGCTTCATCATCAAAAAACAGCCACTCGCAATCATTTGCAAATTTGACTTTACCGATTAGTTTAGATTCAAATGGTTTTTGAATACCGGGGAGTTGCAAAACACCTGAGATACGCGAAAATAACGATTAGCCAAACATATAGATAGTATTAATAAAACTTTAGCGATATGAAAAAATTTAACCGGGCATTTCCCGAAAATGGATTTGTTAACCAGTCAAAACAAAGTGCATTTGTGTCTTTCATTGTGTTTTTTGCAGTCATATTATTTATAACCGCAGTACCTGCCAGGTTATGGGCACAAGCGCCGGTGATTAACTATGCCAGCCCGCAAACCTATTATATCAACACGGCTATAACCGCCCTTTCACCGGTGAACAGCGGAGGCGCGGTAGCAGCAGCGGGTTATAGCAGCAGCAAAACGACAATATTTTCAGGCACGGATTATGCGGGCGGTCTTTCACGGGATGCGTCGGGCAATTTATATATGTTTGATTATTCAAATTCCAGCAATAAAACATTGGTTAAGCTATCTTCAACGGGCACTAACCCTGTTGTTTTATTATCATTCCTCAGCAATCCCGAAGATATCGCTGTTGATGCCGGCGGAAATGTGTTTGCACTGGATAATTCAACACTATATAAAATTACACCAGGCGGAAATTCAAGCACGTTGGGTAATTTTAATAATGCCACAGGTATCGGACTGGATGCCTCGGATAATGTTTATGTGGCAACGTACGGGTCATCAACGCCATATATAATTGAAGTGCCTGCGGGCGGTGGCAGCAACGTCCATCTTGGTTCAGGGCTTTCCTTTATGACGGACGTTGCAGTAGATAATAAAGGTAACGTATATGTTTGTAACGATGGTAATGCATCGATAATGGAAATCCCGGCAGGTGGGGGCAGTATGATCACGATTGCATCCGGCTTTGTTAGTGATGGTAATACATCTGATCTGTCCAAAATAATCGTTGATCCGGCCGGCAACATATTTTTCTCAGAGACTAATGGATCAAAGGTTTCCGAAATTCCTGCAGGCACCAATACGCCGGTGCTGATAGGGTCGGGGTATTTCGCGCCGGGAGGACTGGCATTGGATGCTTCCGGTAACTTGTATGTAAGTGATAACGGAACGGTTTACGAAGTTGCGCTGACCGGAGGCTATTTTATAAGCCCTGCTTTACCAACTGGTTTGAGTTTCAATAGCACTACGGGTAGTATCAGCGGTACACCTACTACTGCAAGTCAGCAAACAACTTATACCATCACAGCAGCAAACAGCAGTGGCAGCGGTACTGCAACGGTGAATATGTCCGTGACTTCATCCGCCGATGCCACGTTAAGCCTTTTCCAGATCAGCAACGGTACCCTGTCGCCAGGTTTTTCTAACAGTACACTTAGTTACACCGATGTTATAGCTAATTTTACATCAAGTATTACAGTGTTTTTAGAAACCACCGATGCCAGCGCTACAGTAAAGGTTAACGGCACATCCGTAACATCGGGTGTACGGTCATCGGCCTTTGCAATGAGCGTAGGCGCTAACACGCTCAATATAGTGGTAACGGCAGGTGATGGCGTAACCACTAAAACCTATACGATAGCTGTTGCCCGTTCACTGCCAAACAACGCCCTGCTAAGTTCAATAAGGGTGAGCCCGGCTGCAACGCTGGTAGCTACAACCGGCCCGGGATACCTGAACTTTACAGCCGCTGAGGCTAACAGTGCAGCGAGCGTACAGGTTATACCCACAGCACAAGACCCGAACGCAGCAATAACAGTTAACGGCGCCACAGTTGCATCCGGCGCATTATCACTACCCATTGCGCTCAGCGTTGGCCCGAATACCATAACTACCGTAGTAACTGCACAAGATGGGGCAACAACAAAAAGTTATATTATAACGGTTAACCGGGCGAAATCGGCCAACACCGGTCTGGCGGGCCTTGCGATAACCGGCGGTACTTTGGCGCCTGCCTTTGCCACCGCCACCCTGCGTTATACCGCAAGTGTACCCTATACAACGTCATCAATTAATGTAACGCCCTTAACCGGCGATGCTACCGCCACCGTAACAGTTAATGGCAATATAGTATTACCTGGTTCTGCATCGGCAGGTATACCATTGTATGTAGGTTTAAATACAATAACCACAAAAGTAACTGCTCAAAACGGTATAACAACCAATACTTACACCATTAGCATAACCCGCGCAGCGCCATCAACAAATGCATTGTTGGCTTCTATCAGCCTTAGCCCCGCATCGACACTGGTTGGGGCAACAGGGCCAGGTTATCTGAACTTTACTTCAGCTGTGCCTAACAGCGAATCTTCCGTGCAGGTTATTGCCACGGCAAAAGACCCAACTGCCACCATTACCGTTAACGATCAGGCGATAATATCGGGCACAGCATCACAGGCAATAACGTTGAACGTGGGTGCAAATACCATCACCACAGTTATAACCGCGCAGGATGGAGTAACCGCCAAAACAGCCATCATTACGGTTAACAGGGCGGCGCCGACTGGTGCTAATAGCGTTTACGAACCCATATCAGTTACCAAAACCGCAGAGCAGGCTACCCTTGAAGACGGTGTAACCGTACACCAGGCAGTATCGCCAAATGGCGACGGGATCAATGACTATTTAACCATTGACGGTATAACCAGTTATCCCGATAACAACCTGATGATTATCGACAGGAATGGTGCAATGGTTTACCAGGCCAAGGGCTATGATAACAGCACGAAACTGTTTGACGGGCATTCAAATATCAACGGTAAAATGCAATTACCCGGGACCTATTTTTACTCGCTTGACTATACTGTTAATGGCGAGAATAAACATAAGACGGGGTATATTATTTTGAAGTACTAGTTAGAGATTAGTTAATGGCTCATAGACTATAGTTCATAGTAGAAGTACAATTGCTTTTTGCTATGGTCTATGGACTATCGACCATGGACTTATAAACGTTAAGTGCCTGTTGTAAAATAATTTAAGCGGTTTATTGGTTGTAGTGTTTTCAATAACGATATATTTGATCAGGCAATTGAAGTTATTTGATCAAATCTGCTACCATGAGGTTAAAACTTACCTACATCGCTTTTTTGTTTTTGGCTTTTATAGCAAACAAAAGTTTCGCGCAGGCGCCAAAAATCAGTTACAGCAGTCCGCAGGTTTATACAGCGGGTACTGCTATTTCGCCGCTTGCGCCTGCTAATTCAGGCGGTGGGGTACCGAACCCAAACCCGTATACTATAGCGTCAGGTTTCAGTAACCTTTTAGGCGTGACGATCGATGCTGCGTATAATTTATATGCTGTTGATAACGGTAACAATGATGTCCACGAGGTTCCGTCAAACACCGGCTCCCCGCTTATTCTGGGCTCCGGGTTTAACCACCCAACCGGTGTTGCTGTGGACGCGGCCGGAAATGTATATGTTGCTGATAATGGCAACAACGCGATAAAGAAAATACCTATTGGCGGGGGGCCGATAGTTACTTTGGGGTCTGGGTTTAACGGCCCTTACGGCATCGCTTTAGATGCAGCTGGAAATTTATATGTAGGGGACGCAAATAATAACGCGGTAAAAAAAATACCTGCGGGGAGTAATACACCTGTAAGTATAGGCACAGGCTTCAACCACCCAACCGGGGTAGCCGTAGATGCAGCCGGTAATGTATATGTTGCCGACCGTGCTAATAATGCGATAAAGAAGATATTAGCAAACGGCGGCAGCACGGTAACCTTAGCAAGCGGAAACGGGAACCCTAACGGAGTGGCTGTTGATGCCACAGGTAATGTTTATTTTGCTGATACCCACAATACTTCGATAGTCGGGATACTTATTGGCGGTGGTACCGTTGCTGTCGGTTCGGGTTTCACCCTCCCAACTGCGGTAGCTGTAGATGGAGGGAACACAATGTATGTTGCAAATAATGGGGCAGGGTCTGTTCAGGTAATGAGTATTTTCGGCGGTTATGTTATCGATAAGAAGTTACCGGCGGGGTTAACCTTTAATAATACCACAGGTGTTATAAGCGGTACGCCAAGCACATCAAGCCCATCAACTAATTATACGGTTACAGCTACGAACGGCAGCGGCAGCGGGGCAGCAACTTTAAACATAACAGTTATCCTGCCCCCAAAACCAAAAATCAGTTATAGCACCCCGCAGGTTTATACTATGACTGTACCGATAACACCCCTCTCGCCTGTAAACACAGGGGGGGCAATTCCGGCAACGGGTGGTTATGCCATCAGCCCGGCCTTACCTGCCGGTTTAATTTTCAATAAAAATACCGGGACCATAAGCGGGACACCAACGGCGGCAAGCCCCGCAACTAATTATACGGTTATAGCTGCTAACCCCGGGGGCAGCACTACAGCTATAGTTAACATTACCGTTAATTTACCGCCAAAACCAATTATCAGTTATACCAGCCCACACGCCTTTAGTATTTTTACCCAAATATCGCCTTTAATACCTGTAAATACCGGTGGTGCAATTTACACGAACAGCGGTTATGCAGTTGATCCTGCCCTGCCGGCCGGTTTAAACTTTAATAACAATTCGGGCGTTATCAGCGGTACACCAACCGCGGTAAGCCCGCCAACAAATTATACAGTTACCGCAAGTAATGCCGGGGGCAGCGCTTCAACTACTGTAAATATTTCGGTATTTACACCGGGGGTCACGTTTACAAACCTTGCTATCAGCAGCGGTACCTTAGCCCCGGCATTCGCCCCGGCAACCACTGCTTATACCGCAAGTGTGCCATATGCAACATCGTCAATTACCGTTACGCCAACCACCAGCGACCCCGGGGCAACGGTAACCGTTAACGGCGCCGCAGTGGCACAGGGTTCGTCATCAGGCGCGATTGCACTAAACCAGGGCTTAAATACCATTACAACCGTAGTAACCGCCCCGGATGGCATCACCACCAAAACCTATACCATAAAAATAACCAGGGGCGCGCCATCAACAAATGCACTTATCGCCTCCATCAGCCTTAACCCTGTTTCTACTTTGGTGGGATCGACGGGACCGGGCTATTTGAATTTTACATCTGCTGTGTTAAACACCACTACTTCCGTACAGGTTATCCCCACGGCTAAAGACCCGAATGCGACCATAACAGTAAACGGGAAAGCGGTACTATCGGGTTCGGCCTCGGCAAGCATACCGTTGGCAGTGGGCAGCAACACTATAACTACCATAATAACCGCAGAGGACAAGGTAACCACTAAGACCATTATCATAACAGTAACAAGGGCGCTATCGGCAGATGCCGGCTTGGTGAAACTGATGCCGGGCACCGGCAGTTTGACGCCTGCTTTTGCCACAGCTACAACAAGTTATACCGAAAGTGTGGCAAATACTACCACTTCGATAGTGTTTATACCTACTACGAATAATACGGCAGCAACTGTTACAGTGAATGGCGCGGCGGTAAGATCGGGCACGGGATCGGCGAGTATTCCACTGGCAGTTGGCGCTAATACCATAAAAGCCATAGTAACCGCCCAGGATGGTAAAACAATTAAATCCTATACTGTTACAGTTACCAGGCTGGCATCCAGCAATGCGCTTTTGGCGTCCGTAAGCCTTAACCCGGTTTCGACACTGGTTGGTACAACCGGAACAGGTTATTTAAATTTCACATCATCGGTTTCCAATAGTGAAACATCGGTACAGGTTATCCCCACGGTAAAAGACCCCACGGCAACCATAACAGTAAATGGCAAGGCAGTAGCATCTGGCGCAGCATCGACAAGTTTACTATTGGCAGTTGGGGCCAATACCATAACCATTGTTATAACAGCACAGGATAAAACCACAACCAAAACGATTATCATAACTGTTAACAGGTCGGCAGCGCCGGGGATAGCTGATCTTTATCAAACGGCATCGGTAACAAAGCCAACAGATAATGTTGCTATTGAAAATGATGGCATAAGCGTTCACCAGGGCGTTTCGCCAAATGGGGATGGGGTAAACGATTATTTGACCATAGATAACATTGCCAATTATCCCGACAACAGGCTAATGATAGTAGACAAAAACGGGTTGATGATATATCAAACCAAAGGTTATGATAATAGCTCGAAGCTGTTTGATGGGCACTCAAACATCAACGGTAAAATGCAATTGCCCGGTACTTATTTTTATTCATTGGATTATACGGTAAATGGCGAGAATAAGCATAAGACGGGTTATATTATATTAAAATACTAATTGGTTCATAGTCCATAGACCATGGTCCATAGTAAAAAAACAACGGCTTTTTGCTATGGTCTATGAAAGATCGGCCATGGAGCGGCGTTGATAACTTTAAAAAAGTTGTCAGCGCTTTTTTGTTTTACGACGCTAATGCATATTGCGTTAAGTGCCTGTTATAAAATAATTTAAGAGGTTGATTGGTTTTTGTGGTGTCAATATGTCTATATTTGGCTGCCAAATTAAAACCAGTTGAGTAATCCCAAATCTTATACAATGAAACTACAATTACGCTACGTTGCATTTTTGTTTTTAGCTTTTATAGCAAACAACAGTTTCGCTCAGGCGCCCAATATCAGTTACACCAGTCCACAGGTTTATACCGCAGGTACTGCTATATCGCCGCTTACGCCAGCCAATAATGGCGGTGCGGTGCCACTGCCGACACCCGTAACTATAGCATCCGGACTTAATAATGTAACAGGTGTTGCTGTTGACGCTTTGGGTAACGTATATGTTGCCGAAAATGGCAATAGCGATGTTAAGGAAATACCGGTAGGCGGTGGCTCCCCAATTGTCTTGGCTTCCGGGTTAGTTGCCACCGGCGTAGCTGTAGATGCAGCCGGAAATGTATATATTGTTGACAATGGCGAAAATGTTATAAGAAAATTACCTGTAGGCGGAGGCGATGCTATACTTATAGGCTCGGGCTTTAACGGCCCCTATGGTATAGCGGTAGATGCAGCGGGGAATTTATATGTTGGAGATGCAAATAATAATGCCGTAAAAAAAATACCGGCAGGCAGTAATACGCCCGTGAGCATTGGTACAGGTTTTAACCACCCAACGGGCGTAGCGGTTGATGCGGCAGGCAACGTATATGTGGCCGACCGTGCGGATAATGCGATAAAGAAAATATTAGCAAACGGGGGCAGCACAATTACTTTGGCAAACGGCAGCGGCAACCCTAACGGAGTAGCCGTCGATGCTGCGGGGAATGTTTATTTTGCAGATACGTATAATAATTCGATAACCGAGTTACTTGTTAACGGTAGCACCGCTACCGTTGGTTCTGGTTTCTCAATTCCAACAGGATTAGCAATAAGCGGAGCGGATGTATTGTATGTGGCAAATACCGGAGCAGGGGAGGTTCAAAAAATGAATGTTGGCGGTTATACTATAAACCAGGCATTGTCAGCTGGGTTAAGCTTTAATAATAATACAGGCGTTATAAGCGGTACCCCAACTGCAGCAAGCCCATCAACGAAATATACCATTATCGCTACAAACAGCAGCGGCAGCAGCACAGCTACTTTAAATATTACAGTTAACCTGCCTGCTAAGCCAATCATTAGTTATAGCACCCCGCAGGTTTATACCATGACTGTGCCAATATCTAATCTGTTCCCTGTAAATACAGGCGGCGCCATCCCGGCAACAGGTGGTTATTCAATTAACCCCGCGTTACCGGCCGGTTTAGGCTTCGATCCAAATGGCGGAACGATCAGCGGTATCCCAACAGTTGCAAGCCCCGCAACTAATTACACTGTAACAGCTACTAACCTTGGGGGCAGTGGTACGGCTATTATTAATATTACGGTTAAGTTACCGCCAAAACCAATTATTAGTTACGCCAGCCCCCAGGCCTTTACTACGTTTACTGCAATATCGCCAATAACACCGGTAAATACAGGGGGGGCTGTTGCTCCTCCATCTGTTGTTTCTTTGGTTTCGGGGCTTAACAATCCAAACGGGGTTGCGTTCGATGCCGCAGGCAACATTTATGTAGCTGAAAATGGCAATAACGATGTAAAAAAGATTCCGGCAGGGGGGGGGTACGCCAATTATTATAGGTTCCGGATTCAAAAATCCAACCGGCGTAGCTGTCGACGCTTCTGGAAATGTTTATGTGGCAGATTGTAATAACAACCAGGTAAAAGAAATACCGGTTGGTGGTGGTGCTATTATTATTTTAGGGTCTGGGTTTAACGCTCCCTATGGTATAGCTTTAGATGCTGCTAATAATATATATGTAAGCGACTTTAATAATAACGCAGTAAAGAAAATACCTGCTGGTAACGGAAGTGTATTGACTTTGGCAACTGGTTTTAACGGACCTACAGGGGTAGCGGTGGATGCTTCAGGAAACATATATGTGGCTGATCAACATAATAATGCTATAAAGAAAATAGCCGCAGGCGGTAGCACAGTAGTAACATTAACAAGTGGTTTCGGAAATCCAGATGGGGTCGCCGTCGATCCGGCGGGTAATGTGTATTTTTCAGATCTTAACCATAGTTCAATAACTGAGCTCCCCGTAAGCGGAGGTAATTCAATAACTGTTGGTTCTGGCTTCACAGATCCAGCGAGTGTAGCAGTTAACGGATCAGGCGTCGTATACCTATCTGACAATGGTGCTGTTAAACAAATAAACCCCGGCGGTTACTCGGTTATTCCTTCCTTACCTGCGGGTTTAAGTCTTGACATAAATGCCGGCACCATCAGTGGTACGCCAACGGTTGTAAGCGCTGCAACAAATTATACCATTACCGCCAGTAATGCCGGCGGCAACGGGACTGCGGTAATTAATATATCTGTTAAACCTTATCCTGTTCCATCACTTAGTTATCACACACCCGATGCTTATCCTGTAAATGTTGCAATGAGCCCTTTGGTGCCCACAAGCAGTGGCGTTGGCCCCGGGGGCAGTAATACTACCGTAACCTTAGCATCCGGACTTAATAATTTAACCGGCGTCGCCGTAGATAACCATGGAAATGTTTACGTTGCAGAGAACGGGAACAATGACGTGAAAAAGATACCTATAGATGGCGGTTCACCCATTATTTTAGGTTCAGGTTTTATCCAGCCAACCGGAGTAGCCGTGGATGCAATCGGCAATGTGTTCGTTGTTGACAATGGTCATAATACTTTATGGAAAATTCCTGTAGGGGGAGGCGCTATGGTAGCTGTGGGATCGGGATTTAGTGGGCCCTATGGTGTTGCTTTGGATGGAGCCGGCAATATATACATTGGGGATGCAAGCAATAATGAAGTAAAGAAAATACCTGCAGGCAGTAATACTCCTGTGATTATAGGCTCGGGCTTTAATCACCCGACCGGAGTGGCAGTTGACGCAGCAGGCAATGTTTATGTAGCCGACCGCGCTAATAATGCCATTAAAGAAATATTGGTAAACGGGGGAAGTACCATTACATTAGGAAGTGGAAACGGAAACCCGAACGGCGTGGCAGTTGATGCAGCCGGCAATGTTTATTATGCAGACACTAACAGCAATTCGATAATTGAAATCCCGGCGGGAGGTGGCGCTAAAATACCTGTTGGTAGCGGGGGCTTGTTTAACCCAACGGCTGTAGCTGTTGTTGGATCGAACATTATATATGTTGCAGATAACGGGGCTGCGACAGTTGTAAAAATAACAATAACCGGGGGCTATACTATTAACCCGGCCTTACCTGCGGGACTAAGCTTTGATAGCAACACCGGAATAATAAGCGGGACACCAACTGCCGTTAGCCCGGCAACAAGCTATACTATAACTGCTTACAATGTCGGTGGCAGCACTTCAGTTACGGTAAATATCTCGGTATTTTCACAAGGTGCAGCATTGGCCAACCTTGCCATCAGCAGCGGCACATTGGCGCCTGTATTTGCTGCAACAACCACAACTTATACCGCAAGTGTGCCATTTGCAGTGGCATCAATTGCAGTAACGCCAACTACAGCCGATCCTGCCGCTACCGTAACTGTTAACGGCATAGCAGTAGCATCTGGTGCGGTGTCGGGGCCGGTTACTTTAAACCAGGGCTCAAACACCATTACAACGGTTGTAACCGCTCAGGATGGCATAACGACCAAAACCTACACCATAAAAATAACCAGGGCGGCGCCATCAACCAATGCGTTACTCGCGTCGATCAGCCTAAGCCCTGTTTCAACGCTTGTTGGATCAACCGGGCCCGGCTACCTGAACTTTACATCAGCAGTTGGGGGCAGTGAGTCGTCCGTACAAGTTATACCAACGGCAAAGGATGCAACATCAACCATAACGGTCAATGGCGTAGTAGTAACATCCGGGACACCGTCGCAGCCTATAGCATTAAATGAGGGCGCTAATACAATAACAACGGTTATCACCGCACAGGATGGTGTAACTACGAAAACCATTATTATAACCGTAAATAAAGCGGCATCAAACAATGCAGGCCTCGCCAATATTGCATTAAGCAGTGGTACTTTAGCGCCTGCGTTTGCAACAACTACCAACAGTTATACTGCATCAGTAGGCAGTGCTACGGCTTCAATAACATTAACCCCCACTGCCAGTGACGCCACGGCCACAATAAAAGTGAATGGTACTGCTGTAACTAATGGTTCGGCATCAGCAAGCATTCCATTAGTTACAGGGCCAAATACCATAACAACGATAGTGACCGCCCAGGATGGCAAAACAATTAAGGCATATACGGTAGTGGTTACAAGGCTATCATCCAATGCGGCCCTGGCAAACCTTACCATCAGCAGCGCTACTTTGTTACCAGCATTTGCAACCGCTACTACCGTCTATACGGCAAGTGTACCTTATGCCACAGCATCAGTTACAATAACGCCAACAACCAGCGACCCGACTGCTACGGTAATTGTTAACGGTACTACAGTAACATCCGGTTCTGCATCCGGGGTAATAACTTTGAACCAGGGTTCGAATACCATTACTACAGTTGTAACCGCGCAGGACGGCACCACGACAAAAACGTACACGGTAAAAGTAACCCGGGCAGCACCGTCCACAAATGCACTGCTGGCATCCATCAGCCTGAGCCCTGTTTCCACGCTGGTTGGGGCTACCGGTCCCGGCTACCTGAATTTTACGTCATCAGTTGGCGGCAATGAATCATCGGTACAGGTAATTGCAACAACAAAAGATGCAACAGCAACTATAACGGTTAATGGCATAGCTGCAACATCAGGCGTAGCATCGCAACCTATAGACCTTGTTCCGGGCGCCAATACGATAACTACGGTTATCACGGCGCAGGATGGTGTAACAACCAAGACCATTATAATCACGGTAAACAAAGCGCCTTCGACTAATGCGGGTTTGGCGAATATTACGTTAAGCAGCGGCACATTAACGCCGGTGTTTGCGACAGCTACTGCCAGCTACACGGCATCGGTTGGCAATGCCGCAACATCGATAACTGTAACACCTGCCACTAATGATGGCAGCGCTACGGTGCAAATTAATGGCGTGCCGGTAGCCAATGGTTCGGAATCACCGGCAATACCACTAACAGTAGGTGCAAATACCATAACCCTTGTTGTGACAGCACAAGATGGTAAAACAACAAAAACCTATACCGTAGTGGTAACGCGGGCGCCATCATCAAATGCCAGCCTTGCAAATCTTACCATCAGCAGTGGTACATTAACGCCAGTATTTGCAGGCACAACCGCCAGCTATACTGCATCGGTAAGCAATGTTACCACATCGGTTACCATAACGCCAACTACAGGTGACGCTACCGCCACTGTAACCGTCAACGGGACAACAGTAGCTTCAGGGGCCGCATCAGCAGCTATCCCGCTAACGGCAGGCTCAAATACAATAACAACCTTAGTAACAGCACAGGATGGTGTTACCACCCTTACTTATACAGTAACAATAACCCGTGCGCCTTCAACAATTGCAACATTGGCAAACCTGGCTATCAGCAGCGGCACTTTAGCGCCGGTATTTGCAACAGCTACACTTAGTTATACGGCAAGTGTGCCTTATGCATCGTCATCAGTTACTGTGACACCAACAACCAGCGACCCTACTGCTACGGTAACGGTTAACGGCACGGCAGTAACGCCAGGTTCAGCATCAGGTGCTATCGCATTAAACGTTGGCTCAAATACCATTACTACCATAGTTACTGCACAGGACGGCATCACCACCCAAACCTATACCATAAAAATAACCAGGGGAGTGGCATCAACCAATGCCCTTCTTGCTTCTATCAGCCTTAGCCCCGTATCCACGTTGGTTGGGTCAACCGGTCCGGGTTATTTAAACTTTACAGCGGCAGCAGCAAATAGCGAAACATCTGTACAGGTTATCCCAACGGCAAAAGATGCTACAGCAACTATAACCGTAAATGGCACTGCCGTAATATCTGGTACTGCATCACAGCTGATCGCACTGAATATTGGCCCCAATACTATAACCACTATACTTACAGCACAGGACGGAGTAACCACCAAAACGGTTATTATAACCGTTAACAGGGCGGCCCCCAAGCCGGCAAATAGTATTTACGACCCCATTTCTGTTACAGAACCAGCCGATAAAGTTACCTTAGAAGATGGTATAACGGTTCACCAGGCGGTTTCGCCAAATGGGGATGGTATTAATGACTATCTGACCATTGATGGCATAACCAGCTTCCCGAATAACAGCCTGATGATTGTTGACCGTAACGGCGCAATGGTTTATCAAACCAAGGGTTATGACAACAGCTCGAAACTGTTTGACGGGCATTCGAATATCAATGGCAAGATGCAGTTGCCAGGTACGTATTTTTATTCGCTTGACTATACAGCCGCTAATGGCGAAGCCAAACATAAAACTGGATATATAATATTGAAATACTGATGTTAGTCCATAGTCGATAGTCCATAGACCATAGTAAAAGAACAACAGCTTTTTGCCATGGTCTATGGACTATCGACCATGGACTTTTTTATTGAAGTTCAGCTTTGCCTGCTTTTCAAGAGTTGTCAAATCTTTGCTTGCCATGCCGATTATCGCCGCATATCTTTTTTAAATGCTATTTTTAGCAATGATTTACTGGCTTTTAATACTATTACTTATCCCCGCTATTTTAATTACTGCAAGTTTTGTTAAAGGACGTTTGACGGCGAAGAAAACATTAGCCGAAATAAGGGAACAGTGGGGCCAGCCTAAATATATTCACCGAAAATTTAAACTTATTGCTGCCTACCTTACCGCTTTTGGCGGCGAATATGCCGCCTCCGCTACCGACCTCGATCTTGACGATGTATTTGCATACATCGACCGCGCCTCATCTAAACCCGGACAGCAGTACCTGTTTAAAAAACTTCATTCGCCCGAAATTTCTGAAAACTCTTTTACAACCCTTGAGCAACTGGCGGAGAAATTTACTGAAGACACAGAACTTAGGGAGTTAACGGAATTTAAATTATCGGCATTAAATAAAGATGATGCCTATTACCTGCCCGAACTGTTCAACACCACTCATCAATCGCTGTTCCCTTCATTTGTTGAGTTTTATATCAGGATAGCCGCCTTTCTTTTTGTATCGCTGGTAATTGGTGTTGTAATAGCGCCAAATCCTGTTTACTGGATGCTGCTGTTTACCTGTGTTATTGCAAATTTTATAATTCATTACAGCAATAAAACCAAGATGCTACGCTATACCAACTCGCTGCCGCAACTGCTAAAACTGTATAGTGTTAGTAAGTGGCTATTAGACAACGGCCTGCTGGAACAAAGTGATAGGGTTAAAAAGAGTTTAGCTAATATGGCTAAACTCAAAAAATCTTTAGGCTATATCAATGTGCAAAATAAAGTGGCTGCCGACCCAACAGACATTACTTTAATTGTAACCGAATGGATAAAAATATTACTGATGCTTGAGCCCCTGAGCTTCGTTATTTCTATTGCAAAGGTTAATAAGTATCCGGAAGATATCAGGGTGCTTTTTGATTGTGTAGGTGAAGTTGATATGGCTATTACCGTACTATCGGTACGCGAAGGCTTACCCTATTACTGCAAACCGGATTTTTTTAGTGGCAACGACCAAATGGTAATAAAGGATTTGTACCATCCGCTGATTGAAAATTGTGTGCCCAACTCCATAAGTATTGATAGTCGGCAGGGTGTGCTGGTCACAGGATCTAACATGTCGGGCAAAACAACTTTTATACGCACTATCGCCATTAATGCACTGTTATCGCAAACCATTAATACCAGTTTTGCTGCTGAATATAAAGCGCCGCCATTACAAATATTAACCAGTATAAATATGAGCGATGACCTGGGCGGGCATACGAGTTATTTCCAGGCGGAGGCGCAATCTATAAGGGATATTATCCGCCACAGCGCCGCAACTAAACCGCTTAACAGTTTAGTGATCATCGATGAAATATTCCGCGGCACCAATACCATCGAACGGATCGCGGCTGCTAAGGCGGTGCTTTCTTACTTTATTGAAAATAAAAACTTCGTACTGGTGTCGACCCACGACCTGGAGCTCGCCGGGCTTTTGGGAAGCGATTATAAGGTGTTTTCGTTTGAAGAACTTTCGGGGGATAACCGCCTTACTTTTGACTATAAACTCAAAGAAGGACTGCTTAAAAACAAAAATGGGATTGCAGTATTAAAGGGCCTGGATTATCCTCAAAACATTATTGATGAAGCAGGAAGAATTAGTGTGCAGCTGAGGGAGAAGTATGATTTGTAGGAGATAAGATGTTTGCTTTAATTGTTTTTGTTATTGGTTTTTAAATAAAACCCGTCAGCCACGTCGCTGTCAATTGTTTGTTACATAAGCGTATATAGTACACTTTGGTGACGATATTAGTATTTTAGCCATAATAAACCCTGCTAATTTATCCCGAATATGAGATCAAACACATTATCCTGCAAAAAAATCGGATACTTTTCCTTTTGTTTTATCGTAGTGCTGCTTATAAATTTAAGCAGTGTAAAGGCACAAACTGCCGTTTCTGACCCGCATTTGGGCATTATCCCTGCGCCTGCTTCGGTAGTTCAAAACCCTGGCACGTTTAATTTTACAGGGAAAACTGTGATAAAAGCAGACAACCCCAAAGATAAATCAGTTGCTTTACTTAAAAGCTTTTTAGCAGATAACAGGCATTTTAACAACAAGATATTAAAAAATGGAAAAACCATTAAAGGTAGTGGTATATTCCTTACCTCGCGCGGCGCCAATAAACTGCCGGCCGAAGGTTATAAATTAACGGTCACTCCTAACCGAATCACCGTGGTTGGCAAGGGCGCTGGTTTATTTTATGGCATACAAAGCCTGATACAATTGCTGCCGGTTGAAAATTCGGCTGATGAAAAAATTCCTTGCGCTGTTATTATCGATTCGCCAAGGTTTGGGTACCGGGGTATGATGCTGGATGTATCACGGCATTTTTTTACAGTGCCGCAGGTAGAAAAGATAATAGAGGTAATGGCAGCTTATAAGCTAAATAATTTTCACTGGCATTTGACCGACGGGCAGGGCTGGCGTATAGAGATAAAGCAATATCCGAGGCTTACACAAGTTGGCGGCTACCGCATGCAAACCATGTTCGGCAGCAACCGCGACTGGCCCGACCAGCTTAGCTACGGTGGCTTTTATACACAGGATGATATCCGCGCCGTTGTAAAATTCGCGGCCGACCGTTATATAAATGTGATACCTGAAATTGAGATGCCTGCACATTCGGATGCTGCCTTGCGGGCTTACCCTGAATTCAGGTGTGACACCCCAGCCGGTAAACCTGCCGCAAGGGGCGTTAACAGCATTTACTGTCCTACCGAAGAAACTTTCACCTTTTTAGATAACGTGCTGACCGAGGTGATGGACCTTTTCCCAAGCAAATATATCCATATCGGCGGCGACGAGGCAGGCAAGCAGCCATGGCATGAATCAGCTTTTTGTCAGAATTTAATGAAAGAAAAAGGGATGAAGGATGAAAAAGAGCTGCAAAGCTATTTTATAAGCAGGATCGAAAAATTCGTCAACTCCAAAGGGCGCAGTATTATTGGCTGGGACGAGATATTGGAAGGCGGCTTAGCGCCGAATGCCACGGTAATGAGTTGGACCGGCGAAGCGGGCGGTATAGCGGCAGCAAAACAACATCATAACGTAATCATGACGCCGCAAACCACAGGCAACTATTTCGACCACTACCAAAGCAGTTCGCCGCAGGAGCCGGTATCCTTCGGGCGTTATGCCACACTGCCTGAAACTTATAATTACGACCCGGTTTCGAAACAGCTTAGCCCCGATGAGCAAAAATACGTGATAGGCACACAGGGCAACCTTTGGACGGAGTACGTACCTACAATAGCCAAAATGCAGTACCAAATATTCCCACGCGTGTTTGCATTATCGGAAGTGGCATGGGCCAAGCCCGAAAATAAAGATTATACCAATTTTGCTACTGTAAGGCTGGCTAAACATTTTGCCAGGCTGGATGCGATGGATTATAATTACAGGGTGCCAACTGCTTTGCCGGTCATCGACACCATCGTATTCGGCCCGCAGTTTGTGTATTCCCTTGCATCGGTAGTGCCGGGTGCAAAAATATTTTATACCCTGAATGGTCGCGACCCTTTGGATACCGACTTGCAATACGACGGGCCAATTACTTTTTATGTACCTGCAAATGAAAAAAGGGAACTACGGACAAGGGTAATAACCCCATCGGGCAGGCGCAGTATTGCTACCCGTACCGAAATGGTTAACAGGCAGCTGAATGCCCCGGTAAATTATACCGGCAACACCCCCGGCTTAAAATATAAGCTGGTAAAAGGCAGATTTAGCTCGCCCGATCAACTGGAACATACTATGCCAACCGATTCGGCTACAACATTAAAATTAGATGCCGAGCAATTTAAAACTGCCAATCCGAATTTCGGGGTTACTTATAGCGGCTATATCAATGTTCCGGCAGACGGCGCTTATAATTTCTCGGTGGCGTCATACCCCAATACACAGCTGTTTATAGATGGTGAAAAATTAACGGAAACTGAGTATATGATACCGCTGGCTAAAGGGTACCATAGCATCAGGGTTGATTACATTTATAATGCGCCTGTAGTTGTACCGGGTTCATTCCGTACAAGACAGGCGCCGTTTAAGGTTTATGTAATTGCGCCGGGCATGACGGATAAGAAGGAGCTGGATGCGGCTTCGTTTTTCAATTAACCGTTTTTGGGTGCAGTTGAAAACTGCGGACATGCGGAACCACGAGTTGGAAACTCGCGGGAGCGGGCTTGCATTGCTGTTTATTAAGATTGACGGCATGTGATTTTTTCTACCCAAAAAAGTGTACCTTTGCAAAATTATTTTCTTGAACAGCTGCGTAATTATTTAATACGTTATCAATTCAATGACAATAAGTTAACGAATTGATAACATGAAAAAAATTATAGACTACCGCAAACTTTTAGAAGTTAATAAGGATGCTGAGCTGCAGGAATTGAAAACGGTTTATCGGAGCCTGATGAAAACCTGGCATCCAGATAAATTTCAGGATAGTGAAGAAGATAAGCTGGCCGCCGAAGAAAAAAGCAAAACCATTATCGAAGCTTACCACTTTTTGGTAAGTATTGCACCCGAAACGCTTAGCCAGACTGCAGCTGAATATAATAATACCACAGCCAACTCCGGCATCCTTGATTTTGAATACAAATCACAAGTGCTTAAAATATATTTTGCCGACGACAGCGTTTATGAATATTTTGATGTGCCGAAAGAAGTTTACCGTAAGCTGATCAATGCCGATTCCCCAGGCAGGTTTGCCCGCAGGCACATTTTTAATAACTATGTTTACCGCAGTATTAACAGGCTGGTTGCCTCGGCATAGGTAGGTGCCTGTTGTCGCTAATTTTTATTGATCTTCCGCGAACGCGTTAGAGCAATTGGTATAACTACAGCAATGAGTAGCCATGAAAATAACGGAACGACCAGGAACACCCCTGCCGGTTTTGCCCCGGGTGGGGTTAAAATCCCGCTATAACCTACCAGGGAAACAATAGTGATAAAAAGTACGAGGCAATAAAGTGTAAACCTTACGGTAACCGGCTTAAGCCCTAGTGCGGCATGCGCAGCAAGAAGTGCGACAAACGGGGAAAGCACCCAAACTACAAAAAGTGCTACCAGCAACACAGATTTATTGCGATGGCCGGCATGCAATACCAAATCCAATGAGCAGCCTGCACCAATGGCCAGGGTCAGCAGAGCAAATATGCGCAGGAGGTTAAGATTTTTTTTCAAGTGTTTGTTTTGGTCGGCAAAACATTCATTTTCTGGTTTTGCAGGATAAAATTAGGGTTTTAAATTTTTTATCAAATAGGTTTGAAATAATTTTTTGACGTCCATGCCCAGATAGTAAAATACTAAAGGCATAGCTTATCCGTGAATGGAATTGGACAGATGGTCACTATCATTATATTGCTTTATTAGCTTATTGATCCTGGGTTGCAATATCCATACACCTATCGGGAAAAACCACGACAGGAAAAATTCGCCAACAAAATCATTAAAAGTAACTTCTCTCTGCAATTCAACCGTTTTTAATGTTTTTGCCACGAAGTACAGGCAGTAGAATAGACAAAACATAGAAAATAAATGGAGTGGTACGATCACCAGGAAAGGTATAAAGATGCTAAAGCCAAAATCAACCGCGCTGGAAGAATTATAATAGGAGAAAGCAAAAAAGATAGCTATGATTATGAGGGTTATATAAACCACCGGGATAAAAAAGAATACTTTGAACTTTGTTACCTTCATTTTGATGGCTGCCGGCACCATTTTTTGCATCCCGACAGCCACCGACCATTGCCAGCCAAGTAAAACGCCCATAAACAACAGCATAATAAATGGGAATATTTTAAAATAGCTAAAAACATCCACAACATCGGGAACGGCGCCAGGATGCCGCATCATGTGGGAAAACATCTGCGACATCATGATAATTTCCAGCAGGATGGGTATCCCGAAAGTAAGTGAAAATAATTGCCAGTGTTTTGCGCGAAGGAAAAGATTCATTTTTAATTGGTTTTAAGATTTGGCTGATACGGCTAAGATAACAGTGTTTAGGTAGATTCCATTATTGACTGCGGATTTAATATAAAATCGCCCGATACCGGGAAGTAGCTGGTAGCTTTGATACGGTAGTATATTTTATGAAAATGCCTTCAGATCCGTCAGCGTTCATGTTCATTTCACAATAGCACACGGCATAAATTATCTTTAATCTGCTGATAATCAATATCAATAATTTCTGCTGGCTGATAATTTTAATTAAAGATGGTACAAAAGCATAGTAATGCATAACCCGGTGGCACAGGGTAGTCATAAGGTGCGGACATGGCTCGTCTGTGGAGGGAACCTAAAGCCAGCATCGGTTAGTTTGAATCTGGAATGGTATATATAAGGGACCAAAGATTAAGGGCATCGCCCATCCGTAGAAATCGGACCGAGGGGAAACTAAAAACTACTTCTGGTTATAATGCCCCATTGCAGAAATCACGAAAACGGTTACAATATTTTCGTCGACCTTATAAATTAACCGGTCTTTTTGATTTATCTTTCTCGACCAAAACCCCGAGAGTTCGTATCTTAACGGTTAAGGGGTTCCTATACCTGTATAGGGTGTTTCAGTAAGCTCAATAAGGATTTTTTCAATTTTTTTTATACTTGCTTTATCGCCCGATTTGAAATGCTGCTTTATATGTTTTTCAGCAAGTTCCTCTACTTTAAGTTTAAACTGCCCCATATATCATTCGGATCAACGTCTTTATAATGGCCTCTTTTTTCGGCTTTTTTTACCATAGCCACAAAAGCAGGATCATAAGGGCTCGATTCAACGCTTATTTTCCATGCTTTGGCAATGGCTTTTAAAGCTGTTACCTGGTCTTCATTTTTTGGGTACATGATCAATGTTTCCATACACAAATTTAATTAATTTTCGGTTGAAAGCTGTTTTAATTGTATCCCGGCTATATTATCTTAGCTCATCCCTATAATCTACAACAACGGGTATACAGAGGGTACGCCACTTGCTGCACTGCTTTAGTATAACCACACTTCAAGCATTCGATATAACTACGGTACCAGCACTATTTTTCCATGCGTATGGCGCTGCTCCAATTCGCTGTAAGCCTCCCGGACCTTGTTTAAAGGATAAACTTTTGCTATCGGGATTTCCAGCTTTCCCGCAGCTATAAGCCCGGCCAGTTCGGCCAGTACTGTTGCGCTGGCGCCTTTCGCGCTGCCATCTGTTTTCACGCCATACTTTTGGGCCGCCGCAAAGTCGATGATTGTATTTATCCGGTCGGCAGCCACACCTAATTCAAGCGCCAGTTCTACATAACCCTGCCCGAAAGTGTCGATAAACGCGTCCACCTTATCATTGGATGCGGTGCGTATCCGTTCGACCTGGCCATCGCCATAGGCAACAGGAATGATGCCGTGACCAGCGAGCCATTCATGATTCGAGCTGCCCGCCAGGCCGATCACCTTTGCCCCTGCGTTTTTAGCTAATTGAACAGCAATAGAACCAACGCCACCTGCCGCACCCGAAACAACAACGGTATCCCCCGGCTTCAGCGAAACAGCCTTCACCGCAGCCCAGGCTGTAGTGCCGGCTACAAACAGCGCACCCGCCTGTTCCCATGACACATTAGCCGGACGACGAACAATATGCCCAGCCTCTGCCAAAACATATTCTGCATGGCTGGCCCTGTTATTCGTGAACCCAATCACCTCATCGCCAACCGCAAAGTCTGTAATATCCGGGCCAATAGCGTCAATTATACCGGCAAAGTCGGCCCCCTCGCCCGAAGGAAAAGTGGTAGGGAACTGTTTGGCTAATTTACCCTCCCTGATGGAAGCCTCGCCCGGGTTTATCCCTGCAGCCTTAACTTTTACCAGCACCTGGCCTGCTGTCGGCGCGGGGCGTTGCACATCCTCCAGTTGGAGAACATCCAGGCCTCCGTATTTTTCAAACTTTACTGCTTTCATAATGTAATTGTATCTATCAAAAAATAGCTCTTTTATAACACATTATATCCATGCCTGTTTTAGCTATTTTGATCATGGAAACCGTAATTTTACCATACGTTCAAATAAAAACATACAAATGACCTGGGTTTGCCCAAAATGTGAAAGAGAGCTGGTAAAAGAAAACCAAACGCATTATTGTGCCAGGGTAAGCATCGACAGCCTGTTTAAGGGCAAACCGGACGAGCTGGTACTGGTATTTGATAAGCTGCTGGCCACTGTCGCCGATTGGAAGGATGTAATTGTGAGCACCACGCCGCACTGCATTGTATTTGTACACCGCAAAACTTTCCTGGTTATACGTCCCATGCAAAAGGTGCTCGACGTTAAGTTTTATTCCCTAACTGCCCAAACCGGCCACCCGGTTATAAATAGCGCCCTGTATGCGGGCAAGTACGCCAATAACATCAGGCCGAAAACCGTGGATGAATTGACACCAGATGTATTTAAGATGATTTATCAGTCGTATTTGTTGCTTTGAGGGGGTGACCGGGTAGTCAAAGACTACGGGCTTAGCTCATCCGTGGATGGAATCTACGGACAGTCGGTCTGCTAAAGGCAGAATTGGATTAAAAGTTGGGAAATATGCTTCGTGGTAATTATTTTTATACCGGCATTGCATAATCCTCACACCCTATGACAAAAGAAACCATCACTAATATAGCAAACCTTGCATTAACTTTATCATTTATTGTAGCGTTGATATTTGGTATTGTGCAGGTAAAAATTGCAAGACGCGACCGCCGCGAGCGCCTTACCCTGGAGGTACTGCGCCAGTTTCAAACACGGGAATTTGCCGAGCTTTTAGTGTACATCAGTTCAAAGGATATTCCATCCAGTTGGGACGAATTACAGAAACTTCCTGTCAAAGACCGTGTAATACTCGTGCAGTTTGGCCAGCAAATGGAATCATTGGGCATGCTTGTTGCCGAAGGGCTCATCAATATCGACCTGGTTGATAAAACGCTGGGCTCGTTTGTAAAAACAGCCTGGAATAAACACAAAAACATGTTTATTGATATACGTGAGCTGCAATCCGATCCTTTCGCAGCCGAGTACTACCAATGGCTGGCCGAGGGCATTGATAAACGAATGGAAAAAAAGCCGCGCAAACCCTTTTATGTCACAAATAAACCGATTAAATAGTTATAGCAGTAGCTTTGATTCGGTAGTATATTTTATGAAAACGCCTTCAGGTGCATCGGCGTTCATGTTCATTTCACAATAACACACCGCATAAATTATCTTTAATCTGCTGATAATCAATATCAAATATTTCCGCTGACTGATAGTTTGAATTAAGGATGGTACAAAAGCGGAGTAAACGTAACCTGGCGGTACCGGTAGTCAAAGACTACGGGCATAGTTCATCCGTAGATGGAATCTACGGACAGCGGTGTCACAAGGTCTGGGCGTAGCTCATCCGTGGAGGAACCCTACTGATAGCGGCGGAAAAGACTCCCGACGAATTTATTGATCTTTTGTAGCATAAACGCCTTTAAATGCGTAATTTGGATATTAATAAGATATGATATGAAAAACCTCCTGCTCATTTCAGTCATTTTACTTACCGGCCTTTTGTCTTCATGTTTGAAAGATTCATTATCAAAGGGCACTAAGGGAAGTCAGGTTTTATTACCCGTTACCCCAGGCTCGCTGGCCGGTAGCTGGCAAGTGATCAATGATACCTCAACCACACAGCCCTGGGGAATATGGGCCGGACAACCAGTAACGGGTAGTAATTATGTTGGCGTGCCCACCGATTATTATAAATTTACAGCGGGCGGCAATGTCTATACAAACGTTGCGGGTGAGATTGATAGCGCAACTTACACCGTGAGCCATGATACCGTACACGTTGTTTACACCTACCTTGACCACCAGGAAATGACCGGTGGCATCTACAACAGTTTTTGGGAGGTGACCAACCTCACGGCGCATACAGCCACCATCACCGCCAACTTCATAACGCCCGAAACAGCACTAACAAGTGTTACATATTTAAAAAAGTAGTAGGGAGGCGGACGGTTTATTTCTCTTCAGGTGGGGAAAACGCTTAAAGGCTTTGAATGGTAGTCAAAGACTATGTGCATCGCTCATCTGTAGAGGGAAGCTACCGGTAGTAATGAGCGTCATAAAAAGTAGGCTTACCACGCCCGTAGCGCATGGCGTTTTCTAATTGCCTGATCTTTTTTATCTTTAACGTATGATAGGGCATTTATTACGTTTTAAAGGGAAGGGCTTTTTAGTTATTTTACTTCCCCTGGTATTTGGAATTATCCTTTTCTTGATTTTCGACGGGTTAAACTGGAACGACCAATATGTTTTCTCCACCTCGTTGCTGCTTTCGGCTTTTATAATTTGGTTTTATGATGGCGGGCCTGCGGTACTGCGGGAAGGGTTCGGTAAGGCCCCAAAAAGCCGGCATACTTTTATGTGGATAGCAATAAAATACTGGGCGCTTGTTTTGGGGATAGCAGGGTGTATATTGTTGGGGACTTTGCTGAAAAAATGAGCCACAGATAGTCAAGGACGCGGGCATAGGTTATCCGTAGATGGAAGCTACGGATAGCGGGGATTAATTGTTTCTCAAAAGAATAGCGTCTACCTCTTTTGAATCTAAATAAATAGGATGCTCAATCATAATTCTTAAGATTTCACGCAAGTATTCTTTAGCAATTTCGACTACTGGCATTGTTTGGTTATCAGGAAGGCTAACCTCGCGTTTACTGGCTAATTTTTTTGTACTTCCATGAACAATAGCTGAACGATAATCGTACATTTTTTTAACATTACTAAAAACTATGGATGATTTGTAATTATTCTCACCATGTTCACAGAGCAATGCTGCAATCCGCATAGCTAGCTTATAAGAAATGTCATTCTTTTCATTATCACTTAATAACAGCTCAAGTGCAATAATAAGGTCAATGACAATATCTTCTTCGTTTTCGCGCATCATTGATTTATAGAGGCGCTTAAGTGCTATATCAACCTTATTTTCGAGTTTATCCAGTCTATTAAATAATCGCCTAAAGATAGAAAGTTGTTTTTTTGATACAATTGGAAAGCTATTTCGATTCCAATAAAACTCATCGAATTCAACCGGATAATTTCTTAACATCATTCCATTAATATCTCGTAAATCAGCGAAATATCTATCTGCCCAATCATTGGGATAAATTAATATTTGTGCGAAACCTGAAGTAAAATCAGTTACAAGTTTCAAAATTGTAAAGATTCGCTCAAAATAATTAATCGGATATAACCGCGAATTATCAAAATGAAAAGAGCTGTAAAATGTAGGTTGCCTTATGTATTGGAGATTCTTCAAAACAAATTCATGTGTAGCAGACATATACACACTTTCAACGATATGTGGCGAATAAGTGGTCACTTTATATCTTGCCCGCTGGTTTTCTGAGTTGATACGACGTATCGCTAACTGATCGTTAATTTTGAAATTATCGATATCAAGTTTTAAAAATAAGATCGGTATTCCAAGATCAAAATGTACGATATCGGCGTACATGAAATTTTCCGCCAATAAATATATCTTTTCAAACTTTTTTTTAAAAAATACGAGGCCGTGGATATAATAATAGCGTTCAACAAATGACTCGATGTAGTCCTCAATCAAGAACGAAAAAGTTTTATCATCGGCTTCTTCCTTTCCAGCTAACCGAAAAAACTTAGCATATTCAGGCGTGGATTTCAGTTTTTCAAATAACCAATGAAATTCTGGAAAGTCATGAAGGGGTATTTCAGCAGTGGAGCCTTCGTATCTCGGTCTCCAAAATCTTGATATATCTATTGGTGAAGGATATAATGATATAGAAGGAAATCCAGATTTAGCAGTTTCCAAATTCGGATATTTAGAAATTTTATCTGGGTAAAAAGCCCCTTCTTTGGCGGTTTCTATAAGTGGCAGCGCTTTTTTAACTAATTGGCACAATTTCTGAAAAACATCAAGATTTCTAATCATCGTATTATAATAAGCTTATTCTTGTGACTTGTTCGGTTACTAGGAACTAAAATTACTGTAATTTACGAATCAAATCTAGCTAAAAGTGGTCCTATGGTCAATTCCCAATTTTTTTATAGACACTATAACCAAGAATTATAGAAGCCGATATCTCTACCGTTGAAGGTATTGGTTGTTATTTCTATCTTTATTTATAACATCCTCTAAATCATGCATAACTTGTTTCAATATTTCATTATGCAAGTAGCCTCTTGCCTATTTCAAACTCACCGCTATCTCTTTATTCTCTACATCTAAATAAACCCAATCTAGCCGGCCATCAGGTGGCAGGCAATCGCTCAAACTTAATCCTTCGCTGCAATATTTTAACGCTTTCTTCCCCAGCTTAATAGTCATTTTATACCTGTCCTGACCTGTTTCGCCAAACCAGGCCATGGTAAAAACCTTGTTGGGTTGATTGCGTGGCTGATAGTTAAAATCGGGCACATCAATGCCATCGCACCACAACTGGTTAAACCTACCGTTACAATTTATAAACGCGCGGGTCAGGTGATATTCCAGTTCGCTGCAAAAGTCCTGGGTAAAGGCGGATTGGATATTGGTGCGTAATGGGCTCATTTTTTGTTTTTTAATTTAAAGATTTGTCATTTCGACGAGGAACGAGGAGAAATCTTCGACACCTAACATTACCGCCTTGCATGGCTCGGATGCATGGTGTAAAAGGTTTCTCCCTACGGTCGAAATGACAATTTTTTTTATCTTTTTTTCACTACCAACTGCCAACTCCAACTCAATCCTCCGGCCTCTCCCGCGCATCCGCCATCCTAACAATCCTCGGCTCAAACTTTGCTAACACTTCAACTAAATCACCCTGCGCGGCCATTACGGTGTGTATATCCTTGTAGGCCATTGGGGCTTCGTCCATGTCGCTGCCCATCAGGGTAATGCGTTTATCAAGCAGGTTGGCGGCAATGGCGGCTTTGTCAAGCGTTTTAAAGGCGGCGCTGCGGCTCATTAAGCGGCCTGCCCCGTGACTGGCGGAGTTTATGCTGGCCGCGTCGCCTTTGCCGCGCACCACAAAGCCGGGCGTGCTCATGCTGCCGGGGATAATGCCCAGCACACCTTCGCCGGCCGGGGTAGCGCCTTTGCGGTGTACCATTACTTCGGTTCCGTCGGCCAGCTGCTCTTTCCAGGCAAAGTTGTGGTGGTTCTCAATCATCATTAGCGGCGCCAAACCTAAGGCACGGGCAATTTTGCCGTGTATCTCGTGGTGGTTGGCGCTGGCGTATTCGCCGGCCAGGTTCATAGCAATCCAGTATTCCTGCCCTTCGTCCTTATCCAGGTCAAGCCAGGCCAAATGTTTGGCTTCGGCAGGCAGCTTGGTTTTGGTCATGGCAATTTTGCTGTAATAATCGGCCACGCTGCCCCCAAACCCGCGCGAACCCGAGTGCGAAAGCAGCGCCAAATAATTACCTGCCGGTATGCCGACTAAAGCGCCTTCGGTTATGCTAAGTTCGCCCCATTCCACAAAATGATTGCCGGTGCCGCTGGTACCCAACTGCGCATAAGCTTTATCCTTTAAATTGCGGATCACTTTGGTTTCGTTCCAGGTCTTGCTGTCAAACAGCGAGCTGTCATGGTATGATTTTGTGGTACACCCCATCCCGAAATAAGTGTTATCCATTAGAATGTTCTTTAGCTTATCGTTTTCGCTGTCCACCATCGCGGCAGGCAGGTCGAAAATGCTTAAACACATACGGCAGGCAATATCCACGCCCACTGCAAAAGGGATAATGGTATTGGCCGTAGTGGCCAGCACCCCGCCAATAGGCAGACCGTAGCCCTGGTGCGCATCGGGCATTAGCGCGCCGGCAACCGCTATGGGCAATTGTATAGCGGTCTTCATCTGCGCCAGCGCGCCTACCTCAATATGTTCCAGCCCCCATACCGGGAAATCTGCGATCTCTTCCTTCAGCTTAAATATGCTGCGTTCCTGCTTTACAAATTTACCTTCCTTACGGAGGGCGATCACATCGTCGGCCAGGTTTTTAAACTTGCCGCCTTTTTTGAGGGCATAAGGCATCGGGTCATCAATCAGGGCTTCCAGGTTAGCCAGTACCTGGGTTTTGTCCATCACGGCATGCTTCAGCAAACCATTAGCCACACGGCTAAAGTTTGCCAATACCTCCACATCGTTAATGCCCAAAGCTTTTAATTCGTTGTTGCTGATTTTTTCTTTTTCCATTGTATTTCGTTTCGCCTCACCCTGCCCTCTCCAAAGGAGAGGGTTTTTTGTATTATAATTTTCTTGCCGCCTTATGTAGCCATCTCTTGGAGAGGGTTGCGGAGGTTTCATGATACAAAGAAATACCCCACCTGCGCAATCTATTTGCGCAGTAAAAAATAATTTAATAATATTGTCTGAACCGGAATTAAACGAATTAGGGAATTATCAGAATTTTAATAAATATAGATCAGGTGCCATACGTTAGATGCCATACATTCCATTAATTCCTTAATTCCAAAAATTCGAGTTCAGACAAATATGCCCTTTTGAAACCATCGCCCATAAACCAGGCAATCAAAAATCACCAACTAACCAAATCCAAAACGGCGAAGCCCTCTTGAGCAACAAAAAATAAACAACAGCGAAAAATCGAACATCCGAAATCCCAAATCAAACCATGCCCATTAACCGCAACGCCCTCATCCGCTACCGCACCATCGACCAATGCCTGCAAAACCGTTATAAAAAATGGACTTTGGATGCTTTGATCGACGCCTGCGCCGATGCCCTGTACGAATACCAGGGCATTAACACCGGCGTAAGCCGCAGGACTATACAGGCCGATATTGAGATGATGCGCAGCAATAAGCTGGGTTACGAGGCGCCGCTCATAGTGGTTGACAAAAAGTATTATACCTACGCGGATAAAAATTTCAGTATCACTAACATCCCGCTTAACCAGCAGGATATGCAGGTACTGGGCGAGGCGGCTACGTTATTAAAACAGTTTAAAGGTTTCAGCGATTTTACCGGCCTTAACGAAATGGTGAGCAAGCTGGAGGATAAAATTTATACGCAGAAAACACAAAGCGCCCCGGTTATTGATTTTGAAAAGAATGATAATTTAAAAGGGCTGGAGCATATCGAAGGCATCCGCAAGGCCATTGTAGGGCAAAGTACGTTGTGCGTTACCTACCAGTCGTTTAAGGCGCGGCAGGCCAATACTTTTTGTTTTAGTGCGTATATGCTGAAAGAGTACCGCAACAGGTGGTTTGTATTGGGGCGTTCGCACCAGCGGAATGCGCAGCTGCAAAACCTTGCGCTCGACAGGATCCAGGCCATCGGGGAAACTACAATTGAAGCTTATCGGCCCAACACCACTATCGACCTTGCCAAATATTACAGCGATGTGATTGGCGTAACCAAAGGCGCCGGGCAGCGTGACGTGGAGGTTGTTTTTTGGATAGATAATGATAATGCGCCCTATTTAATTACCAAGCCGCTGCATGCCAGCCAAAAACTACTAAGCAGCGATACCGGCGGGATGATCTTCAGTATCCGGGTCGTCCTTAACTTCGAGCTGGAACGCGAGCTGTTAGGTTTCGGCCCGAAAATAAAGGTGCTGGGCCCCCGGTTATTGCGGAAAAACATAAAACAGCAACTGGCTGAAGCGCTCGCGCATTATGATAATTTACTGTAAATCAGTTATTTAACAAAGTGTTCCCCAGTGTTCACCACTGTTCACCCTGTTCCCTGCTGTTCAGGGGGAACACCCGCCATTTTATCAGGCAACGGTGCCTTCTTTTAGCTTCTCGGCATTCTCGGCAAACTGCAAGGCTTCCATTATTTCCTGCAAATCGCCGTTGAGTACGCCGGGGAGGTTATAAATGGTTAAGCCAATGCGGTGCTCGGTTAAGCGGCCCTGGGGGTAGTTATAGGTACGTACTTTAGCAGAGCGGTCGCCGGTGGAAACCATGGTTTTGCGTTTTTTGGAAGTTATTTCCAGGTGCTTTTGCAGCTCCATTTCGTACACCCTTGAGCGTAATACCTGTAAAGCCTTATCGTAGTTTTTTAATTGCGATTTCTGGTCCTGGCATTGTGCAACAATACCTGACGGAATGTGCGTTAACCTCACTGCAGAATAGGTGGTATTTACCGATTGCCCGCCCGGCCCCGAGGCACAAAACAGGTCTTTACGGATATCGCTAACCTGTAGGTCGATATCAAATTCATCCACTTCGGGCAATACCACAACCGTAGCCGCCGAAGTATGTACGCGGCCCTGGGTTTCAGTGTCAGGCACACGTTGTACGCGGTGCACGCCGGATTCGTATTTTAAATTGCCATAAGCGTCTTCGGCATTTACATTAAACACAATTTCTTTATAGCCGCCTGACGTGCCTTCGGTATAGTCAACCAGCTCGGTTTTCCAGCCGCGTTTTTCGCAATAGCGCATGTACATGCGGTAAAGGTCGCCGGCAAAAAGGGCAGCCTCATCGCCGCCGGTACCGCCGCGTATTTCGATGATGGCGTTTTTAGAATCTTCGGGGTCTTTTGGTATCAGCATTAAGCGGATAGCTTCTTCCATTTCATCCTGCTGAACCAATAATTCGTCAAGCTCGGCTTTAGCCATCTCGCGAAATTCTTCGTCTTTTTCGGTAGCTAAAATCTCTTTATTGCTATCGATATTGCTCATGATGTTGCGGTAGATGTTATACTGGTCCACAACCTTGGCAAGGTCTTTATATTCTTTATTTAATTGGGCATAGCGTTTCATGTCGGCCATCACATCGGGGCTGGTCAATTCAGTTTCAACATCTTTCCAGCGTTGAAATATCGCTTCTAATTTCTCTAACATAATATATATTGAATATCAATTGATAGCCGCAATTCACTTAAAAAATAAAGAGTGGGGTAACAGGTAAACCGTAGCTATGCAAAAAATTGTACAAAAATACGGATTTTCATGCAATATTAGTTCATCGTGATGTAAAGAGATATAGCGGATATGTTTGTCTTTTCTTTACATAGCATTCCTGGTTCGTCGGGTAAATTTTTCTATTTGATATTGCCCGCTGTAAAAAAGGGCGACCACAAGGGATCGCCCCTACGGATCATTTTAATAACAACATGGCGATATGCGTAGGGGCTACCCTTGTGGTCGCCCCTAACAATCTTTCACCGACCTTTTTGCCCTTTAAACCAAAATATTAAGCCGTTAACCGATGTGCTGTTGTCTCATCGCCACTGGAAAGTACTTTTATGGTATGAATACAACAATTAAAAATCAAAATATCCTTGTCTCCGGTGCCAGTATTGCCGGGCCGGCGCTGGCATTCTGGCTAAATAAATATGGTTTTAACGTTACCATTGTTGAAAAAACATCTGTGCTGCGCGAAGGCGGTTACCGGGTTGATGTTCGCGGCGTGGCTGTTGATGTTGCCGAACGTATGGGCCTGATGAACAAAATAAGGCAATCGGGTACGGCAATGCGGGGTTCGTCATTTATCAACAGCAGCGGTAAACGGATGGTAAGCATGGCCGACCCGGATATGTTTGGCATGAGGCAGCCCAACGATGCTGAAATTATGCGCGGCGACCTGTCGACTATTTTATATGAGGCGACAAAAAACGATGTAACGTATATTTTTAATGATTCTATTGCAGACTTAGTGCAAACGGCCGAGGATGTGCGCGTAACCTTTAAAAGCGGCAAATCGGGCACTTTCGATTTGGTTGTGGGGGCGGATGGCCTGCATTCCAATGTCAGGAATATTGCTTTTGGCGATAGTAAAAACTTCATCCAGAATTTTGGGTATTACTTTGCCATTTTCACCATTCCGAATTTCTTGGGGCTTGATCATTGGGAACTATCGTACATGGCTGAATCAAGGGTGATGAACGTATTCAGTACCGGCGACCAGAACGAAGCAAAAGCCTTATTTATGTTCGCATCAGATACCAGCGACTATAACTACCGGGACACTGAAGCTCAGAAAAAAACATTATACGTCCGCTACAGAGATGATGGCGGCGAAATATCGAGGGTAATGAATTGCCTGGCCGGAACGCCCGACTTTTATTTCGATTCCATCAGCCAGGTGCATATGGATAGTTTATCGCGCGGTCGTGTTGTTTTACTTGGTGATGCCGGGTATTGCCCATCCCCGGCTGCGGGCCAGGGCACAAGCCTGGCGTTGGTAGGGGCATATACATTGGCCGGCGAACTGGCAGCTGCGGCAGGCGATTATCAGCTGGCTTTCAGCAGGTACGAAAAAAACATGGGCGGGTTCATCGCAAAAAACCAGGAATTGATTAAAGGTATGGAACAAATGTTCCCCAAATCAAAAAGACAGGTATGGTTACAAACAAACGCCATGCGTTTAATGCTCCGTTTGCCCTGGAAAGAAAAAATACTGAAAGGCATGTTTAAAAAAGTGCAGCAAAAAGTTGATGATGCCGCGAATGGAATAGTGCTGAAGGACTATACGGCATTTGAAAAGGAAGCTGTTAAATAATATTGGGTTTGACCGGGCCTTGGTCGCTTCATCTAACCCTCTCCAAAAATTTAAGTTTACTCATAAATAGTCTTACTTGAAATGGCCATGCTACCCCGCTCGTTGCGAGGCACGAAGCAATCTCTATGCTATACAGAGCGAATAGCAAAGTGTAAACCTGCATGACCGCCTTGCAAAGTTCGCGATTGCTTCGTAATCTCGCAATGAGCGGCTTTTAAGTTTAATTCCCCTCCGTCACCTCAAACCCTGCCAGTAAATTAACATTAGGATCAATCGCTATTGATGGCGTTGCCTTTGCCGGGATTTGAACGACCGTATTTTTATCTTTCACATCAATAGTATGCAGTTGGCCTTGTACGTTGACTTCCAACGGGAATTCAAACAGGGTGTTTTGTTTTTGGGTGATGTTTAATTCAACAACAGCTTTTGCTGCATCATATTTCCAGGTGATACCTAATTGCGGATGGCCAGGGGTATAAAGCCATTGGTTAAAAAACTGCTGCAGGTTTTGCCCACTTGCCAGTTCCATAACATGGCGCAAATCATCCGTATTGGCGTTGCTGCCATCATATTTGGCATAATAATTACGGATGCCTTTCCAAAATAGGGTATCCCCCAATTTCCGGCGTAGCATGTGCAATACCCAGCTGCCTTTTTGATAACTGTTGGCATTCAGCATCTGCATAAAATTGTCCTTAACCGAGGTATCCACAACCGGGGTTGCCCGTCTCTTTTCAAACTTCAGCACTGTGAGCCTGTCGGCTTTCATTCGTTTTTGCAGAGTATCGGGACCATATTTATTTTCGAGGTAAAGGTTTGTCATATAGGTGGCAAAACCTTCGCTCAGCCATAAATGGGCAAAGCTTTTTTCACTGGCGGCATCGCCAAACCATTGGTGGGCAATCTCATGCGCCATTAGTTCCTCAATACCTTTACTGTCAACAGATTTCTCATAGTAAAATATCGCGCTGGCATTTTCCATGCCCCCAAATATAGTTTTCGATTGCACATTAGCCAGTTTCTCATAAGCAAATGGGCCTATCTTTTTAATATAGAAGGGCAATATCTCTTTTGCAACGGCATAGCTTTTAAAACCAGCATCCTTACTTTCCGGGAAAACGTAGGTATAAACGGGTATTTTTCCGACATCGCCGGTGTGGTCAATGGCAAAATCGGCAACGCCTATTACCATTACTTTGGTAGGCAATTGGGTAGTCTCTTTCCAATGGGTAAGCTTTAAATGGTTTGGTAGCGGCTTTTCTTCTGTTTTTAGGCCATTGGCCACCACCTGGTAATGATCGGGCGCGGTTACAATAAACTCAACCTGTGCCTTATCGGCAGGATAATCTGCGCAGGGTAGCCAGTTATGCGCGCGGTTTGGCCAGTTATCGCCAAAAAAAGTACGATGACCAAATTCGTTTTTCGAAATAATAAGCCCATCGGCAGGGATGCCCAGGTAGTTGATAGTATAGCTATGCAGACTATTGGCTGTTGCTGTGGCATTTATGTTCACCACATCGCTATCCTGCGAAAACGTTATGGTTTTCCCTTCTTCTGTTATCTCCGATACAACCATCCCCTTACCGGCTGTATTTTTTTTAACGAGATTTAACGGAAACGCAGTAAGGTCCTTCAAAAATTTAATGCTTACAGTAGCCTGCCCTTTAATGGTGTCATTTTCATCATTCAATTGTATAGCAAACTTGTAATGCTGCACATCAATAGCCGGGAATTGTATTTGAGCTGTCGCTGAGAAGGCACAAAACAGGATAAAAATGGTCTGAACCGCTGATTTTATTGATTTTAGGATTACGCTGTTTTTTTTTATCATGTTGCTTAAAATAATTCCGACTTCGGCATTCCAACTTCCGACTTTCCCTTACTTCCACCTAAAACTTTTTATCATCAAATCCACATCCTGTTTTACAAAAGTAAGCACGGGCTGGATAGAATCAAGGCGGGGTACATTATTAAAGTATAGTGCGCCGCGGATATAGTTTTTAGTACTGTCGGTGAGGTAAAATTGTACGGATGAAGCCGCATTGCCGTCGATGGTATAATAAATGCCGTAAACTTTTTTCTCAGGGTAGCTGATCACGCCTTCATCAATGCCTGTTGCCTTTACCGTATGTTTAAAACTTAATTTATGGGCGTCTTCTATCAGGGCATTAAATTCTTTTGCCGAAAGGATATGCTCATAACTTAAATGTAGTGTCCCGTTAAATTGGGGGAATTGCATATTAAGCCAGCATGGTTTTGCGCCAGGCTTTCTATCAGGCTCTATGACGGCATATTTGGGGTAAACAAAAGTAAAAGGGCAGCTTTCGTTGTACTGCTGGTAGGCTTTTTTCGGGAAAACTATCCGGAAATATCCCCTTGGCTTTGGCGCATAATCGTGGTTATTATTACACGAGGCAACAACTAACAGGGACAGCCCCAACACTATTATAAGCTTCATGGATATTTTTCTTTGTTTGTCCATATCTCCCACGATTTTTCTGCCTGCAATACTAACATTTCGTAGCCATTTTTTATAACGGCGCCGCGTTCTTCTCCTTTTTCTAAAAATAGGGTTTTTTCGGGGTTGTATATCAGGTCGTACAATAAATGCCGGTCGGTTATGGCCTGATAAGGGATTGGCGGATATTCATCCACATGCGGCGCCATGCCAAGCGGCGTAGTATTAATAATGAGCAAATGTTGCTGAATATGACGCGGCTTCAAGTCTTTAAACAACAAATTACCCGGAAAAGCTTTGCGGGTAACCACTTTAAAATTAATGCCCAGGCTTTCCAGCACACATTTAACTGCCCGCGCCGCACCGCCATCACCTAAAACCAGGGCCTGGTCGTGGTAATCCTTAAGCAATGGCTTTAATGAATTTTCGAAACCATAAATATCCGTATTAAAGCCTTCCAGCCTGAAATCATGGCCTTTTATACCCACCTCGCCAGAAAATGCCGCCTCAACCGGGCTTTCAGAACTGATGCGGATGCAATTTACAGCCCCGGCCGTTTTAGCGTTATGCTCAATCCAATCAAGATATTTTAAAACTGTTAATTTATGAGGGATAGTAACATTCAGGCCGCATAGCTCGGGATTAGCCTTTAACAAAGCAGGCAACTCGCTGATGTGTTCGATGGGAAAAAGATGGTATTCAGCATCGGTGATATGCTTCTTTTCAAATTTTTCGGTAAAGTATTGTTTTGAGAAAGAATGGGATAAAGGGTAACCAATGAGGCCGTAATGTTTCATTTTTTTAGATATGAGATTTGAGTATTGAGATGTGAGATAGCCTCAATACCACAATACTTTCAAGTTGTAATATTAAGAAGAAAAGGAAAATTCTATTCTTTTTATTACAGAAAAGTGTTTCGTCCCTACAAAAAATGATCAAACGTATCGCTCCTGATGCCCAACCTCAAAGTTTCCAGGGGGATCACATCAGCTGGCGCGATGTTGCCCAGGCTTACATTAGCGCCTATCAGTTTGATAAACCAAACCTGCTGTGCTTTTTGGGGAGCTTCCCAAATTATAGTTTCTTCGGGTATTTGTGTCAATATCTCGTCAACCAAACCCTGCCTTACCTCGCCCGAATCGCGGTAGATGCCTACGTTTCCGCTTTCGCGTGCTTCGGCAATCACTTTCCACGAGCCGGCCTCAATTTCGGCCTGCATCAGTTTTATCCATTTATAGGGTGCGAATATTTTTTGTACATCCTTTGAGCCGACTTCGGATATCACCGTGATCTGTTTGGCAAGTTTTTGAATGTATTCGCATTTTATATCGTGCTCAAGGGTAATTGAGCCATCAGATACTTCGGCATAGTCCATCTTAAATTTATCCAGCAGGCGACAATAATCATCAAACTGCCCGCGGACTATCATTGCCTCAAATAAAGTCCCGCCAAAATATACGGGGATACCTGCTTCCCGGTAAAGCTTTAACTTTTCGTCAAGGTTTGGGGTAACATATGATGTTGCCCAGCCCAATTTAACCATATCGGTGTATGCCCCGCCAACCTCAACAAAGTCTTCCACCTGGCGCAGGCTGAGCCCTTTATCCATAACCATAGTGATGCCGCTCTTACGTGGTTTTGCTACGCGTTCCGGGAGGTTATTGATCTGGTAATTCATAAAAAGTCAGTTTGGTTATAGACTATAACTAAAAGTTTTAATGGCGCAAAGGTCATGAAAAAAGCCGAAAATTTGAAAGAAAATTTTCGGCTTTTTTCATGGTTGATTGAGTTAGATTAAGTTGATTAGGTGAATAGTTGATTTTCCCAAACTACTCACGTAATCAACCCAATCAACCATTCACTATTTAGTGTACCTATTAATAATATCCACTATCACCTTGTTCTTTTGCAGCTGGGGCAAATAATCAAAAAGGATATAGTGCTTCTCAGGATCGGATGTTAAAGCCATTTCCAAATGGTTTAGCGCTTCGTTGTACTCGCCTTTGGCAAATAAATAGGCTACCATCCGGTAATAAAGTTCCGCCGCTTCGGGGTTATTTTTTATGGCCTGGGCAATAATTTCAATTGCGTCGACTAATCGTTGTTGCTCATATAAAATGGAAGAATAATCAAGCCATGCATCTACGTCGGTTGGGTTAAGCTCTACCACTTTTTCGTAAGCGCGCTCTGCTTCATCCAGGTGACCCAATTTATATTCGGCATCGGCAATGGCAAACCAATAGTCAGCATTGGCAATATCAAGATCGAGCGCCTTTTTGTAAAAATGGAGTGCTTCAAAATAACGTTCTTCAAAATCAAGGGTAACACCTATGCCAAACCAGGCATCAGCCAGCTTAGGGTCCATTTTAACCGATTTTTTGTAGAAAGCACGGGCATCGTCCATTTGCTCCAGCTTTTCGTAGCATTCGCCAATGGCGCAATAAGTATCTGCGTTGGGCTGCTCGTATTCAAATGTCTGGCGGTAAACTTCTATCGCTTCGGCATATTTTTCAAGGTTCACCAACGCATTGCCTTTATTAAAATAAGCGGATGCAAAGCTGTCTTTTATCAGGATAGCATAATCATAGGCATCGATAGCTTTTTCAAACAGGCTAAGCTTGGTAAATGCGTTGCCTAAGTTATACCATGCGGCATAGCTGTAGGGTTCGTTATCAATATATTGCTCATAAAACACAACGCTTTCCTGCTGGTTGTCCATAACATCGTAACAAAATGCCAGTTCGTACAGGGCATCCTGATTTTCCATGTTTTGTTTCAGGCACAGCTTAAGGTAAGTGATGGATGTTTCATAATCGCCCATGTTTTGATATACGTAAGCAATATGGAGCAGCACCTCGTCGGTTTCTTCGGCAAGATCGAGCGCCTTTTCATAGTTTTCGAGGGCTTCGCCGTAGCGTTCCATACTTTCGTACAGGTTGCCGCGGATAAGGTAAATATCAGGGTCTGATGCTTCGAGCATGGCGGCTTTTTCAAGCGCGGCAAATGCCTCAGTCACCTGGTTGCTGATCACCAAAAGCTGGGCTTGTTTAATAAAGAAAACCGCGGCAAAAGGGTGCTGGTTTAGGGCATACTCTGCTACCTGCAGGGCTTTAGGCGGGTCGTTTTTTTCGATGTAGTAGTCGATAATGTTCTCAAACGCCTGGGCATCAAAAAAGTACTGATCATGATTTCGAATCATTTCTTCGTACCGTTCCACCGAAAACTTTGCATCTTCGGTAAAACCAAATTCAAATTCTTCTTCCATTCAATTTTGTTTCAGAACATATACAGTTAAGGCCTTTAAAATCGCTCTATTGAACCCTAACTTGAGTTTAAATTACAAGTAATAAACATCCATAATACAAATTAGTTATCAACATTCAAACATTGTCAACACGATTAATTACAAAGCCTTGATAATTAATGCAAATCATTTTGCTGGCAATGGGTGAGTTGATAATAAATTGCCTTAAAGATTTTTACCTTTGGCAAAAGTAACAATTATGGACTTCAATATTTCAGAAATTCTGAATCGTTTACATATAAACGACATAAATGAGGCGTTTAGTACGGGCAATTTATGGGCAAGCAGCCCTAACGCTACTGTAAAGGCCATTATATCGCCGGTTGACGGAAAAAAAATAGCATCGGTAAAAATAGCCACGGCAGGTAATTACAATAAGGCCGTTGAACAGGCCGCAAAAGCATTTGTGAACTGGAAGACTGTGCCCGCCCCGAAACGCGGCGAAATTGTGCGCGAAATTGGTAATGCTTTGCGCGATAAAAAAGAAGACCTGGGCAAGCTGGTAAGCTACGAAATGGGCAAAAGCCTGCAGGAAGGCTACGGCGAGGTGCAGGAAATGATTGATATTGCTGATTTTGCTGTTGGTTTGAGCCGCCAATTATATGGCCTTACCATGCACAGCGAAAGGCCGAGCCATAGAATGTACGAGCAATACCATCCATTGGGAATAGTTGGCATAATTTCGGCATTTAATTTCCCGGTAGCGGTATGGAGCTGGAATGCCATGCTGGCCTGGGTTTGCGGCGATGTTTGTATATGGAAACCATCCGAAAAAACACCATTAACGGCTATTGCCTGTCAGCATATAGCCCAAGAAGTTTTTAAGAAACATAATATAGAAGAAGGCGTATCATGCCTGGTTATCGGCGACCGTGAAATCGGCGAGTTGATGGCTAATGATACGCGCGTACCTTTAATATCGGCCACCGGCTCAACCCGCATGGGTAAAGCGGTTGGTGCGGCGGTAGGAGCAAGGCTTGGCAAAAGCTTACTTGAGCTTGGCGGCAACAACTCCATTATCATCAGCGAGAACGCCGATTTGGATATGTCGCTTATCGGCGCTGTGTTCGGTGCTGTAGGCACTGCCGGGCAACGCTGTACCAGTACCCGCAGGCTTATCATCCACGAAAGTGTTTATGATAGCTTTAAGCAGAAATTAGTAAGCGCTTACGGGCAAATAAAAATAGGCAACCCGCTGGACGAAAACAACCACATGGGCCCGCTGATTGATCATGATGCAGTAAACCTTTACCTCGGCTCCATTGAAAAATGCGAGGCCGAAGGCGGCAAGTTTGTAGTTGAAGGCGGCAAGCTTGACGGGGACAAATATGCCTCCGGCTGTTATGTAAAACCATGCATTGCGGAAGTTGAAAACAGCTATACCATCGTTCAGCACGAAACATTTGCGCCGATACTTTATCTCATCAAATATAAAACACTGGATGAGGCAATCGCATTACAAAATGGTGTGCCACAGGGGCTGTCATCGGCTATTATGACAGGAAATTTGCGCGAAGCAGAACAATTTTTATCTTCGGGCGGTTCCGACTGCGGCATTGCAAATGTAAACATAGGCACGTCGGGCGCTGAAATCGGCGGGGCATTCGGTGGCGAAAAAGAGACCGGCGGCGGCAGGGAATCAGGCTCGGATGCATGGAAAGTTTATATGCGCCGCCAAACAAATACTATTAATTATTCAAAAACGTTACCCTTAGCGCAAGGAATTAAATTTGATTTGTAGTACAGTCCGAAAGTCGGAAAGTCCGGAAGTCCGAAAGATGAAATTGAGAGTCGACAATGAGGAATAACTTATTAATCAATAATTCAGTAAATCAATAATTCAACATTAACAACATACATGCATAAACTAAAAAATTACGCCCTGAGCTCAATGTTATGCGGGGCGCTGCTATTCAGCCTTAACACTTTTGCACAACCTGTAGTAAAACCTGAACCGGCCCCGCCAAGAACCTGGCACCAGATGGACTTTAAAACCGATGGCTATTATGGCGTGAGCCTTAACCAGGCTTATGTGTTTTTGAAGGGCAAAAAAAGCAAAACAGTAATTGTTACAACTATCGACAGTGGCATAGATACGCTGCAAAAAGACCTTGCAAGCGTTTTATGGGTAAACCCGAAAGAAATTGCCGGCAATGGCAAAGATGACGACCACGATGGCTATGTTGATGACGTACATGGCTGGGACTTTTTAGGCGGCAAAGGCGGCAAGGTTGACAACGCCGAAACAGTTGAAGAGGTAAGGCAATACTTTAGGCTGAAGGATAAATTCGCAAATGCCACCGCAGCACCGGCTGGCCAGGAAAAGGATTATACCTTTTGGCTCAATGTAAAAGCCGTTTACGATACAACGTATAACAAAGCCCAGGCCGAGCTAAAAGAACTATCAATGGAAATTAATGCCCTTACCGCAACTAATTACTACGTAAAAAGAGAATTAAAATTAGCATCGGACCAAACGTTTAGCCTGGCTGATCTTGATAAGATAAATACTACCAACGATACGGTTAAAGAAAGTAAAGCATTATGGCTGTCGGTTTTTACCCAGCTTGGGGGCGATACCAATAATGCAAAAATATTGAAAGACTGGTCGGACGAGAATAAGAAGGAAAATAATACGATAAACCCCGATCTGGATGCCCGTGCCAATATAGTTGGCGATAACCCGGATGTTAATGATGGTACGCCTTATGGCAATAATGTATTAAAAACATCCGAGGCATCGCATGGTACCGGCGTTGCCGGCCTGATAGGCGCGGTGCGCAATAATGGTTATGGCATTGATGGCATTGCAGATAATGTGCGGATAATGGCCTTAAAAGCGGTACCCAATGGTGACGAATATGATAAAGATGTTGCGAATGCTATACGGTACGCCGTTGACCACGGCGCACAGGTAGTAAACATGAGCTTTGGTAAAAAACTTTCGCCGCACAAGGATTGGGTTGACGCTGCCTTTAAATACGCAGCCGCGCATGATGTGCTGCTGGTAATGGCAGCCGGAAACGACGGACAAGATATTGATGCGAAACCCGAATTTCCGAACCGGAATTACCTGGACGGTACCACAACTGATAACGTGATCAACGTAGGCGCATCGGGCCCTAAGCCGGATACAACCCTTGCCGCAGATTTTTCTAACTACGGTAAAAACAGCGTAGATATTTTTTCGCCCGGCGTAAAGGTTACCTCGATAGATATGGATGCCGAATTTAATACTGCCGATGGCACCAGCTTTTCATCACCGATAGTTGCCGGCATTGCCGCATTGATCCGCGAATACTATCCAAAACTAACCGCAAGCCAGGTTAAACAAGCCATCCTGGAATCGGCAACACCGCTAACCGGCACCATGGTAAATAAACCCGGCTCCAAAGGTGTAAAGGTCGATTTTACCACGCTCTCAAAAACCGGCGGTATTGTAAATGCCTATAAAGCGGTTGAGATAGCCTCGAAAATGAAGGGGGAGAAGAAGGAGTAAGCAGTTGGCAGTTTTGAGTTGGCAGTTTGCAGGTACTACGGGGGAAATTACGAAGTTTTTAAAACTTCGTAATTTTGATTGTATTGACAGTAACAAACTTATTTAAATGTGCATGAAAATATTTCTCTTTACGTTTTTTATACTCATTCTATGTTCCGGGCTACATGCCCAATCACTAAATTGCCTGAGTTTTAGAAACGGAAAATTTAAGATGACCATTAATGGGCACACGTCAGTAATAGAACGATCAGGTTCTAATCAAAAAGAATATTTCATCAATTTAAAAGACTCATTAAAAATGTCTTTTAATGTCAAATGGTTGGACGATTGTACTTATACCTTAACCCCAACTAAAGAGTCATTTGAAAAATATCCACAAATCCCTAAAAATGCGGTTCTTACTGTTCAAATAACCAGTACAACCGCAAATTCATATACACAAAGTTCTACGTCAAACTTTATAGCTAAAACAGTCGTGGGCGAGGTTATTAAAATAAATTGATCAAACAACCTGATCAATGCGCCGTAAAATCTTTGTGTAACTTTGTGACTTCTTTGCGCCCTTTGTGTTAAAAAATGAACAATGCAACCTACTAAACGTAAAAACCTTGCGGTAATCCCTGCACAAATTGCAAATCACACATCATTGATTATATTTGCGTTCGCAAAAAAAGTCATTTTAATAATACGATGAGAGAAATACAGTTCAGGGAAGCGCTTCGGGAAGCAATGCAGGAAGAAATGCGCAAGGACGATACAATATACCTGATGGGCGAAGAAGTTGCCCAATACAACGGCGCTTACAAAGTTAGCCAGGGCATGCTTGATGAATTTGGTGCCAAACGCGTGATAGATACCCCCATCTCCGAAGCCGGTTTTGCCGGTATAGGCATCGGGTCGGCCATGAACGGGTTAAAGCCGATCATCGAGTTTATGACCTTTAACTTTTCCCTTGTAGCTATCGACCAGATCATCAATGGGGCAGCTAAAATAATGTCGATGAGCGGCGGGCAGTTTTCTGTTCCCATCGTATTCCGCGGCCCTACCGGTAATGCCGGGATGCTTAGCTCGCAGCATAGCCAGTGTTTCGAGAACTGGTACGCCAATTGTCCGGGATTAAAGGTAGTTGTACCATCAAACCCTGCTGATGCAAAAGGCTTGTTAAAATCAGCTATCATCGATCCCGATCCGGTTATTTTTATGGAATCGGAACTGATGTATGGCGATAAAGGCGAAGTGCCTGAAGAGACCTATTATATTCCACTGGGTAAGGCTGTTGTTACCAAAGAAGGAACTGACGTTACCCTGGTTGGTTTTGGTAAGATAATGAAAGTGGTTAACGCCGCTGCTGCCGAGCTTGAAAAAGAAGGCATCCATGCTGAAGTGATCGACCTGCGCACAGTGCGCCCTATCGATTATGATACCGTGATTGCTTCTGTTAAAAAAACAAACCGTTTGGTAATTGTTGAAGAAAGCTGGCCATTAGGCTCAATAGCTACCGAAGTTGCCTTTAAGGTACAAAAAGATGCATTTGATTATTTAGATGCACCGGTACTGCGCATTATGGGTGGCGATGTTCCGTTACCGTATGCCCCAACATTGATACAAGAGTACCTTCCGAATCCCGAAAGAGTTATCAAAGCGGTTAAAGAAGTTATGTATGTTACAAAATAAGTTGATTGGGTGAATGGTTGATTATGTGAGTGGTTTTTTGCACTAAAATCAATTATAATTTTAAATATCTTTTAAGCCTGCTATAAAAATAGCGGGCTTTTTGTTTACTTTGAGGTACTTAAAATAAAGGCTATGAAATATTTAAATGTTAAAGCCAGTTTCAACAGGTTATTTTTACTTGCAGCTATTATTTGTTGCTGCTCTTTTTGTGCCACCGCCCAAGCGCCGGTTGTACCTGCGGCGGCTAAGCCGTCCCCGGTTAAGGCTGCAACGGTTGTTTCAAAAGGGGCAATTGCAAAGGTGGATACCTTTTTTAAAAAATATAAAGAAGAAGGGAACAGCGCAGCAATTGATTACCTGTTTGGCACCAATAAATTATTTACCGACCAGGCTTCGATCAATGTTTTAAAGGCAAAGTTAGATTCATTGCAAAAAACGGTTGGCCAATACCTGGGCAAGGAGTTGATCTCGCAAAAAAGTGCTTCAGCAAGTTTGATTTTCTATAGTTACCTTGTGAAATTTACTGCGCAACCTATAAGGTTTACCTTTATGTTTTATAAGCCCCAGAATGATTGGGTACTGTACCGTTTTAAATATGACGACCAGATGGATGGCGAATTGGAAGAAGCGGGGCGAATCAACAACAAAAGGCCATAAAAGCTTTATATTCGCTATATGATCAAGTCTAAAAATAAAGCTTTAATTGTTCCGGTCGCATTTTTTTTAATATTTCTCACAACAGGTATAATTAAAATTTATCCTGCCATTTAAAACCATGATACATTGCATATTGCCACATTGAGCTTTGGTATTACGGCTTGTATTGCTGGCATTTTATTAATTGTTATCGGCGCAATAAAAAGAGATAAAAAAGTTGCTTAAACATCACGTTCAAAATATGGAAAAGGATATCAAAAAGAAGCTTATTATGCCTTTTATTTCTTGTTTATGTTTCGTGGTTTGCAGTGTGATCAATATTTATCTCGGTATTGAGCATCATGAACCATGGCGAATACTCGCTGCTTCTGTTGGCGGCATATTTTTTCTTACCCTGATTATTTTAATTATCTGGCAGGTAATTAAAGAAGGCAGAAAAGCCGCTTAATTTTAGATTTGACAACTTTTTAAAAGTTGTCAAATCTCCCCGCCCTCTTACGGCACTATTGTTCCCCTAATATTTCAATTATACTATTTTTCACCTGCGGATCGCCAAAATTTGGCGCCAGGTGGCCTCCGTCGCTATTAAGTAGTACCAATTTTGCCGGCAGCAGCTTTGAAAATTCAATAGCTGGCGCTGGGTTAACCATGTGGTCTTGCTGCGAAGAGATGATAAGCATTTTTGCTTTTACATGCGCCGCTGCTTCCTTCATTGCGCCATTGTAAGGTTTTGAAATATCGTGCCCTATAACCGCCATGATCTGGTAGCGGGAATCATTCCAGTCGCCGGTTTTTTTGGTTTCGGCAGAAGTTAGCCATTTTGGAAAATTATCGTGCGATATGCCTTTTACGCGGTTTGCAGGCGTGGTTAGGAAAAGTTCCCAAAGCATATTTGCTGTCGGGATGATAGGGTTAACTTTATAATTACCATGGTTAAAAGCGCTATCGGCTTCAATAATTTTGCGGTAGGTGCTATAAAGCATAAGGTCATAGCTGGTAGGTTGGGGGCTGCCAACGATGGGTATCAGCACATCGGTAAAATCAGGATAGCTAACCGCCCATTGAAAAGTTTGTATGCCGCCCATCGAAATACCCATAATGGCATGTACATGCGCAAAGCCAAGTTTATTTGTGAGCAGTTGATGCTGGCTTTCCACTATATCCCTGATGGAAAATGCAGGGAAAGCCGGTCCATGCTGCTTTACACTGTTTGAGGGCGAAGCAGAAACGCCATCGCCCAGGGCATCAACAATTACTAAAAAATAATGGGTAGTATCAACCGCCTGCCAGGGAGCGGTGCCTTCAACGTCCCTGGCGGTACCGCCAAACCAGGTGAGAAACAAAATGACATTGCTTTTGGCGCTGTTTAGTTGGCCGTAGGTGCGATAGCCAATTTTACAATTATTTATAGTATTACCGGATTCCAGTTTAAAGTCACCAATGGCGGCAAATTGCTGGCGGCCGGGTTTGGATTTATTTTGGGCAAAGCAAGTTGCTGTTATAAAGAAAAGGAGTAAGGAACATAAAGAGTTTCTCATGATAGAAAATAGCTAAAGGGCTTTGTTAAATTAACCAATATTTGACGTAATTATTATAACTGTAACCACAACCCCAAGCCCGCCGGATACATATATTGTCTTTTTATCTATATCATAAATGTCACGTATCTCATTTTTTAAGATCAGCCACAGGCAACCGCCAAAAAAGAAAATATTCCATAATTGGGTAACCGGGGATGGAGCGGGGAATAAATTATCGATTGTAGGATCGGTGTGGCGATGTTTTAGCAGCATGCATAATAAAATTACTGCGCTTAATGCGGAAAAAGTAAAAAAAGCACAAAAAAGTACCCAGCCCAATCGCCTGCGTCTCCAAAATAAATAAGCCGCTACCGGCGTGAAAAATATCGAAAGAAGATAGAATATCATTTGGAAATTCCATTTGGCGGCCCTATCTGTTAGCATAAATTTTATAAAGTCGAATTGATTAAAAAACTCTATAAGGAACAACACGCCAAATACAATGCTCAAAATATTTATGATCCTGTTTGCTGTCGGTGGTGTTCGTTGAATCGGATGCACAGCATCGATCACTGACGCGCTAATGTCCTTTACTTTATTTTCAAAAACGTTTCTCTTTTCAATTTTGAGTTGCTTTTCTTGTAATTCCGCATCGATTACAGCATTTGCAGCAGCCAACTCTTCTGCTGTAAGATGCCTGGCAGCCAGCTCCTCTTTTGCAGCATTAACAGCAATGGGCTGGTAATCGTCGGGGGTATCGATGATTTTTAGCAGGGCGGTGGTAGTGAGGGTTTTGTAGCGCTCGGTGAATTGGTTCATGCGGTAAAAAAATTAGCGAAACTATTTTCTATTTATCAATTTTTACAGTGGCACCCAATATACTAAGTGTTTGGGCAAGCTCCTCAAAAGCAGGAAGATACTTTTCAAATTCATAATGTGTGCTTGCTGATAAAGCCGCTGTAACAATGGTGTTTTTACATTCAACAACCAATATGGCCTCCTTATGCTGGTCGGTATAGTCGTATGTTATTATTTTATATCTGCCGGTCACGAAATCGCTCTTTTTTATATTATCAAAGCTGATCGGCAGACTATCGATTTTTATTCCCGGATGTTTTCCGGCCATGTCATCATTGTCGCCTTTTATCCATCCATTTAAGTCTGGAGCATTTGTATAATCAAATCCGTAAACGTACATGTATGTCTTGTCGCTAACATCTTTCTCATTAGGTTTAATGAAAAATGGCAATTGGTCATTTTGAGCTTGTAACCAATTTTTGGGAATATCAACAAAAATAACATGCCTTTCACCTGTAAGCATTTTACTTTGCCCGTTCGCAATTAAAGCACAAGCGCAAAAGACTAATAATGCAAGTATTGTTTTCTTTGCCATTGAGTTGAAAATTGAATTGAGGTTTGGAGGTTATAAACATTGTAAATTAGCAAATAAATATAAGGTATTAAAGATGCTGAAAAAGATAAACCGGAAAACCTTTCTTGAAAAATATCCCGGTTTTATTCAAGACAATCCGTATAGGAATAAACATATTTCTCCTGAAACTTTTGATAATTATATTTTGTATGTCGAAGCGCAGTCAACTATTGGTTTGTGCAATAGTCTTTCAAAAGAATTGACAAAACTTTTAAAAGCTTTAAATTATGAAAGTGTAGCGTTTTTGGGCGACACTACCGTACCCTGGTTATTCAGAGAGCATGATTACAAACCCGTGAAACGTGGATTAGATTATTTGGTAGCTAATAAAATCAGCAAAAGCTTTAATGGTGCAATTCAAGTTGACATCGAAGATATGCCTGAATTTATTAAACACCTTTTTTGGCTGGTGAGGTGCAATGGAATTGTATTTTATGCTCATTTCAGCGATCCGGAGTTTAATATAATGGTAAGTATTTGCCAATATGGAAATATCCATTTCAGTATACTGAATAAAAAAACGGACATTCTCTTTAATGAAGCTTTAGAGAAAACGGGCCTGCATTGTTTGGAAGGAAATAGATGTGGCGTCACGGCTATATTTAAAAGAAGGGCGACATCCATTTAATTTCCTTTTTTGTTGATAACCTCCCCTTGAATATTCCCCTAATTCTGCCCAACTTCGCAGTCCGTATTTTTGGGATTTCACCGATTTTAAAAAATGATTGCACCGATTTAAAGCTGTGTAATCCCCAAAAAAATCGGTGAAATCAAAACCAAAAATCGGTGAAATCAAAAAAAATGAAATCACATAATCAAAAAATAGCAGCCGAGCTGTCCATCGCCGAAAAACAGGTAAGCGCCACCGTTGAACTGCTTGATGAAGGCGCTACTGTGCCGTTTATCTCGCGTTATCGCAAGGAAATGACAGGTACATTAGATGAAGTACAGGTAGCCGCCATCCGTGACCGCATACAACAACTGCGCGACCTGGACAAACGCCGCGAGGCCATCCTGAAGTCGCTTACCGATATGGGCAAACTTACCCCCGAACTGGAGCAACGGATAAATGACGCCGAAACTATGGTAGCGCTGGAAGATATTTACCTTCCCTATCGCCCAAAAAGAAAAACCCGCGCCACCACCGCACGCGAAAAAGGCTTACAGCCATTGGCCGATTTGTTAATGGAACAAAAAAGCCGCGACCCCGAAGGCGAGGCTGCCAAATACATTGATGAAGAAAAAGGCGTTAAAAGTATCGAGGAAGCTTTAGCCGGGGCCAGGGATATTATTGCAGAGTTTATTAGCGAAAATGCAGAAGCACGCACGCAAATGCGGAGTTTATTTATTGAAAAAGGTACATTCCAATCGAAAGTTATTGAAGGCAAAGAGCAGGAAGGGATAAAGTATAAGGATTATTTTGAGTGGACTGAACCTGTAAAGTCGGCCCCATCGCACCGCATACTGGCTATGCGCCGCGGCGAAAAGGAAGAAATATTATGGCTGGATATAAAACCGCTGGAAGAGGAAGCCATTGATTTGCTTGAGAAAGCTTTTGTAATTGGCAATAACCCCAGCACAGACCAGGTAAAACAAGCCATTACCGATGGCTATAAACGCCTGCTGAAACCATCGATGGAAACTGAAGTGCGCCTGTTCACCAAAAAGAAAGCGGATGAAGAAGCTATCCGCGTTTTTGCGGAGAATGCACGCCAGCTTTTGTTGGGCGCGCCACTGGGACAGAAACGAACCATGGCCATTGACCCCGGTTTCCGTACAGGGTGTAAAGTAGTTTGTTTGGATGAGCAGGGGAAGTTATTAGAGTACACCGCCATATTTCCGCATACCGGGCCGGGACAGGCCAAAGAAGCTGATAAAACCACCAGGTATCTTTTCGAAAAATATAATATCGAGGCTATCGCTATCGGCAACGGAACTGCCGGAAGAGAAACAGAAGTATTTATCCGCAACCTTAACCTGCCAAATGCGGCTATTGTGATGGTAAATGAGAGCGGTGCGTCTATCTATTCGGCATCAGATGTGGCAAGGGAAGAATTTCCTGATAAAGATGTTACGGTTCGCGGAGCAGTATCTATAGGCCGAAGGCTGATGGATCCGCTTGCCGAACTGGTGAAGATAGATCCGAAGTCCATCGGCGTGGGACAATACCAGCATGATGTTGATCAAACCAAACTGCAAACCTCATTGGATGATACCGTGATGAGCTGCGTAAATGCTGTTGGGGTTGAGTTGAACACTGCATCGAAACAAATACTGGCTTATGTATCAGGCCTCGGCCCGCAGTTGGCGCAAAACATTGTGGAGTACCGCGACCAGAACGGCGCTTTTAAACGCCGCGACCAGCTAAAGAAGGTTGCCCGCCTGGGCGATAAAGCCTTTGAACAGGCAGCCGGGTTTTTACGTATCCGAAATGCTGAAAACCCGTTGGATACCAGCGCCGTCCATCCCGAAAGGTATGCCCTAGTGGAACAAATGGCAAAAGACCTTAAATGCTCGATAAAAGATTTGATGGGCGATGATAAATTGCGCAAGAGTATCCCTTTGCTAAAATACACATCAGATACGGTAGGCTTGCCAACGCTAAATGACATCATGGCTGAACTGGCCAAACCCGGCCGCGACCCCCGTGAACAGTTCGAAGCCTTTAGTTTTACAGAAGGTGTAAATGCCATCGGCGATTTGAAAATTGGCATGAAATTGCCCGGCATCGTAACCAACATCACCAATTTTGGGGCTTTTGTAGATATCGGTGTTCACCAGGATGGGCTGGTACACTTAAGCCAGATCACCAACCGTTTTATTAAAGATGCAAACGAGGTACTCAAAGTAGCCCAAAAGGTTGAAGTAACGGTAACGGATGTTGACATTGACCGCAAACGGATTGCACTATCAATGAAGGAAAATGAACCAAAGCCAGCTGAAAGGGAAAGAAGGCCGCAGGTAAACAATACGCAAAGGCCTGTTCAAAAGCCGGCGTTTATCAAAAAGCCTGAACCCCAAGCAGAAAGTGATTTGCAAATAAAATTGGCGGCATTGAAAGATAAGTTTAGGTAGATGATGGTAAAAACTTACGAAGTTTTCAAAACTTCGTAAGTTTAAAATTCGCGTAAATTTTTATTCCAAAGTGATCTGCCTCCTTATGCTTTCTTCTAATGAGATAAAGGTTTCTGTGCGTTGAATACCTTTTACGCCTTGTATCTGCTCATTCAATACTTCGCGTAAATGGGTGGTGTCATGGCATACAATTTTGGCAAAAATGCTGTAACTGCCCGTGGTATAATGCAGCTCGACTATCTCTTTTACCGTTTTTAATTGCTTAACCGCTTCGTTGTATTGAGAGCCTTTTTCGAGAAATATACCCAGGAATGCGGTGATATCATACCCTAATTTCTGCGGATCTACCTCTAAACTGGCACCTTTTATAACACCCATCTCTTCCAACTTTTTCATCCTCACATGGATAGTTCCGCCGGAAACTATCAACTCTTTAGCAATCTCGGTGTACGGAGTGGTCGCATTTTTCATTAATATCGATAAAATCTGTATATCGAGATTATCAATTTCTAAATTTTGAGCTTTTCTGTGGGACATATTTTCGAAATATTTTATTTATATACAAGATTAATTAAAATCTGATAAAAATACAAATATTCTATTGAAATATTTGCAACAAATGCATAGTCCTGTTAGATTTGTATCAAGCGAATGACAAAAGCTGAACGTTCTTTTAAATAAAAAAACATTGTTGGGTGGTGAAATTTTAGGCAGACACACCTCCTTGTCGCGGTGGCGGAGAAACTGGGAAACCCGAAGCGGGCTAACCACTCTGTGAAGGTTCGACTCCTTCCCCAACAGCTTTGAGTCGAAAGTCTCAAGTCAAAAGTCTTAAGTCAAATGCGACTTTGGACTTTAGGCTAAGGACTTAAGACTTAAACAGAAATGTAGGATGGTGAAATTTTAGGCAGACACACCTCCTTGTCGCGGTGGCGAAGATCATGGGAAACTCTTAGCAATAAGAATAACCACTTCGTGAAGGTTCGACTCCTTCTCCTACAGCTCTTCTCATAATTTAGGTTTATAATTGGTTAGCAAAGGCCCCTGCCCATCAGGGGCTTTGCTTGTATATAGGGTTTTTTATTTGTCAGGATAACAATAAAAAAAGAGGGCAAAGCCTTTAATTAAATATCCATCACATCTTTTTTCTTTCGATGTTTCATTCGTTTTGGTAAAAATTCAAGTATCTCATTTTTAAGTGCTTCTATCATCCGGCGTTTTAAAAAATTACGTTGTATAACAATACTCACTTCGCGGGCCGGCTCGGGCGATTTAAAATACCGCACTTTATCTAATTGTTTGTCGCTCAGTTCTGATAGCGCCAGTTCGGGTAAAATGGTGGCGCCATTATTTTGGTCGACCATGCGCTTTAAGGTTTCCACGCTGCCTGTATTGTACTCAAAATGTTTAAAACCCTGGGTTGATTTCCGACGCTGGCAGATATTTAAAACCTGTTCCCGCATGCAATGGCCCTCGTTCAATATCCATATCTCTTCCATATCGATATCTTCGGGACTGATGCTCTTCTTTTTCGAGAGCTTGCTGTTTTTAGATACATAGGCCACAAAGTTTTCATAAAAAACAGGTAGCTCTATCAGGCTGCTTTCATGAAGCGGGGTCGAAAGTATGCCGCAATCTATCATGCCTAATTTTAACTGCTGGATGATCTGTTCGGTGGTTTGTTCGGATACAATCAGCTTTACCTGCGGGTATTTTTCAATAAAGCCATGCAATATTTTGGGTAGGATGTACGGCGCTACTGTTGGGATGATGCCTACTTTCAACTCACCCGATAGGTCCTTTTTCCTGTCGGTGATGATCTCTTTTATCTTTTCGCTTTCGCCAAGCAATATCCTGGCCTGGGTAATTATCTCGATGCCTATTTCTGTAGGGGTTACAGGTTGTTTGCTGCGGTCGAACAGCTTAACGCCGAGCGTATCCTCGAGTTTCTGCACCTGCATGCTAAGGGTTGGCTGAGTAACAAAGCATTTTTCGGCTGCTGCCACAAAACTCCGGTAAGTATCAACGGCTACAATGTATTCAAGCTGGGTAATGGTCATATTTTTAGGATTATAGAGAGAATCAAGAACCAAGAGTCAAGAACCAAGACAAAAAAATTAATGGTGGTTTTTGATCAGAACAAGAATAAACAAATTGGCTTCCCCTTCCTATCTTGCTTCTTGACTCTTGGCTCTCGTCCTTTATAGTTTTTCTCTATTCAAATATAGTAATTATTGATTTTTTCTATTGGATTTTTATCTTGAATTTTGAGCTATACTAAAACTACGCTAATGGAAACCAATAAAAAGAAGCTGACTACGGCATCGGGCATACCGTACGCTGAACATGAAAACTCTATGACCGTAGGGCCCCGCGGCCCGATATTACTGCAGGATTTCATCCTGCACGAGAAAATGGCTCATTTTAACCGTGAGCGCATCCCCGAAAGGGTGGTACATGCTAAAGGATCAGGTGCTTATGGAACTTTTACAGTTACCCACGATATATCGAAATATACCCGCGCAAAGCTTTTTAATACTATTGGCAAGGAGACAAAGACTTTTCTGCGTTTTTCGACTGTTGGCGGAGAAAAAGGTTCAGCCGATACTGAGCGCGACCCACGCGGCTTTGCGCTAAAGTTTTATACCGAAGAAGGCAACTGGGACCTGGTAGGCAATAACACGCCGGTGTTTTTTATAAAAGATCCTAAAAAATTCAGTGATTTTATCCATACCCAAAAACGCGACCCTTATACCAATTGTAAAAGCGCCACAATGATGTGGGATTTTTGGTCTTTAAACCCCGAAAGTTTACACCAGGTAACCATTTTGATGTCTGATCGCGGCACACCGTATGGCTACAGGCACATGGATGGTTTTGGAAGCCATACTTTTTCAATGATCAATGCAAATAACGAAAGGCATTGGGTTAAATTCCATTTTAAAACCAAACAAGGCATTAAAAATTTTACCGATGAAGAAGCAAGCGAAATGCGGGGTAAAAATCCCGATTTTGCCCAGCACGACCTGCTAACCCATATTGATAACGGAGAGTATCCGCAATGGGACGTTAAAATACAGGTAATGACTGAAGGAGAAGCCAAAACCTACAGGTGGAACCCATTTGATCTTACCAAAGTATGGCCACACGCTGATTTCCCATTGATAGATGTTGGCGTTCTCGAATTAAATAAAAACCCGGATAATTATTTTGCCCATGTGGAGCAATCAGCTTTTGCGCCGGCGCATGTGGTGGATGGGATTGGATATTCGCCTGATAAGATGTTGCAGGGGCGCTTACTTTCGTACCCTGATGCGCACCGCCACCGATTGGGCGGTAACTACGAGCAGATACCAGTAAACAGGTGCCCGTTTGCTGTGAATAATTACGAACGTGATGGCTACATGCGTGTTGATGGTAATGGAGGATCGGGCCCTAATTATTACCCTAACAGCTTTGATGATATTGTGGCTGATGAACACTATAAAGAGCCAGCATGGGACTTGGGAACAAGCGTAGCTGACTGGTACGACCGCAATGCTGAAGGTGAAAACGACCACTATACGCAGCCAGGTGATTTATATCGCTTAATGAGCGAAGACGCTAAACATAACCTTGTAAAAAATATAACCCACTCCATGAGTGGCATAAACGGGCCAAAACGCGAGCTTATTATAAACAGGCAGCTTTGCCACTGGTTTAGGGCTGATATTGGCCTCGGAATGGCAGTTGCCAAAGGCCTGCAGCTTGATTTGAATGAAGCGATGAAGTCGATGATTGTTCATAGTTGATGGCTCATAGTTCATAGTAATAAGTTAAAAGTAAATAGCCGGTATTCTTTTTGAAGAAATATCGGCTATTTTGCTTTAATTAACTTGGTATGGATTTCAACCTTTATAATTGAAGTTGCTATGAGCTATGATCCATAAGCCATTAACTACTCCACCGTTACCGATTTTGCTAAATTACGCGGCTGGTCAACGTTACAACCGCGCATTACAGCTATATGGTAAGCCAGCAGCTGCAACGGGATTGTGGCTACTAATGGTACAAAGGCTTCATCGGTTTCAGGTATCTCAATTACATAGTCGGCCATCTTTTTTACTTCGGTATCGCCTTCGGTAACTATGGCTATAACGTGGCCTTTACGGGCTTTTACTTCCTGTATGTTACTAACCACCTTTTCGTAAGATGAATTTTTAGTTGCGATAAAAACTACAGGCATGTCATCGTCTATTAAAGCGATAGGGCCATGTTTCATTTCGGCAGCAGGATAACCTTCAGCGTGTATGTAGGATATCTCCTTGAGCTTTAATGCGCCTTCCAGCGCAACCGGGAACGAGCTTCCCCTGCCCAGGAACAGGCAGTTTGTTGAATCCTTAAATTTCGCGGCAATTTCTTTAATATGCTCATTGGACCGCAACGCCCTTTCAACCAATTCAGGTATCCCGTTAAGTTCAGTCAGGTACTCAATCAGTTTGCTTCGTGTTATGGTACCTCTTTGCTGCGCGATATAAAAAGCCATCAAAGTTAAAACACTAACCTGGGCTGTAAATGCCTTGGTTGAGGCTACGCCGATTTCCGGCCCCGCATGCGTATAAACGCCCGCATGTGTAGTACGCGGAATTGAGGCGCCAACTACATTGCAGATCCCAAAAATGGTAGCCCCTTTTTCCTTAGCAAGCTCAATGGCTGCCATAGTGTCGGCAGTTTCGCCCGATTGGGAAATAGCAATAACTAAATCTTTTTCGGTAATAATAGGATTACGATACCTGAATTCAGAGGCATATTCCACTTCAACTGGCACACGGGCGTATTCTTCTATAAGGTATTCGCCAACAAGGCCGGCATGCCATGATGTGCCACAGGCAACGATAATAATACGGTCGATGTTTTTAAGTTTTTCGGTATATTCTTTTATTCCCCCTAATTGAACTTTGCCCTGCTGCGGATATATGCGGCCGCGCATACAATCACGTATAGATCTTGGTTGCTCGTATATCTCCTTTAGCATAAAGTGGTCAAAACCGCCCTTTTCAAGCAGCTCGAGTTTCAGGTCAAGCTCCTGTATATATGGCGTTTGAACTGTATTATCGATATTTTTTATCAGCAGGTCTTCGCGGCGTACATAGGCAATCTCATTGTCGTTTAAGTAGATCACATTTTTAGTGTACTCCACTATCGGTGTAGCATCCGAGGCGATAAAGTACTCGCCTTTGCCTACGCCAATTACCATCGGGCTGCCTTTACGGGCGGCAATCAGCAGGTCTGGCTCATCGGCGCTCATTATTACAATAGCATATGCACCTATAACCTTGTTTAAAGCCACCCTTACGGCTTCACGAAGGTCTAAACCCGTTTCATCTTGTATGTCCTCAACAAGGTGGATCAAAACTTCAGTATCGGTATCGCTTTTAAAGATATGGCCCTTAGCTAATAGGGCCTCCTTTATAACGCTGTAATTTTCTATTATCCCGTTATGAATAATAGTGAGCTTACGGTCACCGGATGAATGGGGATGTGAGTTACGGTCGCTTGGTGCGCCATGGGTAGCCCACCTGGTATGCCCCATACCAATGGACCCTTTTAAGTCAATCCCTTTAACAAAGTCTTCAAGGTCACTAACTTTTCCGGCTTTTTTATAAACCTTTAGTTCGTTGTCGAACAATGAAATACCAGCGCTATCGTAGCCGCGATACTCCAAACGGTGCAGACCTTTAATAATTATGGGGTAAGCATCCCTGAAACCTATATAACCAACAATTCCGCACATAGATAGAATATTAAATGTTATTTCAACAAAAGTAAAAGATATTAGTCAGGCTGATTGAATTTTGAATATTTTTTTTAATAATAAGCAAGCTACCCCTGAATAATAAATATCCCGGATACAATCCACAGCTAATCAATAGTTTAAATTTTTTAGGGGAGGGTTATTGACCAAATATTAAAGGTTAGAGCGTGCGTTTTATGAAAGCAGTCTCTAACCTTTAATCGCTATCTCTATTTAAGGGATACCCTGGTATAGATTACATTTAGCCTTATCTGATATTGTGATAATGGCGCGGTCTTATTTGTACCAACCGCAACCGTGCGGGCAGCTATCTGTGGCGTTGCGGCTATGTCAACCGAGGTTGTATTGGTTGTATCAATAGGGGCTATATAAGTGCCATAATCCACTGTTTTATTAAGCAATTGATCTTGCAAATAAGCTGTTAAAAGAAAATGGTATTGTTTACCGGGAGGGTAATAATAGCCTCCGAACGAGCCTACGCCAAAAGCGCGCGGGTCTCCGGAACTTGCATCTTCAATCTGTGCCCGCTGGTGTGCAATATCCAGCCGGTACATAGTTAATTTAGGTATTGGCGAATATGGCTTATCCGTTGCCGGGATGTATGGCGAACTATATCCAATGTTTGGCGTAATTACTAATTCGGCGCGGTTTATAACTATATCGCTATCCTTTTTTAATAAGCCAGCCCTTAGGTTTGCCAGGAAATTAGGGAAGCTTACTTTAGCTCTTAACCCTCCAAGCCCCTGTAAATAAAATAGGTTTCTTGAGGAAGTTGTATTATTGAGTTCAGTATTTATTATTGCGGTATAATTATGCTGTATTGAGGCTGCGAAATTTGATACAGGCAGATATATTACTGCGGTGTCAATAATACCGCCATTGTTTGCTTTGTAATACACGGCTATTGAGTCTGATGGCGATATCATAAAAGCTCCGCCCGGGCCTGTTGTTTTTTTCTGGTCGAGGGTTATGTACAGGCCTTTAACAATATTTTGAAAAATAGCATTTGAACTAAGCGTGGTACTGCTGGCGTTCAAAAGGTTGGTTGTTATAAAGCTTGGATTAATAGGTATCCGTAATTGCGGCGGCACTTTCATCAGCGTATCCGGTGCACCTGTTACAATATCAAATATACTGATTGAATCTTTGGGCTTTACACCATTAAATGAACGTGAGCCAATTAGCGGCGATGAAGTATAGGTGCCGAAATTAGCTGTGTTATAATAATTTGTGCTGCTATTGAATTTACTCTGCAACTGGTAAACATTAACTGTATAGTTTGAGGTCAGTGAGTCCCCATAAAAGCCATCTGCCAATTTTAGTACTAACAGGGCCGAATCGATACTTATAACGCCACTTGGGAGTGTATAAGCAGCACTGCCTGGTAAACTAATGTCGGTAGCTAAATTTGACACAGTAACCCCAAATATCGGATCGGTAAAATAAGCAAGCGGGTTTTTAGGAAGCGCACCCCCACTGCTGTAAGTGACCACCGAATCTTCAAGAACCGTATTTACAATTATTGTTGACGTATCAACCAGGGCGCCGTTTATCTGGCCTGGGCCATTTGACCCCAATCCAACAGCATCCTGATTTTTACAACTATTCAAAATAAAAAGACTTATTAACAGGGTCAATAAGTCTAAGCGGAAAAATTTCATATATGATCTCAAAGCTTATACAACATGTGCCAATTCCTCATTGGCAATTTCGTCGTAAAAATTGTAATAATTTTCGAAATCTGAAGTGGAATCGAACTCTAAAACCGATTTATTGCTGTTTTTAACATTATTTAACACTTCTTCATCAATGTTTTCACTGGCCAAAACTATTCCATCGCTGTAATGAATAGCCCCTGCGTACAGGGAAGAATTTGAGCCTGGTTTATAAACCTCCGTATGTTTTTCGGACATATCGCCCATGATTGATTTTTGGGCGAAATCAGGATCCAGCTCTCCGCTAAAATCATTATCATAAATAGAGTAAACTATTTTTGAGTTTTTAAAGGTAGGATCATCTTTGTACGTGGTTTTTAAGTACGCCGGCACCAATGCGCTCATCCATCCATGGCAATGAATTACATCGGGGGCCCATCCTAATTTTTTTACGGTTTCCAAAGCGCCTTTACAGAAAAAGATCATGCGCTCATCATTGTCCGCGTAAAACTTGCCTTCCTTATCTGTGAAAACCTGTTTACGCTGAAAATATTCTTCATTATCCAGGAAATAAACCTGCATACGGGCCGCTGGTATAGATGCGACTTTTATGATCAATGGATTGTCGTTATCGTTAATGATGATATTCATTCCCGATAAACGTATCACCTCATGTAAACGGTTCCTGCGCTCATTAATATTCCCAAAACGCGGCATAAGGATACGGATTTCGTAACCTTTTTCCTGCATAGCCTGCGGAAGCTGGCGTGTGATTTCAGAAATTTTTGTGAGTTCAAGGAAAGGGGACATTTCGTGAGTTATAAACAAAAGCTTAGATTTACCCATCACTATATCAGTATTAAATTAAGTATAAGAAGTCAAAAAAATTTGAGTTTGCAAATATAAGCATTATTATATAAACTGGCAACCAATTATGCAAGTAAGTTTGGTAATTTTTATTCAATTACACACCTTTGCCAAATTTTGTAATTAAACGCAATTGAATATATTCACCACTAAGCAAGCCCTTAACCAATATTTGGAGCAAAGCAGGGCTTCGGGCAAAACCATCGGCTTTGTACCAACTTTGGGCGCCCTGCACCAGGGGCATCTTTCATTAATACGGCAGGCACAGCAAAACAGCGATGAAGTTGTATGCAGCATTTTTGTAAATCCCAGCCAGTTTAACGACCCCAAAGACCTCGAAAAATATCCCCGTACAATAGAGGCTGATATTAAATTGCTGGAAGGGGTTAAGTGCGATGTTCTTTTTAATCCGCCGGTTAGCGAAATTTATGATGGTAATGAACAATGGCATTTAAACATTGGCGAACTGGAGCGCCTGCTCGAAGGAAAATTCAGGCCCGGGCACTACCAGGGCGTAACCCAGGTGGTATATAAACTGTTTAATATCGTAAAACCCGATGTTGCTTTCTTCGGTCAGAAAGATTACCAGCAATTTTTGATCATCAGTAAAATGGTTGAATCATTAAATATGCCTGTTAAATTGGTAATGTGCCCGATTATGCGCGAGACCGATGGATTGGCCATGAGCTCACGAAATATCCATCTTACCGCCGAAGACCGGCAGCATGCCCTCATCTTATCGAAAACATTGAATTGGATAAAAAATAACTTCGACAGAAATAGTTTGCCCCAGCTAAAAACACAGGCTGAACATATGATCAACGACGAGCCTGGCCTTGAGCTTGATTACTTTGAAATTGCCGATGGAGATACGTTGCACCAAGCCACAAAAGACGCCAACAGCATTGTAGCCCTGGTAGCTGCCAAAGTTGGCAAAACACGGTTGATTGATAATGTTTTGTTAGTTCATGGCTCATAGTTCATAGACCATAGCAGAATTTGTTCGGCGATAAACTCCCATTGGCTTCCGACCATGAACTATCAACCATGGACTATGAACTGCGAAGCAAGCTTCGCGACCATTACCTCGCTTATTTTCCGGTACGAATCAAATGTCCAGCCGGCAACGTGGGGGGTTAATATTATTTTGCCTGATTGGCGAAGTTCATCAAACCATTCCTGTTCGGCCAGGGCCGGAAATTTCTCTGATTCCAGTACATCCAGTCCGGCGCCTAAAATTTTACCTTGTTTAATGGCATTTAAAACTGCCCTTGTTTGCACCGCTTTGCCACGTGCTGTATTGATAAGGAAAATAGGCTTCTTAAAATGGAACAGGTATTCTTCATTTACCATCCCATTAGTTTCTGGTGTTAGTGGTATGTGGAGGCTTAACACATCGCTGTGCTTAACAATTTCTTCCATGCTTACCTCGCGGGCATATGCATCGCTAAAGCCGGTTTTATATTTATCATAAGCGATAACATTTACTTCAAACCCGGATAATTTTTTTGCGAAACTGCGGCCCATAAAGCCATAACCAATGATGCCAACGGTTTTGCCTTTCAACTCGTAGCCACGGTTTGCTTCGCGCTGCCAGCTGCCGGCGCGGATCTGCGCATCGGCTACGTTAACGTTATTCATCAACGAAAGCAACAGGCCGACAGCGTGCTCACCTACGGCATCCATATTTCCTTCCGGGGCGTTTATCAGGGCAATGCCTTTTTCTTCGGCGTAGGCCTCGTCAATATTATCCATGCCTGCGCCAGCCCGGCAAACAAAGCGTAGGTTTTTGCCGGCGTCGATATATTCACGGTTTAATTTAAATTTTGAGCGCATCACCAGGCCTTCGTAATTGCCAATAATTTGCAATGCTTCAGTGGGTTTAATAGTTGGCTGGTAATCGCAATGATAGCCCATAGCTTCGGCCCGTTCCATAAAAACAGGGTGTATGTCATCAACGATGAGGATATTGTTTTTCAAATTTTATATTTTATAAGGGTACAAATGTATTATATGCAAGGCTTAGTTAACAACTCTTTTATTGTCAATTTTGGCAGGCTTTACATACTGGCACAATAATAGCACTTATATAAACCGGCGGCATTTTTCCGTTAACTATATTTAATCTGCCCGTTATGAAACTCATTAAATTTAAAAAACTCCGCACAGATATTAAACTGCAAGCCCAAAAAATGGCCCACGAGGGGTTTAAACAGATATTTGAGCATATCAACCAGCTTAATATAAAAAAAGGCGTTGATAAAATGGGCCTTGATAAATTTATTGAACAATGTGCTTACCTGGCAGCAGGTTCTGGCGTAATATCGGGCAGCGGCGGCATGTTTACCATGATAGCGGGCATCCCGTTTGATTTTGCGAACCTGGTGACCCAGCAGTTCAGGGTAACTATGGCTATTATGTATTATAACAAGGGCAGTTATGAAATTGGTTTTGAAGAATTTATGTCGCTGATAGCAACCTCGCTGAAAGTGGAAGCCGGTGTAACACTATCCAAAACCGTGATGGAGGGCATAGCCGAAAAATTGCTGATGCTGTTAGGTACCCGTACAGCAGAAAGGTTGGTACCGGTAGTGGGCGCTGCAATTGGCGGCGCGGCCAATTATATTTTCATTAAACGGATGGCCGGATCTGTAAAGAAAATGTACCCGTTGACTGATACGATAATTATTGAAGTGAGTTAATTAAACCTCAGTTTCCTACTTACGCCCGTTTAATACAATTGCGCCCGGCGCCTTGTAAATTTTCAATTTGCTGTAAGGTACAAGCCAATCCCGCTCCGGTTCAGTATCCTGCATCACATGCGGTAGTATTTTTTCTATCGTAAGCACGATGCCCTCCTTTTTAAAAACGCAATTCTTAAATAGTTCGTCACTTGTAAGGCTGTCTATGGTGGTGTTCAGTTCGGTATAAGCATCGGCGTTATCAGCGGTATTATCTTCCTTTAATTGAAGTATCCTTTTGCGGAGTTCGGTTTTATAACCGGCAAGCAGCCAGGTTAAGCCTTTTGAATTTACTTCACTTGAGATAGGGTATATTTCGCCTTTATTGATATTAAAAGTGAGATATTTCTGATAATCGTCAGGATAGGCGCCCATGGTTTGGTAATAAAATATTATGGATATAATATCTTTGCTTACATAGGTTACCTCGTAACTCAAGCCTGTTGTGCCGCAACCGCATGATTTGTAGTTTTTTATAACAGCAGCTAAGTCATCGCCATCAAATATATTTTTCTCGGAAAGTGCCTTTTTTAGCGCCGGGTATTTATCAGACACTACGGGGATTTTCAGCGTATCGATTTGACTCTCGTACTTTAATGCGATAATTTTTGTTGATATGATGCCTTTTGACGGCAATGGTTTGGTTTGCGAAAAACCATTGTAAATACCTAACAAAGTACTTAGAAGGATAATTACGGTGCGATTTAAATAATTTCTATTCATCACGAATGGAATTTACCGGGTTAACAACCGCTGCCCTAAAAGTGATACCGGCAATTGTAGCCACCGAAATAACTAATAAAACAACAACAGGCACAGCAAACTGCCACCAGGTAAGCGACGTCCTGAATGCATAGCCGTGAAGCCACTCTTTAACGAACAAAAAAGACAATGGTAACGCCACGAGACTCGAGAATAGCACCAGTTTCACCGCATCCATGGTTAACATCTGGATAATACTACCCACAGATGCACCCAGCACTTTACGTACCCCAATTTCCTTAACGCGCCGCGAAGTTGAATAAGCCGTCAATCCAAATAGGCCCATGCAGGCAATTATTATGGCAAGGCACGAAAAAAGCATAAACAACTTGCCAAATCGCTGGTCCTGCTGGTATTGCCGGTTATAAAAATCATCCAGGAAAAACCAATCCAGCGATGACTCGGGAAAATAGCCTGCCCAGGTGGCTTTAATCCCCGCAAGGATACGGTCAGGGTTCTCACCGCTAAACTTAACCGAGAAATAGTTAACCGGCACCCAGCCAAACCGCGGGTCCATAAATAGTATTACAGGGGTATAATTTAGCTGAAGTGACCGCTGGTGATAATCTTTTATTACACCAATCACCAGGTCGGGCTTTGTCTCCTTAGTCTCAATCCATACTTGCTTACCTACTGCATCTTCATTCGATGCAAAGCCCAATTGTTTCACGGCCGCCTCGTTTAAAACAAGCCCGGTTGAATCGGCTGCGCGGCCCTTATCGAAACTCCTGCCGGCAACTACCTGTAAGTTATAGTTTTTTATAAAGTCATGGTCAACCTTTAACATTTCATAGGTGCGCTCTTCGCTTTTTGGAGCGCCATACCTGCGGTTAGCTAAAAACTCAGCCACTTCCTTACCCGGTACCGCGCCTGATGCTGTAACACCGTTTACACCTGGGATGCTTTGTAGTATTTGTTTAAAAGTTGACAGCTTTTGCGCATAATTGGCGGTACTCACCGGCGCTTTTATTACAATTGTTTGCCCGGTGTTTACGCCCAATTGCTGTTTGCTCATATAAACGAGCTGCCGGTAAACAGCAAGCGTACCCGCTACAAGTAGTATAGAGGTTGCAAACTGAAAGGCTACCAACCCTTTTCGCAGCAAAACGCCTTTTTTTGAGAAATTGTACTGCCCTTTTAAAACGCTTACCGGTTTTAACCCGTGAAGGAGCATGGCGGGATATACGCATGAAAAAAGGACACTGGCCACGAAAGCCAGCAATATTTGCAAACCTAACGAGGCATTGAACAATAAACCGAACGACATCTTGTCATTAAGTAACTGGGGCAGCACATTTGCGGCAAGGATAACAAAAACACCACTCAGTAATAATGAAATACCTATAATTACAAAGGACTCAACCAGGAATTGAAGCAGTAGTTGCATTGTGCTTGCACCATTTACCTTCCGTATCCCCACCTCGCGCGACCTGTCAATTGTTTTTGCGGTTGAAAGGTTGATGTAATTTATGCAGGCTATCAGCAAAATGATATAGGCTATCACATTCAGAAATTTTACGGCGGTCCGGTTCCCCTTTACTTCAATTTCATATTGTTTTGCCGGGTTGAGGTGTATATCCGTTAACGGCACAAGGGTAATGGCCCACTTTAAGTCCTTTAACGACTGGCCTGTTTTGTAACGTTCGGCCAAAGCCGGAAATTTGGCCTCAACAGCATGTATGTTGGTGCCTGGTTTAAGCTTTAAAAATGTATAACTTTCGTGTATGTACCAAAAATCCCTTAAAAACAATGGCGTTGTTGCCCATGATACCAGGAAATTGAATTGCATTGTAGAGTTTTTCGGGATATTTTTAAATACGCCGGTAACCATGCACTGATAACTATCGCCCCGTGTCCGTACCTCCATGATCTTGCCGATAGGGTCTGCATGCCCAAAATATTTTTGTGATGCCTGTTGCGATATCACAATGGTATTAGGTTCTTTCAATACAGTTTTAGCATCGCCTTTTATAAGCGGGTAATTGAAGAAAGAAAAAAAGTTGGTATCGGCAAAGCAAACATGCTCTTCGCGGTATTTGATATTTTTATAACGAACTACCCTATCCGAGTTATTCCAGTTGATGCGTACAATTGATGTGATATCCGGAAAGTTCGCTTTCATTGCAGTGGCATACCCGTTGGTGCTGGTTGGCCAGCTGTCGGTCAGTTCATTTCCCCTGTAAAAACTACTTTCTACACGGTAAGTGTTATCGGGGGCGCTGGTTATATGGTCAAAGCTTTTTTCAAAATTAACATAGGCTGTTATCAAAATATAAGCGGTGATACCCAGGGTAAAACCGGTAATATTCACCAGCGAATAAACTTTGTTTTTTGTTAATGTGCGGCGGGTAGTAAGCAGTATGTTTTTAAACATCAGGATTGGCGGTCTATAAATAACGAATTTATGATTTTTAAGCGAAAAGTAGCCGGTTTTGTTTCCTGGCCCTATCGGTTAGCAGTCACCATATTGGTCAGCTTCACAAAATCACCCACACTCAACCGTTCTGCCCTTTGATCAAGCAATTGTTCATCCGTCATTTTTTCTTTGTTGATGAGTGACGACAAGGCATTTCGTAACGTTTTCCTTCGCTGGTTAAACCCAGCTTTTACCACCTGCCAGAATAACTTTTCATCGCAATTTAATTGTTCCTGTTCGTTACGGGTTAAACGGATCACTGCTGACAGTACTTTTGGCGGCGGGTTAAATACACCTGCTTTAACGGTAAACAGGTACTCAACTTTATAATAAGCCTGCAAAAAAACGCTGAGAATGCCGTATTCCTTACTTCCGGGTTTAGTAACGCAGCGTTCGGCAACTTCTTTTTGAAACATACCAACTACTTCAACTACCTGCTGCCGGTTGTCGAGTACTTTGAACAGTATTTGCGATGATATATTATATGGGAAATTACCTATTATACCCATCGGGCCGGTGAAATAGGCGGCAAAATCCATCTCCAAAAAGTCAGCATTAATAAGGCGGCTGCCCAATTGCGGGTATTTTTTTTGAAGGTACAGGTACGATTCTGTATCGATATCGATCAAAGATGTTTGATATTCGGTTTTTTGCAATAAAAAGTCGGAAAGGATGCCCATTCCGGGTCCAACTTCAAGCACGTTGCTGTACTTGCCAGCCGGCTTAAGGCTTTCCACAATTTTGGCAGCGATGTTTTTATCAGTAAGGAAATGCTGTCCCAGGTGCTTTTTTGCTCTTACTACTGTCATTATTCCTTAAATATCGGGGCAAATTATACATATTTGTTCTTTAATCATGAAGTATAAGCTTAAAATCTTTTATTTGCATGATTGAGGGGAAGGTAAAAGCTGAAAGGTAAAAGGCGAAAGGTCTTGTTAGCTTCAATCCGTTTGAATTTAAATACCTGTGAAATCATCCTAAAATCGGTGAAATCACAAAAAACAAAATCGGTGAAATCATAACCTCATCGGTGAAATCATAAACAAAATGGGCGAGAAAATAAAAATAGGTATCAGCATAGGCGATGTAAATGGCATAGGATTAGAAATAATTATTAAAACACTGGCCGATAGCCGAATATATGAATATTGTACGCCAATTGTTTACGGACATACAAAAGTTGCATCATTTTACCGCCGTACAACGGAGGTTGAAGACTTGAATTTTTTTGTGATCAACCATCCATCGGAGGTTGCAGGCCGGAAAGACCAGCGCAAGCCAAACATGATCAACTGCTGGGAAGAGGATGTAAAGATTGAGCCGGGCGTTATTAATGCTGATGTAGGTAAATATTCATTTATTTCGCTGGAAAGGGCTACTAAAGACCTTATCAACGGAGATATCGATGCGCTTGTCACTGCCCCTATAAATAAAGATACTATACAAAACGAAAACTTCAATTTTCCCGGCCATACGGAATATTTACAGGAGCGTGGCGGCGCAGGAGAATCATTAATGTTTTTGGTGAGCGATACACTAAGGGTTGGCGTGGTAACCGGCCATATACCTTTGGCAAAAGTTGCTGAAAGTATCACCGTAGAAAAAATTGTGGCCAAATTGAAGCTGATGGACGGCAGCCTGCGTAACGACTTTTGGATACGTAAACCAAAAATTGCCGTACTGGGCTTAAACCCCCATGCAAGTGATAACGGCCTTATCGGCGATGAGGAGCAAAAAGTTATTATCCCGGCCATTGAGGAAGCAAGGAACAACAACATACTTGCCTTCGGGCCTTACCCTGCCGATGGCTTTTTTGCCAACGGCACTTATTTACAGTTTGATGCCGTACTGGCCATGTACCACGACCAGGGCCTGATACCCTTTAAACAAATAGCCTTTGAATCGGGTGTTAATTTTACGGCAGGGCTGAACTTTGTGCGTACCTCGCCCGATCATGGCACGGCCTATGATATTGCGGGCAAAAATCAGGCATCCGAAGTATCATTCCGCGAAGCCATATTTACCGCAATCCACATCGTAAAACATCGTAGGGAAACACTGGAGCTTGAGGAAAACCCATTGGCTATTACCAAACTGAGCCGGGATAGGGATTAGGTATTTAATGTATGAAAACAAGCCTTTGATTAAGGTTAGATTGTATCAAATACACTAAGCCTAAAACAGAAAATGACTTTTTTTTGAAAGAGTTTTTGTTAAAATACTATTATAAAATCTTTACCTTTAGTGCCATATACCCTGGATTTGGTAATGCTAACTGACTGTTGTGATAAAGATCTGCTGGATGGCCTGAAACAAAATAATATTTCGGCGTTTAATGCTATATACCTTAATTACAGCAAGCCACTGTATATTTATTTGCTGCATAAACTAAAAGACCCCGAGCTTTGTAACGATGTGTTGCAGGATATGTTTGTTACCGTTTGGGAAAAACGGGATGAACTAAAAATAGACATTTCAATAAAAGCATACCTGTACCAGGCCGCCCGCTATAAAATTATTGATATATACCGCAGGGATGTAAAATATCAAAAATACCTGGCCGAATTGGCGGAATATATCGTTGTTGACCCTTCTACCATAACCGACAGGATCGATAACAAAAAAAAGCTGGAAGAAATTGAAATAGCCGTGAATAACCTGCCCGAAAAAATGAGGGAGATATTTATCTTAAGCCGTTTTCAACACCAAACCACGCGCGACATTGCAAGCAAAACAAACCTCTCCCAGCAAACAGTGAAAAACCAGATTTCAAAAGCATTACGTATCCTGCGGTTAAATTATAGCAATGCTGATCTCTTTTTATTATTTATCTCGCTGTTGTTGCTTCTAAAATAATGCAAGAAACGAAAACAAATCCGGCTTCTGACTTTCGACTTGCACTATCAGGCAAGGGGTAACGAAAAATAGAAGGTAGATCCTTTTCCGCTCTCGCTTTCAGCCCATATTTTTCCACCATGCCGGTCAACGATCTCTGAGCTTAAATATAAGCCTATGCCGAAGCCGGAGATAAGCCGTGTATGGTTGGATTCTACGCGGTAATAACGGTCGAAAATCTTATCAATATCTTTTGGTTTAATGCCCATCCCCTCATCTTTTACACTCACTACAACACTTTGCCCGCTAAGATGATAATCAATTTCTATAAGTTTTCCCTTTGGTGAATATTTAACGGCATTGCTAACGAGGTTTGAAACTACCGAGTTTATCCTGTCAGGGTCTGCATTCACTATTAGCTGTTGGGTGCCTAACAGGTTGATAGTATGGGTATTTGTAGTTAACCTTGTTTCATCCAGTACCTCATTCAATAGCACTCCCAGGTCTATGGGCTGTTTTTCTATAAGTATCTTTCCAGCCTCAAGCCGTGAAATATTTAAAAAACCATTTATCATAGCCGTCATCCTTTTTAACTGCACGGTTGCTTTTTCCATGGCACCCGCTAAAAATACGTCATTACTATTTTTTAATTTGGCGTTTGCCACTTGGATAATTGCGTTCAGCGAGGTTAGCGGTGTTTTCAGCTCGTGGCTCACCATACCTATGAAATCGTTCTTCCTGGTCTCATTCTGTTTTCTTTCAGTAATATCCCGCGCTATTTTAGATAAGCCGATGATATTGCCCTGGGAATCTTTAATAGGTGAAATGGTTAATGAGACATCCAAAAGTTTACCATCCTTTGTAAGCCGCTTCGTTTCAAAGTGTTCCATGCGTTCGCCATTTTTTAAACGTGAAAGTATAAGGGGTTCTTCGTTCTGGCGGTCGGGTGGTATTAGTTTATAAATAGTCTCACCAATAATTTCATCTCCGGTATAACCAAACATTCTTTCTGCCGATGCATTCCAGCTGGTAATAACACTTTCCAGCGTTTTGCTGATAATGGCATCGTCCGAGCCATCAATGATTGCCGCCAGCTTGGCGCTTTTCTCCTCAGCCTGTTTAATATCAGTAATATCAATGGCCATAATCAATCCGGTCTCAATATCATCATGTTCATTTTTTAGCGGTACAAAATGCACTATGAAATTTTCGCCCGTTGCTGACTTGCGTTCTATCGAAAACTTTTCGCCGGCCATCATCCGGTCATACAAATGTTTCGAAGCCAGGTACCGCTCGGTTTGTCCTATCTCTGTGGGGTGTTTGCCTTCGTAATCCCGCCGGTTATATCCCAATTTTGTCATAAGGTCGCCTTCAACAGTTACATACCTGTGTTCTTTATCGATCACTATAACTACAGAGTTTGGTATATTTATGGCAATAGACCTGAAAAGTTTCTCACTCCGGGCAAGGTTTGCCTGGGTTTGCATCAACTCTTCATTTGAGGTAGCCATTTCCTCGTTTACTGCGGCAAGTTCCTCGTTGGTTGCTGCCATTTCCTCGTTGGTTGCTCCCATTTCTTCATTTAACGCTTGTAGCGCAGCCGTACTTTCTTCTAATTCCCGCCGCGACACAACCTGTTCCGTTACGTCTGTCGCCACAACAAAAACGCCCGATATTATATCATTAGCCCCCTTGTATGGCTCATAGGTAAAATTGAGGTATAAAGTTTCAAGTTGGCCATTACGTATAAGGTCAAGCTGGTGTTCATTAGCACGGAAAGCTTCGCCGGTATTATAAACATCGTCCAGTAGTTGTTTAAACCCCTGTCCCGCGGCTTCCGGCAGAAACTCAAATACGGGCAGGCCTATCACATTTAGGTTCTTTTTGCCCCATATCTCGATAATAAGTTTGTTGGCGACCTCTACCGTATGGTTTGGGCCGGTTAGCAGGCACATGGCAACCGGCGCCTGTAAAATCATATTTCTTATTGCCTTCAGGCTTTCCCTTGCCTGTTGCTCCGCAGCTTTAATTTTTTGCCGTTCAACAACCTGCTTTGTGTTTTCAAGCACCCACACTGCTACTTTTGTTACCTTTCCTTCTTTGTCTTTAATGGGGGAATAAACAAAAGTAACAAATATCATTTCCTCTTTCCCATGCCGCACCAGCATAAGTTCCACTTCGTCGGCATAATAGGGGACACCGTTTTTTACTACGCCGTTTAACGCATCTTCATAATAAAGCCGCGCTTCTGCAAAAGAATCCCAATAAAATTTACCTGCAATGGCATCGCACGGTTTGCCGGCCACTTCTAAAAATTTATCATTAACAATTTCGCTGACAAGGGTTGCTGCATCCAATATACAAATACCAATAGGCGCATTTAAAACTACATTATGTAAGTCCTCTTCGTTTGTTAATTGCATCAAGGTAAAAGTGAATTCGTAAATATATGCATTAGTGATTGTTAAAAGAAGACAGCATATATAACATACAATCAGCAGATATGTTTTGTTTTGGCTATAGTTAGCTGTTAAAGCGTAATCCTATTAATAACTCAACTGGATAAAAGCCCAATAGCGTCTTCAACAAATGCCCTCATTCCTCCCGGTCAAATAAAATTTTTTTGCTAAGGGTAAAACAGGGTTGGATTGTCTCAATGCAATAAGCTTTATTTTTATGAAGAAAATCATCACGCTTTATTTATTAATTATTGGCTCTTTAGCAGCGACAGCCCAGCACGGGGACATCATTTCGGGACAAGCAGTTGACGCCGCCGGGAAACCGGTTGTAGCAGCATCGGTAACACTTGTAAGGGCTGTAGATTCGCTGCCCATTAAAACCACTTCAACGGGAAACGATGGCAGGTTTGTAACGCAACCCCCTGCACCCGGTACTTATAGAATATGGATAAGCTACGTTGGTTATTTAAAATACCGCAGCAACCCCCTAACCATTAACCAAGGTGCCGCGCCTATTGATATTGGACAGATCATTCTGCAAAAGGCGGCTACCATCCGGTTAAAAGAAGTTACCATCAGCGGAAAAAGGCCGTTTGTGGAACATAAGATAGACCGTACCGTAATCAATGTGGATGCCCTGGCCACAAACCAGGGTATTTCCGCGCTCAATGTATTGGAAAAATCACCCGGTATCCTGATCGACCCGGTAACCGGGTCCATTAATCTCGAAGGTAAATCTGGTGCAACAGTTTATATCGACGACAAAAAAAGCTACCTGACCGGGAATGATCTGCTTGCTTACCTGCAATCGTTGTCCTCAGGCACCCTCCAGCAAATTGAACTTATGACCAACCCTACTGCCAGGTATGATGCAGCGGGCAATGGGGGCGTTATTAATATCCGCCTGAAGAAAAATATTGTAAACGGGTTTAATGGAAGTATCACGGAACTGTACGGCCACTGGCTATACGACAAAACCGAAGAAAGGTTTAATTTCGATTACCGCCATGGCAAATTTAACCTCGCAGGCAATTTCGATGATAACCGGCAGAACTATGCAAATAACAATTATCAAACCCGCGAATACCTGAACCCGGATGGCAGCCCGCAATCCTATTATGCGTTAAGTAACTTTACCCATGGCAAGGGTTATACTTTGCTGCCCCAATTAAGCCTGGATTATTATGCCACCGACAAAACAACCTGGGGTATAACTGTGGGCGATGTTCACAGACCGCTTACCAACCTGGGCCAAACGATAAGCAGTTTCGCCAACCAGGCGGGGCAGCCAGATTCTGTAGTCAACCAGTTTTTTAATAACCCACGTATCTTAAGGGACCTTTGGGGCAATTTGAATTACAGGCATCAATTTGATAAGAACGGGCACGAACTGACGGCGGATTTCGACTACAGCAGGTTCAATATCAGCAATAATCAATTATTTAATAACAACACAGTTCTGCCTGATCAAACGGTGATAAACCAAGGCCAGGAAGCGGGCGCAACGCCCTCGGACATCAACATCTACGCCTTTAAAACTGATTACAGCAAGCCACTGAAGAGCGGCCTTAAGCTGGAAACGGGCATCAAAACCAGTTTTACCCATACCGATAACCCAGCGGCTTATTTCAATACCGCAAACGGCGTTACCGAACCTGATTATACCAAGACTAACCATTTTGTGTACGACGAGAATATTAATGCGGCCTATATCAACGCCAGTAAAGACTGGGAACGTTTTTCGGCCGAGTTGGGCCTACGCGTCGAGAACACCAATTCAAAAGGGGACCAATTGGGTAACGCCATAGCGCGCGATTCGTCATTTACTAACCATTATACCAGCCTGTTCCCAACGCTTTATCTTCAATATAAACTGGATTCTGCCGGTGTGAACCAGTTTGGGTTTAATTATGGGCGAAGGATCAATCGCCCGGTTTACCAGTCACTCAACCCGTTTGTTATTCCCGAAGACAAATTCAATTATGATGTTGGCAACCCTTATCTCAGCCCATCATACTCACAAAATCTGGAGCTATCATACATTTATAAAAATAATTTGACCGTCAAAGCATTTTACTGCAAAACTACAGGGGACATACAAGTAGTAAACCAACTGGAGAACGGAATTATATACAGTACTTTCGACAACCTGGGTTATGCGCAGTATGAAGGAATTTCCGTCAGCGGCCGTTTCGACCCTGTTAAATGGTTTGAACTGAATGGCTTTGCGCAATTCAAATTTGAGCAATCACAGGGTGTAGTTAACAATAACCTGCTAACCGTAAATGGCAATGTTGGATATGTGCAGGGCAACATGCAATTTAAGTTAGGCGGTGGCTGGAATGCGGAGATCAACGGTTTTTATCAAACCCAATCGCATAACTTTCAATACAGTCAAAATGGGGCCGGGCGTTTCAATATGGTCTTCCAGAAGAAGATATCGGACAACTTTTCAGCACGCATGGTCATCACCGACCCGCTTAACACCTTTCGTTACGCCGGCTCGTTCAACAACCTTATGTTAACTAATGCGACATATAAAAACACATTTGATGACCGGGGCTTTAACATCAGTCTCACTTACCGGTTCGGAAAAGCTATTAAAGATCTGCGCCAGCACCATGACGATGCTTCCAGCGATGAACAGGGCAGGGTAAAAAATTAAAGTTTACAATACAAGTAAGGGTAAACCGCAAATGGATTGTCTCATCATAAATACCAATAAGATGAAAAAGTTAATCAAACACACTATCATGATGATATCAGCAGGTATCTTAAGTTTAAACCTGCATGCGCAAACAGCTACCCTGACTGACGCAATGAAAAATCCAGGACCGGTAGATCTTGAAAAACACCCGGAGGTAATGGCTAAAGTGAAAGAGAATGTAAAAAACGGAAAAATCGTCTATCGTTCTGTAGCTGAAGGTAGGGATACAACACTCGATTTGAGCAAACACCCTGAACTGGTAAAGGCCATCATTAAAAACCCTGCAAATTGGCCCGTTATCCTCAAAGCTTATAATAACAATAATGATACGCTAACCGTCCTGGGAAAAAATAAACAAGTGATAAGGGATATACTTGCGTATTTGATCAGAAAGCAAATGATTAAGGCGCGGTCGGATGTTTCCAGTTTTTTACTTACTGATAAAGCCTTTACAGTGAACGGAAAGCAGTTGCCCGAAAAAATGCATACAGAATTAAGGAATAGGTTTATTAAAGGGCCAAACTTTGTTGTTTATTATGGCAACAGCGAAAAGAAAGGCGAGGGCATTTTTCAGCGGGCCGGCAATCTTTAATAGTTCAAGTATATTTGGATGAACATTTTGAAATGGCATAGTGGAACTAAGCGAACTGCACTTGATTGACCTGGTGACGGAGGGCAGCGAAATGGCTTTTGAAAAGTTTTTTAAAACTTATTTTAAAAGCCTGCACGCCTATGCATTGGTTGTGCTGCAGGATGAGATAATGGCGGAAGAAATTGTGCAGCAGGTGTTTTATAAAATATGGGAAAAGAAAGAGCGATTCAGGGTACATACATCGGTAAAGGCTTTTTTATATAAGTCTGTTTATAATGAGTGCCTTAATTACCTTCAACATCAAAAGTATAAAGCAGGGCACCAAAATTATGTATTATATGCAAACAAAGGCCAGGTCAGCAATGAAAACGCGGCAATGCGGGTTGAACTAAATGAATTGGAAGCGCATTTAAAGAAAGCTATGAATGAATTACCTGAACAATGCCGCACAATATTTTACATGAGCCGTTTCGATGAGTTAAAATACAGGGAAATAGCCAGCCAAATGGGCTTATCAATAAAAACAGTGGAGGCACAAATGGGCAAGGCGTTAAAAGTACTTCGAAAAAAGCTTGTAGATTTTTTACCGGTATTGCTGTGGTTACTGTTTAAAGTAAGGTAATAGAAGTGAAAACAGATAGAAAACATATAGCCCCCGATGAATTGCTGGTAAAATACCTTGCCGGAGAAGCCAGCGCTGATGAAAGCGCAGAGGCTGAATTGTGGATTGGCGCCAGCGATGAAAACCGCGAATACTTTGGGCATTTTAAAATTATTTGGGACGAAAGCCAAAAGCTGGCACGCGATAGTAACGCAGATGAAAACGCGGCATGGAATCGTTTTAGGGAAAGGGTACAAAAAGAATACATCGCGACATCAAAAACTAAATATAACTTTCAATGGCTAAAGGTTGCTGCGATTATCGTGCTTGTTTCGGCGGCTGCCTTAATTGTGCCCTACTTTTTTAAACGGGGTGACAGCCGTACTGCTTTCTTGTCGGCAAACAATCCGCCGGTAAAGCTTTTAACTTCGGCTACTGCTAATAACACCAGGGTCGACACTTTGCCCGATGGTTCAATAATAACACTCAATAAATATTCCAGCCTCAAATACCCTGAAGGATTTAAAGGAGATAAAAGAAATGTTGAGCTAAGCGGTGAAGCATTCTTTAATGTGAAGCACGATCAGAGCAAACCATTTGTGATAAACGTGAACGACGTGTTAATTACTGTAATGGGCACCTCGTTTAATGTTAAAAGCAACGGCGGCATCACTGCGGTTATTGTTGAATCAGGCATTGTGGGTGTTAAAAAGCACAAACATATAATAACATTATATGCCGGCGAAAAACTAACCACCTCGATGACCGATAGCGCACTTGTTAAAAGCAGGAATACAAATAATCTTTACCGGAGCTATATCGATAAAATCCCTTCTATTAGCTACATACCGAATAATGCCAGGACAAAAACTGATACGCCATTCGATATTAATAAGCATCCGGACTTGCTGCAAAAAATTCTCCGGGACCCTGCCAAATGGGCGAAATTGCTCAGGTCATACCAGGTGCAGGGTGACGATATTACTGTGCGCAGGGCGGTCATCAGGAAAGTAATGGATGAAATAACGACACAAAGGCTTATCGGCAGCGAAAAAATACGATCATTCAAACTCGATGAAAAGGAATTTATTATAAATGATAAAAAACAGCCCGGCTCCGTTCACCAGCGTTTTAAAGATGCCTTCATTAAAGAAGCAGGCTATGTTATTTATTTGGGCGACGCCCCTAAAAAGGGCAAAGGCATTTATTTAAGCCCGGATAGTTTGTAGTGCTACCTACCAGCATCAGAAAGGATCATTTACCCGTCCTTAAAATATTTTTTATCCCACGATAGTACCACCACCCGTTTTGTTCGACTACCAATAAAACAAACGGTACATTGGACTTAAATCAAACTGAAATCCTGCTCGAAAAATATAAGCAGGGTACATGCACGGCGGCAGAATCAAAACTTATTGAAGATTGGCTTGAGACTATAAAAAACGACAGTGAGGAACACTTTACTGAAAGTTTTGTAGACGAACAGCTTATCATTACTAAAAACGGGATCGATGAGCGTGTTGTTGTTAGGCCGTTGATGCCGCATAGAAAATATAATGGCTGGTTTGCAATTGCCGCTTCTTTACTTGTATTTATGGCAATTTTCGTGGCCATCAAGGTACTCCATGCAAAAAAACAAGCTGGCATTCAATTAGCTAACCTGCCGGGGGTTGAGCAGCACACCATTAACGGCTGGGTTTATGTACAAACCCAAAAAGGCATAACCGATCAAATCAAACTTTCAGACGGTAGTTTCATCACGCTCAATGCCTCCAGCTCGTTACGTTACCCGTTGAAATTCATCAACCATAAACGCCCCATTTACCTTGACGAAGGGGAAGCGCTTTTTGAAGTAGCCAAAGATAAAACAAGTCCATTTACAGTTTATACCAACAAATTTGCCACTACAGCGCTTGGCACGGCATTTAATATACGGAGCTATGCCAGGGAACATAAGGTATCTATTTCGCTGATCCATGGTAAAATAAGGGTAGATGACCTGCACCCTGGCCAAAGGTCCATTAATGAAAAAATATTGATGCCTCACCAACAAGTTGTTTTGAACAAACTGTCAGGCCGGTTAATAAAATCAGATTTTAAGGATGAAACCCCAATAACATCATGGAAGGATGGCGTACTGGCATTCCAGGACGCAACGATGGACGAAGTGCTTAACTCGATAGAGAACAAGTTTAATGTAGTAATTAAAAATAACAGCAGCCGCACTAACTGGAGCTATACCGGCACTTTTAAGGACGAACCGCTTAACGATATATTAAAAACAGTTTGCCTTACTGAAGGGATAAGCTGCAGGATAAATAACACTTATATAACACTTAATTAGCAAACCAACTCGAAACGAATATGAAAATTACTTTACACTTTTTGTGATGCCCAAGGCGGTAACAACAACTTCCTGTAATGAATGTGAATCGGTTTTCAGCACGACATTAATGGTAGCGCCGCTACCAACGGTAACCTCCTGTGTAACATAGCCAATGTAAGTAAACACCAACACATTACCTGCTGTTGCATCAAGGCTGAACTGCCCG
>Ga0207013_1004_pt1 | contig 74615 bp, 66 predicted proteins | sample Alteio_BWMinCont_55_FD_153501 | JGI IMG/M metagenome (GOLD analysis project Ga0207013, IMG submission 153501) | Enriched cells from forest soil in Barre Woods Harvard Forest LTER site, Petersham, Massachusetts, United States -... | ecosystem: Environmental > Terrestrial > Soil > Temperate forest >...
AATTGAACAAAGGTTTTTTTAAATGCAGCTGAGTTAAAACAGGAAGATGATTTAAGGAATGAAAGGATCAAGCTGCTTTATGAGCGGTTATCGAGAAGTAAATAACACGGCCTCACCTAAATCCTCTCCAACCGCGTGCGCCTTAGCTTTGGCGGTGGCGCAAGGAGAGGACTTTAACTTCGCTCGTTTTTTAGAACCCTCTCCTTTGGAGAGGGCAGGGTGAGGCAAAAAAGGTAAGCCAAACACAAAATAGCTATCCATGGTACAATTAAAAATATATAACGGCCAAATTATAACGCCTTCGCGGATTATCGGGAACGGCACTGTTTTGGTAGATGATGGCAGGATAACCGCCATTGAAGAAGGTAATATAGATGTGCCGGGTGTTGTGGAAATAAATGCCGAAGGTAAATATGTTTCGCCGGGGTTTATCGATATCCATGTTCATGGCGGCGGTGGCCACGATTTTATGGACAATACCGTGGAGGCATTTTTAACAATAGCCAATACCCATGCCCGGTACGGCACCACGGGCATGCTGCCAACTACCTTAACAAGCAGTAAGGAAGAATTGCTTGAAACCCTGCGGATATACGAAATAGCCGACAAGCAAAACACTGATGGTGCGCAATTTGTCGGGATGCATTTGGAGGGGCCATACTTTTCCCTAAATCAATGCGGCGCACAGGACCCACAGTACATCCGTGACCCCGACCCTAAAGAATATAAAGAAATATTATCAGGCACTTCGGTTATTAAGCGTTGGAGCGCAGCGCCTGAATTGCCGGGGGCCATTGAATTCGGCAAATATGTAACGTCAAAAGGAATTTTAGTTGCTATTGCGCATACAGATGCCATTTATGAAGAAGTATTGCCCGCTTTTGAAAATGGCTTTACGCTGGCAACGCATTTTTATTCGGGGATGTCGGGCGTAACAAGGCGTAATGCATTCCGCTATGCTGGCGTGATTGAGAGTGCCTATTTAATTGATGAAATGGATGTGGAGATAATTGCCGATGGCGTACACCTGCCGGCGCCATTATTAAAATTGGTTTATAAGATAAAAGGACCAGGTAAAATAGCGTTGATAACCGATGCCATGCGGGCGGCAGCCATGCCGCCGGGCAACAGTATTTTAGGTAGCCTTAAAAACGGGATAGCGGTAATTGTGGAAGATAACGTGGCCAAAATGCCCGACCGTAGCTGTTTTGCAGGCAGCGTTGCAACAACAAACCGTTTAATACGTAATATGGTGGAATTGGCAGATGTGCCTTTATTGGAGGCTATTCAAATGGCCTCGGCTACTCCTGCCCGCATTATGAAAATAGGCGATAAAAAAGGTTCAATCGCGGCTGGAAAAGATGCAGATATAATTATTTTTGACGCAGATATAAATGTTGAAATGACTATTATAAAAGGGAAGATGGTGTTTGATAAAACTACTGGTAAATAATGAAGCAACAAATAGTTGACGATCTTACCATAAGGATTTATGAAAACAGGGTGTTGATGGGCTCGAATGCGGCCCTGATGGTATGTTCAAGGATAAATGCGCTGTTGGAGCAACAAGAGCATGTGAATGTAATTTTTGCCTCGGCGCCATCGCAAAATGATTTTTTGGAAGCCTTAAACTGGAGTACAAATGTTGATTGGAGCCGGGTAAATGCATTTCATATGGATGAATATATTGAATTGCCCGAAAATGACCCGCGTACATTTGCATTCTTTTTAAATGGAAAAATATTTGGCCGCCAGCAATTTCGCTCCGTAAATTATATTAACGGGAACGCCATAAATATAGGCGATGAATGCAGGCGCTATGCCAAACTATTAGCATCATATCCCCCGGATATTGTTTGTATGGGCATCGGCGAAAACGGGCACCTGGCCTTTAATGACCCACATGTAGCTGATTTTAACGATCCTTTAATGGTTAAAATGGTAAAGCTTGATGCGGCATGCAGGCAACAGCAAGTCAATGATGGCTGTTTTGCTGAACTGCCCCAAGTGCCCGCTTATGCCATAACATTAACCATCCCGGCGCTTATGGCGGGTAAATATATTTACTGCATGGTGCCCGGCGAGAAAAAGGCTAACGCTGTGTATAACACGGTGTATGGTGAAATTATTGAAGAATATCCATCTGCAATTTTGCGCAGGCATCCTGATGCCGTTTTGTTTTTGGATAAACAGAGTAGTGGGTTGTTGTAATATGTAGGTAGATTAAAGCTGATTGGTTCTTATTCCTCGACAACAATCTTGTCCTCCTCAACGCCAATCTCAAGTATGTATTTTTTCATGGCAGCTACAAACTCATCCGGGCCGCATATATAGCAATATTCCGTTTTATCGGTTAAAAATTGCTTTATTAAAGCTTTATTAATATGGCTGCCGGGGACATCGCCGGTAGGGTTTGATAAAACATCTACATGATTTTGGCCCAACATTTCATCAAGTTCGTCTTTTATTATAATGTCGTCCTGGGTGCGGTTGCCAAATAGCAGGGTATTGCCAGCCAGTTTATTATCCGCTTTAAGCTGGCGGAAAATAGAAATAAATGGCGTTAAGCCTGCGCCCCCTGCAATAAATAAACCGGGTCCCTGGTAATTAATAGCGCCGAAAACTTCATGCAGTATAAGTTCATCGCCCGGATTAATGTCCAGTAGCTTCTCGGTAAGGCCATTGTTCCCTTTGTAAATTTTTATGGTAAATTCAAGGTAGTCATCGGTATTTAAGCAGGTAAATGTGAACGGATGAAGGTCATTTTCGAGCCCTGGCTTATTGATGGAAACATCCGTAGCCTGGCCGGATATAAAAGTGTACCCGGCAGGTTTTTCTACTGTAAAACGCTTTACATTATGCGTTACAAATTCGGTTTTTAATATTTTTACAATGTGCTTTTCCATGGCTAAAATCTCTCTAATTGGTGGGATAACAATCATCTCACTATAAAAGTGTTAAAATAATAAAGTATTAAAAGTCACAAGGTCAATAAATTAAAAATTAACCTGCAATACTTTTGAATATTCTATAGCATAAAAAGTATATTGCCCGTTGAAACGGAACATACGTTAAACCTGAATAAAATAGCTTCCCTACAGATAATATGAAGATGAAGAGTTTTTTAAACGAAAATTTTTTACTGGAAACAAAAACAGCGGAACGTTTATACCACGAATATGCTGCAAGCCTTCCCATTATCGATTATCACTGCCACCTGCCGCCAAACGAGATAGCAGGTGACATCAATTTTGAAAACCTTACCCGCATCTGGCTTTTTGGCGATCATTATAAATGGCGCGCGATGCGGGCCAACGGCGTAAAAGAGGATTATATTACGGGCGACAAAAGTGATTGGGAGAAGTTTGAACAATGGGCGGCAACCGTGCCATATACACTACGTAACCCACTCTATCATTGGACACACCTTGAATTACAACGCTATTTCAATATAAATACGCTTTTATCGCCAGCAACAGCTAAAAAAATATATGATGAGTGTAATGAAAAATTGAAATCGCCGGAGTACAGTGTACGAAACCTGATTAAAAACATGAATGTAGAGGTTGTTTGTACTACAGATGACCCGCTTGATGACCTGTCCCATCATAAAAAAATAAAAAATGATGGCTATGCGGTAAAAGTGTTGCCTGCTTTCAGGCCTGATAAGGCTATGGATGCCGCTGATACCAGGATATTAAATGCGTATATCAAAAGACTTGAAACAATCACGGATACAACCATCAACGATTTTTGCAACTATCTTGAAGCTTTGAAATCGAGACATGATTATTTTGCTGAAAACGACTGTTGCCTATCCGATCATGGCCTTGAAAAACTATATGCCGAAAATTATACCGAACTGGAGACGCGGCTAATATTCAAAAAAATAAGGGCCCAACAGGCATTGACCCAGGATGAGATCGTGAAATTTAAATCGGCTATGCTGTATAATTTTTCGGTTTGGGACCACGAAAAAGGCTGGGTACAGCAATACCATCTCGGCGCTTTGCGTAATGCCAACACCCGGGCTATCAGGGAATCGGGCCCGGACACAGGTTACGATTCTATTGGCGACTATGTACAGGGTACAGCGTTGTCGAAATTTTTAGACAGGCTGGAAAATGAAAATAAATTAACCAAGACCATTCTTTATAATCTTAATCCGGCGGATAATGAGCTTATTGCTGCAATGGCGGGTAATTTTAACGATGGGTCAGTAGCCGGGAAAATGCAGTTTGGCTCGGCATGGTGGTTCCTCGATCAAAAGGATGGCATGACCAAACAGTTAAATACGTTATCAAACATGGGGCTTTTAAGCCGGATGGTTGGCATGCTTACAGATTCGCGCAGTTTTTTGTCGTACCCAAGGCATGAATATTTCAGGCGGTTATTATGCAACCTGTTTGGCAATGACATTGAAAATGGGGAATTGCCAAATGATGTAGCCTGGACAGGTAAAATAATACAGGACATTTGCTACTACAATGCAAAAAATTACTTCGATTTTGATAAGATAAAATGAGCGCACTTTTAAACAACGGGGCGTACACAGGTAAAATACTTTCTTTTGGCGAATTATTGCTGCGTTTTTGCCCGGATACCGATGGGGAGTGGATCAGCAATAAGCAACTGCCGGTATATATTGTAGGCGCGGAGCTTAATGTAGCGAATAACCTTGCGGTGTGGGGATTGCCGGCAAAATATTTTACGGCATTGCCGGATAATGATATGACGGCGCAAATCGTAAAATCGCTGCAAAATAATGGTATCGATACTTCGGCGATACATTATAGCGGCGCAAGGGTAGGGACATATTATTTAACCGAGCGCAATGATATTAAAAATGACGCCCTGATATACGACCGCGCCCATTCAGCATTTGCCGAGCTTAAACCAGGAACGATTGATTGGGATAAGGCGCTCGAAGGTGTAAGCTGGTTTCATTTTAGTGCGATATGCCCGGCGCTTAGCCAAAACGTTGCCGATGTATGTAAGGAAGTTTTAGAGGCAGCTGCAAAAAAGGGTATCACCATTTCGGTGGATATGAACTATAGGGCTAAGTTGTGGCAATACGGTAAAACGCCCTTGCAGGTGATGCCGGAACTGGTTAAATATTGTGATTTGGTAATGGGAAATATATGGGCGGCTGATATGATGCTTGGTATAGATGTGATACCGAATATACATGAATCCGGGCAAAAAAGTATCTATATAAAAGAGGCTTTAAAAACTTCGCAAAAAATTATGGAACAAAATCCGAAATGTAAGGCAGTTGCAAATACTTTTCGGTTTGATGCTACCAATGATATAAAATATTATACAACTTTGTACACGGATAACCAATTATACAATTCGGGCGAATATGAAACCGGGCATGTTGTTGACAAGGTAGGCAGTGGGGATTGTTTTATGGCCGGCCTTATTTATGGTTTTTATAACCAGCACAGAGTAAACGAAATACTTGAATTTGCTACAGCAGCTGCATTTGAAAAGCTGTTTATAAAAGGCGATGCTACCACCAAAACAGTAGCAGAAATTAAAAATGCAATGAAATGAAATTAAAAAAAGCGGTACTGAACAGCATCCTCACACAGGGAATGCTGCCCTTGTTTTATTATGAAGATGTTGAAGTAAGCCTGGAAATAATCCGCACGCTGTACAAAGCCGGGGTAAGGGTAATGGAATACACTAACCGCGCCAAGCCTGCATTTGATAATTTTAAGGTGTTAAGAAAGGCTGTGGATAAGGAAATGGGTGACCTTTTCCTTGGCATAGGCACGATAAAGAATATATCGGAAGCTGAGGCTTTTGTTGATGCCGGGGCCGACTTTATTGTAGCGCCTACCATTAACCCGGAAGTTGGCAAAGTAGCCCATAAACACAAATTATTATGGATACCCGGTTGCATGACGCCTACCGAAATTTATGCCGCCCAGAAAAACGGCGCCGAACTGGTGAAAATATTCCCGGCTAATGTGGTTGGTCCGGCATTTATAAGCGCAGTAAAAGAAATATTTCCCGGTATACTTTTTATGCCGACCGGTGGGGTAGAAGTAACTCCCAAAAATATCAGCGGATGGTTTCATGCCGGGGTTAGCGCGGTGGGCATGGGAGGTAAACTAATAAGTAAGGATATGTTGAAAAACCGCGAGTATGATCTGCTGTATACAGAAACCGTTAAAGCGCTTGAGCTGATAAAAGCAGTCATGTAAATTAATATGACGAAAGAAAATATAGTAGGGAGATACAGATGGGTAATAGCCACCCTGCTGCTATTTTCAACCACGATCAACTACATGGACCGCCAGGTAATCAGTTACCTGAAAGAATTTTTCTCGACCCCCATAGAAAAAGGCGGCTTTGGCTGGAGCAATACCGATTTCGCTAACCTGACTGGATATTTCACCCTTTTTTATGCTGGCGTTACCGTATTTGCAGGCTGGTTTATCGATAAGATTGGCACCAAGTTAGGTTTGGCGCTGTCATTAATCGTATGGTCGGTTTTTGGTATGCTGAGCGCATTTGCAGGCAGCACTGTAACCTTACACATCGTTATCAGGAGCCTTTTCGGTATTGGCGAAGGTGGTAATTTTCCTGCATCGATAAAAACAGTGGCAGAGTGGTTTCCTAAGAAGGAACGCGCCCTTGCTACCGGAATTTTTAACAGCGGGTCAAATATCGGCGCTATGATTGCCGCCCTTTTTGTGCCATGGTGTTTAGCAAACTGGGGAAACGACCCGGGATGGAAATATGCGTTTATTATTACCGGGGCATTAGGTTTTATCTGGCTGTTTTTTTGGTTTGCGCTTTACGATTCTCCTTCCAAACATAAAAAACTATCAAAGGGGGAGTTTAACTATATCCATAGCGACGACCTGGTTGCACATGTTGCACCATCAGAAGATGTAGCGGTTGAACAAAAAGTATCATGGCTTAAACTACTTGTTTTCCCGCAAACATGGGCATTTTTTATGGGCAAGTTTTTAACCGACGGAGTATGGTGGTTTTTGCTGTTTTGGCTGCCCGATTATTTGAAGAAACAATTTGGTATGACGGGCGAACAGGTAATGTGGCCAACATTTATAGTATATGGCATAGCTATTTTTGGCAGCACTTTTGGCGGCAGTATTCCATTATTTTTAATCAATCGGGGTATGCCTGTGTACAAGGCGCGGATGACAGCCATGCTGATCATTGCATTATTCCCGATATTGTTATTGCTAACGCAGTATTTTGGCAACAAAGCTATTTTTGGCGATAATGCCTCAATTTTAGCCATAACTGTTATTTGTATCGCCGCCGCTGCACACCAGGCATGGTCGGCCAATTTGTTTACTACGGTGTCTGATATGTTTCCGAAAAGAACAGTTGGTTCCGTTATTGGTATAGGCACTATGGCTGGCGGTATCGGTGGCTTTATCATTCAAAAATTAGCCGGCCATCTAACTGATTATTATAAAGCTACGCCGCAAATTGCGTATTCAATTATGTTTGCGGTTTGCGCATTGGCATATATTATAGCCTGGATAATTATAAAGTCGCTTACCTTTAAAAATAAGGCGATAGCGTTATAGAAAAAGCAAATTAGGCATGAAAACACTGGTTTGTACTCAACCCGGGACCCTTGAATACAAGACAGCCGAAAAACCTGTTTTAAAAAAAGGGCATGCCATTATAAAAATAAAACGCATTGGTATTTGCGGTACTGACTTGCATGCGTTTGAAGGCATGCAGCCATTTTTCGAATATCCCCGCATATTGGGCCATGAGCTTGCCGGGGAATTAGTTGAATTTGACGGTGCCGACGGGTTTGAAATGGAAGAGAAGGTGACTTTTATCCCTTATTTTAATTGCGGCACTTGCATTGCCTGCCGCTCGGGCAAACCTAATTGTTGCGTTAATATTAAAGTTTGCGGCGTACATGTTGACGGCGGAATGGTTGAATACTTATCTGTGCCATCGTATTCATTGGTACATGGTGAAGGGTTAAGTTATGAAGAACTCGCCTTGATAGAACCTTTGGCCATCGGCGCCCACGGGGTTGCCCGAGCAGGTATTAAAAAGGGGGAATTTGTATTGATAATAGGGGCAGGCCCGATAGGTCTGGGAACTATTGAATTTGCAAAGATTGCGGGGGCAGAGGTAATTGTAATGGACGTAAACGAAGCACGCCTTAGCTTTTGCCAACAGCATTTAAAAGTAAAACATACTTTGAATGCGCTTAAAGCGAATGTTTTTGAACAACTAAAAGAAATAACAGGTGGCGATATGCCAACAGTTATTATTGATGCTACAGGCAATCAAAAGGCGATCGATAATGCTTTTCAATACCTGGCACATGGCGGCAGGTTTGTGTTGATCGGCCTGCAAAAGGGTGAAATTGCCTTCAGTCATCCGGAATTTCACAAACGCGAAGCCACGCTAATGAGCAGCAGGAATGCTACCCGACAGGATTTTGAGCATGTTATTGCCTGTATGAAAAGTGGACTGGTAGATCCTAAAACCTATATCACCCACAGGGTAGGTTTTGATGAAGTAAAAAGAGATTTTGAAAGCTGGCTTAAGCCGGAGACCGGGGTTATAAAGGCGATGGTTTCGGTGGATTGACACCGGGGAAGACTTACGAAGTTTCGAAAACTTCGTAAGTCTGAAAGGATACCCGGAAAGAATTTAAAATGAACCTTCAGGATAATTTATTCCCTCCAAAAAATCCAGCACCGCTGTGTTAAATTCTCCAGGATGCTCCAAATTTGGCATGTGGCCTGCATCTTCAATAATTACAAGTTTACAGTTTTGCAGGTTTGCTTTTAACTCTTCTGCTTTAGCAACAGGGGTGAACTCATCATCACGGCCAACTATTACCAGGGTCGGTATATCAATTTCTGGAAGTACATCAGCTAAATAATCGATTCTTTCGGCCCGGGCGCGTAAGGCTGTTGCCGCGCCTTTTGGCGATGTTCCTTTCATCATTTTTATAACGTGGCCGGAAACATCTGGCATCGACGCAACATGTAAAGGTTTTATCATTTTGTAGATCGCCTCATCCGCATAAGCATCCATGCCTTCGTTTTCTAAACGTGTTGCCGTGTCATAACGGCCCTGTTTAATTTCGGGGGTATCCAAGCCGGCAAAAGTATCGGCAAATATTAATGTTTTTATCCTGTCAGGCGCCTGTCGGAATATTTCCATAATGATCTGTCCGCCCATAGATAATCCCGCTAAATGGAAGCTTTCAACTTTCAATTTATCCAGCAGATGCAATATATCCGTAGCATAATCCTCAAACCTGGTCGCTTCTTTACCCGGCAGGCTGCTTTCGCCATAACCTCGTAAATCAGGGGTAATAACCTTATACGAATTGGAAAAAGCTTTTATCTGCGGATCCCACATCGTATGGTCAAAAGGATGGCCGTGTACCAATACAAACGGTTGTCCCTTGCCAGCGGCTTCGTAGGCTATTTCGACATGATTGACTTTTGCTGTAGGCATTTTAGTAAAGGCATTACAAATATAACATCATCTAAAAGATCCTTATCAGACTTACGAAGTTTCAAAAACTTCGTAAGTCATTAATTATTAAACTTTACGCGGCGGCAAGTCAAATGCCTGTGCATCGTGCTCAAAATGGCCTTTGTGTGAACCATCGCAAAATGGCTTATTGGCCGACATTCCGCAACGGCAAATAGAAACTATCGTCCTGCCCTGTAAACCGTAGGCGTTGCCTTGCATATCTACTATTTCAAAGTCGCCTTCTATCTTTACCGAACCGTTATTGTTTATTGTAAGTTTTGTTTTTTCCATGACTCTTATTTTGGGCGAAGATAGCAATTGAAGATGTATTTAAACGGCGAAGACGGTAAAGATTTGACAACTTTTAAAAAGTTGTCAAATCTAAAATCTAAGGTGTCCATTGTTATAATATCGGCTTTAGTTCCTGCCATACATTATTACCAATAATTTTGGCGCCTGCGGCAGTAGGGTGGATGCCGTCGTGCTGGTTTAAAGAAGGTACGCCGCCAACACCTTTTAATAAAAAAGGCACCAAAGTCATATTGTTTTTCGCTGCAAGTGCTGGAAATAACGCCTTAAAATCATTCGCATAAATATTACCCATATTTGGTGGTACCTGCATGCCCAGCATTACTAATTTAGCTTTTGGGTATTTGGTTTTTACGCTATCGATGATGGCTTGCAGGTTTTGGATCGTCTCGGTTACCGGTAGTCCACGCAGCCCGTCATTCGCGCCAAGCTCCAGTACAAAAACATCTACCTTTTGCTTTAGTATCCACGCTATACGGCCCTTTCCGCCTGCCGATGTTTCGCCGCTCAAGCCTGCATTAACTACTTTGTAAGGCAACTTTGCCGAATCAATTTTATTTTGCACCACACCAGGAAATGCTTCAGACGGGTCATCCAATCCATAACCTGCTGTCAGGCTATCCCCAAAAAACAGCACGGTTTTGGTTGAGGAACTATCAGTTTGATCTGTTGTTACCGATGCTTCTGCCGGGGCTGCTTTTTTCTGCCCGCAGGCAGCAAGCAACATCACCGAAAATATTATGCAAACGATCTTTAATTTATACATATTTCCAAGTCTTGAGTCGGAAGCCTAAAGTCTTAAGTCTATAGTTAAGTCGACGAATCACAAGGACTTAAGACTTCGAACTTAAGACTTTCTACTTAAACATTTGTCCTTAATATCTCCAGCGGTGGTTTATTCAATACGCCCCGGCTGTTTAATAAACCAATTACTACCGTTAATAACGATATAACAATGAACAATACTACAGCCGGCAATAAATTAATAGCAAACGGTATCTCGAAACTGTATTTTGCCAGCATCCAGGTACCCGATATCGCAATTACTATACCGGTTAATGCCGATAATGCCCCTAAAAATAAATATTCCAGGGCGGTTATGGTAAATATTTGTTTGCGGCTTGCGCCGAGGGTACGCAGTAAAACACTTTCCTGTATGCGCTGGTATTTGCTGATCCTTACCGAAGCAATAAGCACTACAATACCCGTAATGATGCTGAACGCGCTCATAAAGCGGATGATGTAACTTATCTTATCAAGCAGGTCATCTATAACATTTAAGATCAGCCCAAGGTCGATAACTGAAATATTTGGGAATTTACGCACAACAGCCTGCTGAAATTTTGCCGATACTTTTGGCGACGGTACATGGGTTAGCAGCACATGAAATTGCGGCGCATCTTCCAATACCCCGGTTGGGAAAACTATCTGGAAATTGGTTTGTACTTTGTTCCAGTTTACCTGCCTTATGCTGCCAACCACCGCCGGGATGTTAAGCCCCTGTACGTTGAAAATCAAATGGTCGCCAACTTTTATGTTACTACGCTTCAAAAAATGTTCTTCTATCGAGACCGGTACTTCCTGGCCGGGCGTAGCTTTGCCAACCCAGTCGCCTTTTATTATTTTTTCGGAAGGGGTGAGCGAATCGCGGTAGGTAACCCTGAATTCATTGGCAAAAGCGCGTGGTGTAATATTCAGGTTCGTATCTTTTTTTGCTTCGGCAGCGGTTTTGCCTTTTATTTTTTCGAGTCGCATGGTCACAATAGGCACCTGCTGCAAAACAGGCAGGTGTTGTTGTTTGGTAAGATCAGCAACGGGTTTCTCCTGTCCGGTTTGTATATCAAACAATATCATGTTGCTCTGGTTGCCGCTCGATGACAGGTTGACCTGGCCAATAAGGATGTTTTGAACAAAGAAAAGCGTACAAATAAACGCCGTGCTAAGCCCGATGGAGACGATCAGGATAATAGTCTGATTATTGGGCCGGTATAGGTTGGCAAAACCCTGGCGCCACAAATAGCTCCACGAGTTTTTGATGATGAGCCGCATTACTTTCATCAGCAGCCATGCGATAAAAGTGAGTATTAAAAATGCGATGGATATACCTATGGTAAAAAATATACTCGCCGTCCAGCTGCCCAACTGGAAAAAAGTAAATGTTATCACGAATAAAAGTATCAGCAAATACACCAGCCATCTGAACGGGTCGCGGGAGAGGTTTATGTCCTCGAAGGACATCCGTAGCGTATTTAATGGCGATATATTGCGGATGGATATAAGCGGTAATAATGCGAAAAGGATAGAAATGATCACACCCAAAACAATCCCCTGCCCGATGGCCAGCCAGGAGATATCTGTAGATATGGTGAGCGGCAAAAAATCTTTAAACACCATTGGCAGCAGGTGCTGTATAGCCGAACCCAATAGCGCCCCGGCTATTGAGCCAATGAGGCCGATACCAACGATTTGGATGAGATATATCAAAAATGCCTCGGATGCTTTTACACCCAAGCACCGCATAATGGCAATGGAAGTAATTTTTTCGCGGATATAAATATGAATAGCGCTGGCCACGCCGACACAGCCCAACAATAAAGCTATAAAACCAACAAGTGATAAAAATTTGGTGAGGTCGCCAAAGGCGCGGCCGGTATTTTCTTTCCGGCTTGCTATGGTTTCGTAACCCATGTTTGCCTTGTCAAGCCTTGGGTCGATGTTTTTTACCAGCTTGTCCATTTCCACAGGCCGGTCATACTTATAGTAAAAATTATAGCCGATGCGACTTCCTTTTTTCGAGAGGCCTGTTTGCTCAAGATATTGCAGCGGGATGTAAACGATAGGGGCAACGCTTGCGGCAGCCCCGGTTTGCCCGGGCGCTTTGTTTAAAACGCCTGCTATTAAAAAAGTAACATTACCAACTTTTATGGAATCATTAACATTGGCATTGAATTGCAGCATCAAGGTTTTATCAACCAGGGCTGTTTTGCCATTTTTGAAGGATACGCCTGCCTGTTCGGGCGTTGTTTCAATACTGCCATAATAGGGAAAGCCACCTTGTAAAGCACGCACCTGCACTAATCTTGTACCGCCACCTTTTGGAAAATAGATCATGGAAACAAACGTCCGCTCTTCCGATCTTTTATCGCCTAATGAATCAAGCAACGGTTTTATACTTGCCTCCGGCACCTGGCCGCCTGATACTTCAAGGTCGGCCCCTATTAATGAAGCTGCCTGGGCATCAATGTCTTTCTCCAGGTTAAACCTGAACGAATAAATAGCAACCAAAGCTGCTATACCAAACACAATAGCAGATATAAAAAGCAATAATCGCGAGCGGTTCCTGCGGCTATCGCGCCAGGCCATGTTGAACAGCCAGGGGATATTTATTTTTCTTTTGGTGTCCATCGGCAGCTTATCCATTATCGGTTTTGTCATCTGCTACCAGTTTGCCGCCTTTTATGCGGAGGATGCGTTGCGTTTTTGCCGCAAGATCGAGGTCGTGCGTAACTAAAACGAGGGTAGTGCCGGCTTCTTTATTCAGGTCGAATATCAGTTTCACTACTTTTTCGCTGGTTTCGGCATCGAGGTTACCGGTGGGTTCATCGGCAAATAAAATTCGCGGTGCATTTGAAAATGCCCGTGCCAGCGAGACCCTTTGCTGCTCGCCGCCGGATAACTGGGCAGGATAATGATGCCCACGATCGGATAAGCCTACTTTATCCAGCAGGTCTAAAGCACGTGCTTTTATATTTTTTTCGCCGCGCAATTCAAGTGGCACCATCACATTTTCAAGCGCGGTTAATGTGGGCAGCAACTGAAAATTTTGAAAAATAAAACCGATATACTGGTTACGTACTTGCGCACGTTGGTCTTCGGATAAATTGCCGAGGTTGATATTGTTCAATTCAACCATGCCTGCGCTCGACCTATCGAGCCCGGCGCACAAGCCCAGCAGTGTAGTTTTGCCGCTGCCCGATGGGCCAACAATTGCATTTGTTGAACCTTCTGTTACCGAGAAATTAATATTATCGAGCACCGTGAGCGTTCGCCCGGCGCTTTGGTATGTTTTACTGAGATTTGAAATATTCAGGATGGTTTCCACGCGTATGTTTTATTGATATAGATAATCTGAAACTGTTTTTGTTACTAAAAGAAGTTTCGTAAATATCCATTTATAAGGGCAGACGAGGAGAAGAGTTAAAAAATTTTTAAACTATGACATTGTGATGAGGTTTGGATTGAATTTGAAAAAGGTACACGGTTGAAGTTTTTAGAATTCTCGTAATTGAATTACAATTTCTCTATTTCCTCAATAGAAAGCTTTGTAAACTTTGAGATTTGGGCAAGGGGTAATCCATCTTTTTTCATTTCACGGGCAATTTCTTTTGCTTCTTCAAGTTTCGCTTCAAGTTTCGCTTCCGCAATTTCATAATCCCGCACATTTTTATTATCCCACTTATATTTCATGCTGCTGTCGTACATGGTTTTTTCCTCCTTTGTTAAGTTAGTGTATTCAGCAATGCTGAACAGTTTTTCAAATATCGGCTTCCGTAAATAAGCAGGGAGCCTGTCCATCCTTGGCATATTCTTTAAAAAATACAGCCATTTATCAAGATCAGTTTCCAGTACGGTATCCTCTTTAACAAAATTACGTAATTCTATGTAAGTATATCCAAGCTTATCGTAAAAAATATCACCTGTATCCCTGTTGCACAAACAAATATCATGCAGGTATTTATCTGTAGTATTTCCCTCCAGTGTAAAATCTTCAAGTAGCGCTATCAAATAAACCTCTGGTATGTTATAGGCCCATTCTGCACGTCTTCCTTTTGGGGCCATATCAACTATAAGGCGGGAAGTATAAAACAAAGCCCTTTCTTTAAATCGGCCTTGCCGGCCCCGCTGAATTTCTATTAAAAACTGTTCGCCGTTATCGCCTGTACATAGCAGATCAAATATTGCTGCACCTTCACCTGGTAAATCGCCGTGGTGTTCATTCTTATTGTAAACTAAATCTACAATATGTTTGCGTCCCCTGAAAACCTCATTCAAAAAGCAATTAACAGGTCTTTGTTAGGCTCGCTGCCAAATATTTTCTTAAAAGCAAAATCAACTAAAGGATCAATATATTTACCTATAACGGGCGGTTTATTTTTGGACATTTACAAATATAAAGTTTTAACAGTATGGCTGGTAATTGAGGTAAATAGCTAACCGGTTGATATTAATCAACTATTCAAATCTTTTTCGCCACAAAATTATCAATCAACCCTCCCTGTGCCCCGTTAATTTTAAGCTTCGCCTCATCGACACCAAACCATCCCGCCCTGTCGATCTCAGGGAATGATTGTTTTTTGCCCGACTTTGGAGGCCACTCCATTTCGAACTGGTTACTGAAAATGGTTTCATGGTTTATGTCGCCTTCAACGGCCCAGGCGTGCACAATTTTGCCGCTTTTTAATGTTACCGGCTTTAGCTGGATAAAATCGCCTTCAATAGCCTGCCCGGTTTCTTCTTTAAACTCACGTTTGGCGGCAACCAGCGCGTCTTCATCATCCAGAAACTCACCCTTGGGGATTGACCATGCGCCGACATCCTTGTTTTTAAAGAATGGCCCGCCCGGGTGGACAAGAAAAATCTGTAGCTGGCTGTTGATTTTACGGTACAATAAAATACCTGCACTTTGTTTTGGCATGGGGAAGATTTAAAGGCAAGTTAACAAAACACAAAACTATTATGGTTAAATTTGAATTGATAATATTTAGAAACTACTATGATTGACAATAAATGGACCAGCTTTAAAGTGGTTGGTGATTATAATACCGATATCCGCAGTTTATACGAGGCATGGGCAACTACCGAGGGCCTTGAAAAATGGTTTTTACGAAAAGCTAATTTTTATACTATACCACGGCGCACACGCGAACCGGAGGAATTTATAATGAAGGAAGATACCTACGAATGGTGGTGGCATGGCTGGGGCGACGATACATCAGAAAAAGGACAAATATTGGAAGCAAACGGCACCGATTTTATAAAATTCACCTTCTCCGGCGGAAGTATCGTTAGCATAAATATCAGCAGCCGCAATGGTGTATCAATAGTTGAACTTACCCAGGAAAATATCCCCATTGAAAATGACCCATCGAAGAACCTGTTTGTTCAATGCCAAATAGGGTGGACATTTTATATGGCCAACCTTAAATCGGTAATTGAAGGCGGCGTTGATTTGAGGAATAAGAAGTTGGAGGTGAGCAGTAATTTTAAGTAAGTCGTAAGTCTCGAGTCGAAAGTCCTAAGTCAAATACTTTTGTTTTTATTGATTGAGTGTAATATCATTTCCTCTATGCCATGTAACCAAAGGCAATTAATTAGTTTTGCACCATGTTTACAGGTATTATAGAAACATTAGGCAAAGTAACTGAATTGCGCCACGATCAGGGCAATTTGCATGTTACAGTTGAATCGGCTATTGCGGGGGAGTTGAAGATCGACCAGTCGGTAGCGCACAACGGGGTATGTTTAACAGTAATTGCACTTGCTGACGGCACTCACACCGTTACGGCTATCGAAGAAACTTTAAATAAAACCAATCTTGGCAACTTAAAACCCGGCGACCTGGTTAACCTTGAGCGCTGCATGCAAATGAATGCGCGTCTTGACGGACACATCGTGCAAGGCCATGTTGACCAAACTGCAATTTGTATTGGGTTTAAAGAACTTGATGGCAGCTGGGAATATACTTTTGAATATGATGGTGCCCTTGGCAATGTCACTGTTGAAAAAGGGTCTATCTGTGTTAATGGCATCAGTTTAACCGTGGTAAACTCAAAAATAAATAGTTTTTCTGTGGCTATCATTCCTTATACCCACGAGCATACCAACTTACAGCAGGTGCGTGTTGGTTCGGTTGTAAATCTTGAGTTTGATATTATTGGTAAGTATGTGGCGAGGTTAATGAACCGATAATTCGCCGATCCTTCTTTTTGCATAAGCCATATATGATTGCTGCGTTTCCGGCGGGCTGCTGCCGATATACTTTTTGTAATAACGCTTTGCAAGCGCCTTATTTTTCAACTCAGTATCATACAAATTACCCAAAGCATAATAGGTGAGGGGCATAACGCCGTAGAGCAGGCTTTTTTGATAGGCATTTACTGCGTTTTTTACCTGGTGCAACTGGTCATATGAATCGGCCATTTCGCCATAGTAGGAATTAACGTTTGGCGACACAGCCTCTTTTATCGCCTGGTCAAAATAGCTAACCGCCAGGGCCTGGTTGTGCAGGGCTTTGTAACTCATGGCCATATAATAATAGGAAGTTTCGCTGGCTGTTTTGTTTTCTTCCAGTTGTTTTAACGTAGCAATGCAATCATTGTATTTTTTTAAACTGTAATAAGAGTTTCCCAGCATATTTATGATCTCGTTGGTTTGATTGCCCGATTGTATCAGGTGGGAGCAAACAGTAACCGCTTCGGGGAATTTTTCAAGGCGGTAATCTATTTGTGCTTTTCCCAGCAGCAACATAAGGTTGGCTGTGTCGGCGCTTAAAGCGGTTGTGACAATAGTATCCGCCTTTTTATAAAGTTTTAGGTTGATGAAAAATGAGGAAAGGTCATATGCCACATCAGGTTCGGTTGGGTTAAGCTTATTGGCTTTTATCAAATAGTTTATGGCATTTCCTAAATCTCCCGAACTTCTTGAAAGCGTTGCCATTTCTTTGTAAACACTAAAGTTTGTACTGTCCTTCAATAGTATCTTTTTATAATAAGTGATGGCCTTAGCGTTGTTGCCACGACGCTCATTTACGCTTCCAAGATTAAAAAGTATTGCAGCATTGGTGGTATCAGCAGCATAAATACGCTGGTAATAGCCCTCAGCCTCGGGAAGCCTGCCTGCCATGGAGGATGTATAGGCCAGGCTTGATAATATTTTAAGATCGGCAACCGGTTCGGGATAAGTCTTTTTAAGATAATCGGCAGCATCTGCAAAGCGTTGGTTTTGATAGTATTCCAATAACAAGGTGTTGTCAACTGTTGGTGTTTGCTGTGCTGATACAGGTATAATTAACCAGGTAAATAAGATAAAAAGAAGGGCGATTTTCATATAACTAAATTATTAGTTATAAATGATAAAAGCAATTTTTAATTGTATTTAAATAATGGTACTATTGGTAATAGTAATAAGATGGCAAAACGGAGCATGAAATTTTTATTGATCTTTATGTTGATGAGTTTTGAATCAACGGTATTATTAGCACAAACAAGCCCATTTAAAAGTGATACAGTTTATGTAATTATCTGTTACGGCACATTAAATAATGGTAGGCCGGTGGTTACCGAAGTTATTCAAAAAGATTTAAATTTCTTTGAAAATTACCCAACTACCTCAGACCAGGACACTTTTATGTGTGAATTTTTCAAACATTCTATATTATTTGTAGATCCTTTTCTTACACTAAATAAAAATTATAAAAAGTATAATTTTTCTGAAAAACAAATAGATTCTTTTCGATATGTCTATAATAAAAAGTTGGGACGGCTTAATAAATCATATCGTGATTTTAAAAGTGTCAAATTTTCGAATGGCAAAAGGATTATATTTAGTGTTTCAAAAATAGCGGGTGAGTTTTGGCTTGTTAAAACCGAACCTGATAACATTTATCCTGTTAGTGAAAGCTTTGATATTGATAACGGCTGTTATAAATACAATTACCTCTATAATTTAAAGGAGATAAACTCAATCATTAAGCTGAATGAAGATGAATTAAAAACACTTTCAACACAAGAATAATTTCTCGTGGATTTCTATTATTTTAAGCCATGTTGAGGCTGTTACAAAACAAATTTCTCAACCCGTTGTTCATTCAATACATAAACAAACACACAACAACATGGATAAGATAAAGAAATTTGGGTTAATGGAGAAGATCGTCCATGAACTGGAGGATTTGAAAAACAGTCAGCAGGCTATTATTCAAAAACTTGCAAAAATAGAAGTTGACAATATTGAGCTTGGCGACAAACGCCTTGAAAAAGATCTGCCCGACATGCACCAGCGCGTATCTGACAACCTGGATACCATCGCCGGGATATTAGAAGACTTTGCTATAAAAACTGATCAGTACAGCGATAAAAATAATATCACCGCGCTGAAAGAGCAGGAAGCTATTGATAAACTGTAAGAGGAGGTTAAAGGCAAAAGGTAAAAGGCGAAGGGTAGGAGGAAATTTTCACCTTTCACCTTTCACCTTTTACCTTTAAGCTTTAAGCTTTAACCTTTCGCCTTTCACCCTTCGCCTTTCACCTTCTCTATTGGTATTGAATATAAACAGGTATCGGCTTCAATTGTAAAATCTCTTTGGGGGTTAACATTCGGTGAGTATCCTTTGTAAGATCATTCTTATAAAACAGTTTAAAACCGGTAAACTGCACCGGCTCATGGGCGGTAATATAATGATAGGTGTCCTGTTTTAATTTTACGCCGCCCCAGCCATCCATATCCATCACAAACTGAACTTCGGGATGTAGTTTGATGTTTTGATAATTGGTTACCATCTTTTGCGTAAACCGGTGAATAACCAATATTTTTGGCGGGAGGTTATACTTTTTAACCAGGCCTGCCAGGTATTGGCTTACGTAATTTATATCTGCGGCGTCAAAGGTGCCTATCCTTTTGCCGGGCACGCTGCCTTCTTTCATCGAAAATTCCGGGTCGATACCTAAATGGACATCGGGCATTTGCAGGTATTTTTCAAGCCGGGGTACTTCTGTTTGCACCGTGCTAAAGCCAACCTGGAGGTCAAGAAAAATAAGCGCGTTTATAGACCGCGCCATGTGGATAACGCTGTCTATCTGCTTAAACGGCATCCGCAGGTTATGCAGGCCATTGCTGCCGGCATCAGCCTGGGCTGTAACGCATATGTAATGCAGGGCAGGTTTAACGGGGGTAGTGGTATCCGCCTTTTCCCAAACTTTTACCTCGGCCTGCAATTTGGCCAGCATCACTTTTGGCTTGTATTCGCCAAGTACCCCCATGTTTTTTGAATACATATTGCCGTAATAAGCAACTATTCTATAAAATGGCAATATAGCCCCCGGCAATGGCTTGGGCGCTTTCTTCACGGGCCATTTACCTGTTTTATCGCCATTGGCCAGCTTATGCATCAATGAATCGTAAAGCAAAGTGTCTAATGGCTTGCGGGCAGTATCGGTAAATTTTAGGTAACGGGTATTTGTGGCATGCGCCGTTGTATAGCTTAATAAATAAAAAGAAAAGAACAGGATGGAAGCGAATTTGATGTTTTTCAAAACAGGTGGTTTTATGTTATTGTAAAGTTTGTAAATATAGGCAAGATAGGTTAGGGGTTAAAGGCAAAAGGTTAAAGGCGAAAGGTTTTTAAATAAATCAGCGCTTTTTTTAAAAAATCCTGCTAATTTGTGCACATGGATAAATGCTGACCGCCTGTTTTAATTTGGCACTGTTGCTTTATTCCAAATAGCGATTTATAAGTTAATAATCATCTAACTCACATTAGTATTACCAACATGATCTATTACACACAACTTATTTTCATAAAGCCCGGCTGCGAGGAAGAATTTCATGCATTCGAAGATAAAGTATTGCCACTTTTAAAGGGGCATAATGGCGACCTTGTTTACCGCATCAGGCCGCTTGCAGCAGCGTTTGTTGAAAGCAGCCGCGAATTGCCTTACGAAATACATATAGTAACTTTCGGCGACAAAGCTGATTTCCTGGGTTATGCAGCCGATCCCAAACGCCTCGATTTTATTGAAATGAAAAATAATTCGGTTGAAAAGATAATTTTGATTGAAGGTTTCGCTTTGTGAGAATTGGGAAGTCGTAAAAAAACCAATCGCCAACCTCTACTCTTTACTCCACACTTTTCCCCTTCATAGCAACACTAATGGCCTGGTCCATTAAACGCTCTGCAAATGGGCGGGTAAATTCGTTTATGGCGTCGATGGCCTTATGGATCAAATCTTTATCGCCGCCTGCCAAGGCTGCTTTTAAGGTTTTAAGATATTCATCGGTTTCTGCTACCTCTTCAACGGACAAAAAGCTGCCGTTCTTTTGTATAAAGCGTTCTACGGTATAAATCATTTGTTCGCCTTCGGTACGTGCTTCAATCAGCATGCGCTGGCTTACGTCGTCTTTGGCGTGGGTGATGCTGTCCATCAGCATCTGTTCCACCTGGTCGTCGGTAATGCCGTAGGTGGGCTTTACTTCAACTTCCTGTTTTACGCCCGAACGCAGTTCAACGGCCTGTATTTTTAAAATACCGTCGGCATTAAGCAAAAAGTTAATATCCACCTTCGGGAAACCGGCAGGCATGGAAGGGATGCCTTTCAAATCAAACTCAGCCAGTTTGCGATTTTCTTTTATCAGGTCGCGTTCACCCTGGTAAACGGCAATTTTCATATTTACCTGGCCGTCTTTTGAAGTGGTATATTGCCGACCAGCTTTGGTAGGTACTTTTGAGTTGCGGGGGATGATCACATCCATCAGGCCGCCCATAGTTTCGATGCCTAATGAAAGCGGCGTAACATCAAGTAATAAAATATCTTTCCGGTTGCCGGCCAAAATATCTGCCTGTATGGCTGCGCCAAGGGCGACAACCTCATCCGGGTTAAGCTCGTCATGCACGGGGCGGCCAAAAAACTCAGCCACCATTTTTTTAACCAATGTTGTACGGGTTGAGCCGCCAACCATAATTACTTCATCAATTTGCGCAATATCCAATTTGGCATCTTTCAGCGCATTTTTGCAGCAGGTAATGGTTTCTTCAACCTTTGGCAAAATGAGTTCTTCAAAAGTATCGCGGGTAATGGTACACCATATATCGCCTATCTTATCGTTCACCATACTTTGGTGGGCAAATGCTTTTTTGGCCTCTTCTGCTTTAAGGCGCAGCTTTTGGGCAAGTTTATTATCAGCCAGTACTTCACTTTTGTTGAGCCGATTTTTTTCTATCCAGTAATCAACAATAACGCGGTCGAAATCATCGCCGCCTAAAAAAGTATTGCCATTGGTTGATAATACCTCGAAAATACCATTTTGTATTTGCAGGATAGATACATCAAAGGTACCGCCTCCCAAATCATAAACAGCAATGGTTTTTGTTTCGTCAGGGTTTAGGCCGATGCCATAGGCAAGGCTTGCCGCAGTAGGCTCGTTCACAATACGCAAAACATCTAAGCCCGCAAGTTTACCTGCGTCGCGCGTGGCCTGGCGCTGCGAATCGTTAAAATAGGCCGGCACGGTGATAACGGCACGGTTGACGGGCGTTTTTAAAGCGTGCTCGGCACGGACTTTTAACTCTTTTAATATCAGGCCTGATAATTCTATCGGCGTATAAAATTTATCGCCAACTTTAATTTTTACCAGGCTTTCGCTGTCATCATCAATGACTTTGTACGAGAAAAAATCTTTATAATTTTCAATATCCTTATACGACCTCCCCAGCAAACGTTTTACCGAAAAGACGGTGTTTTGCGGGTCGGTTATTAAGTAATCTTTCGCTTCGTTACCCACAGTAATATCCCCGGTTGCCCCAAAATGGACTACCGAAGGCACTAAAACACCTTTGCCGGTATCATTAATTACCTGCGGGTTTTTATCAGGATTGATAAAAGCCACAAGGGAATTGGTAGTGCCCAGGTCGATACCTACAATTAATTCTTCCTTTTGTATTGAGCCTGTTGCCAGGTTGATAGAAACTTTAGCCATGGTTATTATAACAATCGGCAAATGTAGGGAGTTTTGGGAGACAGCGTGTCATATAATTGTAGTAGGAAGAATATTGAATTGACACTTTAATTGCCGCCGGTTACGGTTATTCCATAAACGCTTGAAATTGGGGTAGTCCCCGGCAAGTTGACAACGGCGCCGTTCTTCCAATATACAGGGATATAATTGCCGGCTACATCACCTAAATAACCTGCAAAGTAAATATTATTTCCGTATACTGCCATAGCCCTTACGCCAGAATAGGTACTTCCATCAGCAAGGCTGTAGGCAACTCCGTTTTTCCAATATGTTGCTACTCCTTTGCCGTTTGCAATATTTTTAATGCCACCCATATAAACATCAGCACCCAAAACACCTATGCAATATATAATAGCGGGAGTTGAGCCGTCTGTAAGATTTACTGCTATGCCATTTTTCCAATAGGTTGCAATATTATTTCCATTGGGTGCAGTTGTATTGCCGCACACATACACGTCACTTCCTGCTATAGCAATCCCATAAGCATAAGACATACTTGTGGGATCGGCTTGCAAATTTTGTAATACGCCATTTTTCCAGTATCCGGTTATTTCAACATTAGTAGAAGAATTGGTATATCCCCCTGCAATATAAATATCGTTTCCTTGAACGGATATGGCATCCGATCCCTGATTTATTGAAGTTTTTATTTCTGTTTGAATACCGTTTTTCCAATACGTTGCTGCGTGGCCATTATCGCCTATGTCGATTCTGGTACCCGTAGCATAAAAGTCAGTTCCGCTAAAAGTAACCGCACCAATGGCTGCACTATTTCCGTTGCCATCATTGAAGAATACCGGGTTACCATTTTTCCAATAGGTAGCCATGTTAACTGTTACACCGCCGATATAAACATCGGCGCCGTTTACTGCGATGCTGGATGCCTGTGAATTTATTGTTGTATCCACAGTAAGGTTAACAATAACACCATCTTTCCAGTAAGTTGCATGATACTTGTTTGAGTGTGGACCTATCAGGCCGACTGCATAAACATGTGTTGTTGTATCAGTTTTGTTTGAGGTTGCAGGGTTTGGGGTAGTGCCTTTTTTACAAGCTGGAAATGCAAATATTGCAACTAAAACTAAAAGGGTTAGGTTTTTAAAATTCATTAAAATAAGATGTTATGAAGATACTCTAAAGATATAAAAATATTCTGTGTTATTTTGAAAACTTGTACAAGCAATAACGGTTAATTTTCGTTTCATAATTGTCGAGATAACAATTTGTGCTTACTTTCACCCCTAATGATGAAACTGCCTAAAATACCCCTGCAACTTCCATTACTACTGCTACTCCTTACTGCCACTACAACAAAAGGACAAGAATTCGGCGGCAATCCTCCATCCATAAAATGGAGCCAGGTAGATATGCCGCCCGCTAAAGTAATTTTCCCGGTTGGGTTGGATTCGGCGGGGTTGCGGGTGGCAAATATCATCAGGTTGATGAACAACGCTATAAAACCAACCATCGGCTTTAAGCAAAAACAGATCAGTATTATACTTCAAAACCAAACTACCATCGCCAATGGCTATGTAGGTTTGGCGCCTTTCAGAAGTGAGTTTTATTTAACGCCCGAACAAAATAGCTTTGATATAGGCAGTCTTTGGTGGCCCGAGCAATTGGCCATACACGAATTCAGGCATGTGCAGCAGTACAATAATTTTAATGTGGGCTTTTCGCATACGCTGAAAGTGCTTTTTGGCGAGGGCGGGCAGGCGCTGGCTAATGATGTGGCCATACCCAACTGGTTTTTTGAGGGCGACGCAGTTTTTAACGAAACCCACGTAAGTGAGCAGGGCAGGGGCAGACTACCGCTTTTTTTAGCCGGGTTCCGCGCTTTATGGGCCGATGACAGGGACTACAGTTTTATGAAAATTCGCAACGGCTCCCTGTTAGACTATACGCCCGATTGGTACCCATTAGGCTATATGCTCGTAAGCTACGGGCGCAATAAATATGGCGATGATTTCTGGAAAAATGTAACTCAGGACGCAGCCGCTTACAAAGGCGTATTTTATCCTTTGGATAAAGCCATAAAAAGATATTCAGGCGTTGATTTTGACCAGTTCAGGAACGATAGCTACAATCATTTTAAGGAGGTTTTTAAGGACGATAAATCCACCCAAAAATCACTAATCAACAAACGGCAGCATTTTATAGCCGACAGGGAATTTCCTGCTTATGTGAACGATACTACGATGATCTATATGCGAAGCGCCTATGACCATATCCCCGTGTTCGTTATGAAAACGGGTAGCCATGAAAAGAATATCGCTGTACGGAGTGTTTCGATAGATACTTACTTTACTTATCACGATGGTAAAATTGTTTACACCGCTTACCGGCCCGACCTCCGCTGGAACTACCGCGACTACAGCGAACTGATGATTTTGGACGTGAATACCGGGAAAGAACACCGCATCACCAAAAACACAAAATATTTTTCGCCGGATTTTAGTCCCGATGGCAAAACTATTGTAACGGTAAAAGAAGGTACGGATGGCAGGTGTGATATTCATTTACTGGATGCAGAAACAGGCAAGCTTATTTCCATTGTCCCCAATAAAGAAAACCTGTTTTATACCTACCCGAAATTTTATGGGAACAACCATTTAATAGCTGCTGTACGGACGCGGAAAGGCAAAATGTCGTTGGATATGATCGATATTAAAACAGGAAGTAACAAGTACCTGCTGCCGTTTTCATACCAGCCCATTGCTTTTACACACGTAAAAAACGATACTGTTTACTTTTCGGCCACATCAGGCATTGATGACCGTTTGTTTGCCCTGAGTTTAAAAACCAATAGACTTTACAAATTAACCAACTACAACGTTAACGGTTCCATTGGTAATTATGAGCCTGCCATCAGCCGCAATAAATTTGCCTGGGTCGGCCTCACTGCATTAGGTTACCAGGTAAACGAAGCAGAGAAAAAAGACCTGCAATGGCAGGCGGTTGAACCTGGACAGGCGCGGGGTAGCCTGCCGGATTTCGGTATCAGCGCATTAAAGCGGGATACGTCGACCGATTTGCTGGCCAATGTTAAAAATGATTCGCTTCCAATTACCAAATACAAAAAGTCGCATCATCTATTCAATTTCCATAGCCTGATCCCTAATTTTAACGATCCTAATTATACATTAAGCCTTGAAGGCGAAAACGTGCTTAACACCCTGCAATCCGAACTTTCATTTACTTATAACCGCGATGAAGGCTATAAGCAATTCGGTTTCGATGCTGTTTACGGGGCTTTATTTCCTTATATTTCGGCCGGGGCTGATTATACTATAGACAGGCGTAACTATTATAAGGGCAGCAATGTTTACTGGAACGAAACCGACCTGCATGGCGGCCTGCAATTGCCATTAAATTTAAGTTATGGTAAAAATATTACAGGGTTACAGGTGGGCAGCGATCTTTATTACACCCAATCCGTTTTTCAGCAGCCTTTTGCCGCCATGTTTGCCAATCAATCATACGCATACAGTAACGATTACATCAATTTCAGTAATAATATACAGCAGGCAAAGCAAAATATTTTCCCGCGTTGGGGGCAAACCATTGCGTTAGATTATAAATCGGCCATCAGCGGCATAAGCGCCGAACAATTTTTGGCAAACGGATCGTTTTATTTCCCGGGGATCAATATCAATGACAACCTTGTGATCAACCTGGCACATCAGCAAAAAAATAAAAACAGCGTGATCGATTTTTCTAACGATTTTCCGTTTTCAAGGGGCTACACCGCTGAAAATTTGTATGATATGAACAAGGCAGGCGTTAACTATAACTTCCCCATTGCTTACCCCGATGCCGGCTTTGCCAATGCTTTTTACCTTCAACGTATTCGTGGTAACGCCTTTTATGACTATACCTATGCTACCGATTTTTTTACCGGCGGCAACCAGTTTAAAGGTACGTTCCGCTCCGCCGGGGCGGAGGTTTACTTTGATTCGATGCTGTTTAATGAAGGTGCAGTTTCTTTCGGCTTCAGGTATAGCTACCTGATAGACCGGGATACTTTTGGCGGCAATGGCCGCAACAGGTTTGAGATCATAGTGCCGGTGACGGTGTTTTAGGGCTTAATTATTGAATTATTGAATTATTGAATTATTGAATTATTGAATTATTGAATTATTGAATTATTGAATTATTGAATTATTGAATTATTGAATTATTTTGTCCTTATATACCTCTCAACTTTTTTTATTCATTCTTGTCGTCATTGCTTCTTGGTGATTTTAAATTATATTTGAAATAACCAATTGTTTAATAAACCTATACGTTTAGCTAAACTTTCATTTTTAATTGCCAACTATGTTAAACCTATCCGTCATCCTTGAAGACAGCGCCAGTCGTTACCCTGCAAAAATGGCCTATACTTTTATGGATACCACGTTATCATTTGCCCAGGTAAATGCGATGGCTAACCAGGTGGCTAATGGTTTAAGGGCGATAGGTATTGGCGTTGGCGATAAAGTGGCTTTAAGCTGCCCTAATTTACCGCAATTCCCAATTTTATATTTTGGCATTATTAAGGCCGGGGCCATCGTGGTGCCGCTTAATGTGCTGCTCAAAAAGGATGAAATTGAATATCACCTGCGCGATAGCGATGCTAAGGCTTATTTCTGTTTCTGCGGGAACGCCGATTTCCCGTTAGGGCAGGCGGGTTATGCTGCCTTCAATAATGTAAAGGAGAGCGGGCACTTTTTTATGATCATGCCAAAACCAGGTATGCATAGCGGTATTGAAGGTGCGCAAACTATGGATGATTTGATGAAAGGGCAGTCACCGGTTTTTGAAATGCACCAAAGCAGCGCCGAAGATACCTGCGTAATTATTTATACATCAGGCACTACCGGCAAGCCAAAAGGGGCGGAGCTTACCCACTCAAACCTGCTGTTAAACGCAGTAATGATATGCGACCTGATGAATACCACCGAAGATGATATAGGGCTTGTAGTTTTGCCGCTGTTTCATATTTTCGGTATGACGGTGATGATGAACGCAGCGATGTATAAAGGCCGGTCGAGCGTTTTGATAGTGCGTTTTGATGCCGAAGCAGTATTCGATGCCATGCAAAAGCATAAAGTAACCATTTTTGCAGGCGTGCCCACCATGTATTGGGGCTTATTGAATTATACCGATCCAAAATTCGACTATGAAAACATTGCCAAAACACTGAAATTATGCTGTTCGGGCGGGGCAGCCTTGCCGGTAAAGGTGCTGGAGGATTTTGGAAAACGATTTAATGTACCCATTTTGGAGGGTTACGGAATGTCTGAGGGTTCGCCGGTGGTTACCTTTAACCAGTTGAATACCGTAAGGAAGCCGGGCTCCATCGGCAGGCCATTTTGGGGTGTTGAAGTAAAATTGGTAGATGCTGATGGCGCTGAGGTGCCCATAGGTGAAAAGGGCGAACTGCTTTACCGCGGTCATAACGTAATGAAAGGTTATTACAAAAAGCCCGAAGAAACCAAAGCAGCCCTCAAAAACGGATGGATGCATTCCGGCGACATCGCCATAAAAGATGGAGACGGCTTTTTCTTTATTGTCGACCGTACCAAAGATATGATCATCCGCGGCGGCCTTAAAATCTTCCCCCGCGAAGTGGAAGAGTTGATGATAAAACATGAAGCTGTATCGCTTGTAGCTGTAATAGGTGTGCCGCATGAGGAAATGGGCGAAGACATAAAGGCTTTTGTTGTGTTAAAACCAGGCCAGTCTGTTTCGGAAACCGATTTGATTTCCTGGACGAAAGAACGTATCGCATCCTATAAATATCCCCGTTATATTGAGTTTATATCGGCTTTGCCGATGAACGCCACCGGGAAGATATTGAAGAGGGAGTTACGTGTTAGTTAATTAGAGGTTTTAATGCGGAATTCGAAATGCCAATTGCGGAATGGTAAACTTGCACCTTCTTTCAAAGTTTCGAACTTCGCCGTCCAGAAAGCTATTCGGACAAAAAAAAACTAATCTCTAATCAACCAATCTCTAATTAACTATACCCAACTAACCTACTCCGTCCTCAAACTTTTTATCGGATTGGCTGTCGCTGCTTTTATAGCCTGGAAGCTGATAGTTGCAATTACAATTATGGTAATTACCACACCCGCAACAGCAAATACAAGCCAGCTGATACTGATGCGGTAGGCAAAGCCCTCTAACCACTGGTTCATCAAAAGCCAGGTAACAGGTATGGAAATTAGGAATGCGAGCACTACAAGGCGCAGGAAATCACTTACTAAAAGGCCCAGCAATTGCTGAACTGATGCGCCGATAACTTTGCGGATACCTATCTCTTTTCTTCTTTGCAAAATATTATAGGCAGATAAACCTGCAAGCCCGAAACATGCTATCAGGATGGCCAGCATGGCAAACATTGTAAAAATACTCCCAAATAATTCATCCGACTTATATTGGTGGTTGAACGATTCATCCAAGAAAGAATAATTGAACGGATCGGACGGGAAATACTTATCCCATGCGCTTCGTATGGATGCAATGGTAGCGCTTAAATTATTGGTGCCCACTTTGATAGAATAGAAATCGCGCGTGTTTGGCCTGAGTAATATGACTAATGGTTGTACGCTTTTTTTCAAACCTTCCTGGTGAAAATTAGCAACCACGCCAATAACAGTTAATGTATCGTTTGGAATAACTTTTTGGTTGACTGCACTTGCGGCATCCTTGAAACCCAGCAGTTTTGCCGCATCTTCATTTAACAAAACTGTTTTGTTATCCGTGGCAAAGTCCTTCGAAAAGTTTCTTCCTGCCTTCATTTCAATCCCGAATGAAGGGACAAAATCATAGTCGACCCCTAAATTATAAAGCGTAACCTCTGTTGCACCCGGAGCCGCACTTTTTATCCCCCGTGTCCAGTAAATTTCCTGGCCCATTACATTTGATGAGGCGGTAACATTTTTTACGCCAGTGATATTCAGTACATCCTGCTTAAAAGGTTGGAAAACTTTTGAGTACACCGTGTCACGTAACGACGTGGCGCCCTGGATAACCAGGGTTTGATTGATGTTTGCGCCGAGTTTCTGGCTGCGCATATAGCCAACCTGCTGATATACGATAATAGTCCCTGCAACCAGCACAACAGATGTAACAAACTGACCGGTAATCAATGCCTTCCGCAATCTTATACCGCTGCTTGTATTTTTAAAACTACCCTTCAATACTTTTACAGGCTGGTAACCCGATAACACAAAGGCCGGATAAATCCCCGCCAAAAAACTCCCTGCAAAAAACAATACTAAAAACCCGGTTAAATACATCCATGGCAAAGTGAAACCAATTGTAGTTTCGCGGCCTACGAAATGATTAAATGCAGGCGTTAGCAGGTAGGCTGCAAAAAATGCGATGATCAATGAAATAAAGTTCAGCAAAAAGCTTTCGGTCAAAAACTGCCTTATCAACGATGAACGCCCTGCGCCAAGCACTTTACGTACCCCAACCTCTTTTGCCCTTTCAACTGAACGGGCAGTGGCCAGGTTGATATAATTTACCCATGCTATCAGGATAATAAAAATGCCTATCAAAAAAAGAAACGAAACTACCTGTCCATCGCCGTTTACTTCCGCTTCCTGGTTAGCGTTCGAATATAAATGAATATCCGTAAGCGGTATCACATGCAGTTCATCCCTTACATTGTTAGTTTTATGCCCCTTTTTGCTGTTGATATGCACATCACAAAATGCAGCCAGCTTTGCATCAAACTTTTTAAGGTCTGTTTCGGGCTTAAGTTTAAGGTAGGTGTAAAAATCATACCAGTTCCAGCCGGTTTCCGTTGAGTTTTGTGTGTCGCCTTCCAGCCGCCTCATTTTGCCGAAGGTGGAGTACGAAATAAGATAGTCGATCACCAGGTGCGAGTTGCGCGGATAATCTTTAAACACGCCTGTTATAATGTACGGTTCCGTAAACTGCGGGTCTTTGGATATTAGTGTCTTGCCGACCGGGTTACTATCTCCAAAATATTTTTTTGCAAATGATTCAGATACGATCATTTTATCAACAGCGTTGAGCACATCCTTCGGATCGCCTTTTATCATATTAAAACCAAGCATATTGATCGTCGAAGGGTCGGCATAATAACCTTTCAGCTCATTGAACTTTATGTTTTTTTGTTCATTTACCAATAACTGCTGCACATTGTACAAACGGCAATAATCTTCCACATCCGGTAATTCTTTTTTTGCCGTCGGGCCAATTGCAGGGTAACTGGTTGCCGATTTATAGGCCAATTTTCCTTGTTGATAGCTATCCAACCTGATCCTAACAATATCTTTGGCAGCGTTGCTAAATTTATCGTAGCTTTTTTCATAAGCCACATATTGAAAAATAATGAGGCAACAGGTAATACCGATTGCCAGGCCGAAGATATTCAGCAGCGTATAACCCCGGCGCCTGCCAAGGTTTCGTAATGAGATGGTTAAATAGTTTTTAAACATGACGGGCCTCCGGTTAGTTTGCCGCATACGGAATGCCATTTTTTTAAATTGTTAATAATCAATAAATTATGTTTGGTTATTTCGGTGTGATGTGCGTTTTTGATACAGGTGGGTGTGCGGTTTGTTGACAGTTGAGGGACGGTGACTTAGGTTCAGTGCCTTCGTAAATGTCCGCCCGCTTAAAGAAATGTAATTTCTTCTCTTGGTATAAACAACCCTTTATTGAAAGAAATAGATTTATTGTTTACGTGGTATAGGTATAACTAACTCCTGAAGTTCGGCGTAATTTTTAGTAAACCTGCCTTTTTTGGTAAGGATACCAGCACGGTTAAGCGAAAGGATAGCCTCTTTTTTGGTCATCTTTTTTACCTCTTCAAGTTTGGAATCGGCCAAATCCATTAATATTTGAAAATCCTTATCGCTCATTTTGTCGAAAATTACAATCAAAATATAAAAAATAAATTCTAAATAATTGAGATTGTGTGATTGGATACTATCCCGTCCCTCTTTGTAAAATTTAGAATACCATAAACCAATCGTCAATTACAATGTTTAAAATTGGCCATGGAAAAATACGTCGACCTTAAAATTGAAGATGGCACCGATATGGTAGCCTATACCGCAATACCGGCAGATGCCGCAGGCAGAAATGCCCCCGGGCTGATTTTATTACAAGAAGCTTTTGGTGTTAACCACCATATCCGTGATGTGGCCGACCGGTTTGCTGCACAGGGATTCGTAGTAATAGCCCCGGAAATTTTTCACCGCACTGCGCCGCCATATTTTGAAGGCAGCTACAGCGATTTTCCTTCAGTTATGGCCCACTATAGCGCTTTAACTGTTGAGGGGAATGAAGCCGATCTGAAAGCGTGTTATCACTGGCTTAAACACCATGAACTGGTAAACCCGGCAAATATTTTCAGTATTGGTTATTGTTTGGGCGGCAGGGTGTCATTTTTGGCCAATGCCACGTTGCCTTTGAGCGCCGCTGTTAGCTACTATGGGGGCAATACCATCCAAATAGCCGATAAAGCGCCAAACATCAGCGGACGGCACTTATTTTTCTGGGGCGGTTTGGATAAGCACATCGGGCAAGACCAGATAGATGCCGTAACTGATGCCATGGATAAGGCTGGCAAAGAATATATCAATGTAAAAATATCCTACGCCGACCACGCCTTCGCCTGCGATGCAAGGCCCAGCTATAACGAAAAAGCCACCAAAGAGGCCTGGGCATTAACGCTTGCGTTTTTTGCAAACAACATGGTTGTTTAGTTCATGGTTCATGGCTCATAGTTCATGGCAGGAAATTGGTTCATAGTCCATGGCTCATAGCTCATGGGAGCTGCAACTTTCTTACTATGGTCTATGAGCCATGAACTATGAGCTATGAACTATGAACCATGATCTATGAACCCTCCGGTAACCTGATCCTGAAAGTAGATCCTTTCCCTTCTTCGCTTTCTACTTCAATTTTCCCATCGTGTTTTTCAACGATTTGTTTTACGATACTTAAGCCCAGGCCGGTGGATTGTTCGCCTTTAAGGCCGGCCCGGCCGGCCTTGGTAAATGGGTCGAAAATGATGGGCAGCTTATCTTTGGGAATACCAATACCGCTGTCTTTTACTTCAATAATCACCTGGTTATCGTTTTTACTTACAATAACAGTAACCTTCGTTTTTTCTTTCGAGAATTTGAGCGCATTGCCGATCAGGTTGTCCATCACACGCTGAAATTTTTCGTTGTTTATGTTTGCGTAAACGGGGATGGCCCGGCTTATCAGCTCGATATCTTTGGTGTTGTTTTGCGGCTTCCAAACCTCAATAATATCAGTTATAAACTTATTAAGTTCAGTTTTTTGGGTGATAAATTCTGATGTATTTTCGTTACGCGCGGTTTCCAGCAAGTCCTCGATAATTGTACGGGCTTTAACACACGATGCCTTCATCATCTCCAGGTTTTCGCGGGTATCGGCATCAATGTCGTCCATTTCCATCATCATCGCAATGGACTCCACTGCAGCTATCGGGTTGCGCAGGTCGTGGGCTACCATGCCAAGCAGTTGGCCCTTTAGTTCACTGTTGCGCTCAATTTCAAGGTTTTTATCTTTTATCTCAACCAGTTGTAGAAAGTAATTGGCCTTCGACGAAAAAAAGTATCTCGAAACCAAATAAAAGCCGCCAAGCAATACCGCTGAAATCAGCTGGTTATAAACCATTTCGGTAGGGTCGGTGTGGCTGAAGATCAGCATTAACGTGAATAATATCTCGACCGAAATAATGAGGATAATGGTTTCGTAATATTCAAGTATGCAAAGCACACTGATAATGGTTAAAGCTATTAAGTACAACGTTAGCGCATTTCGCGGGTCGCCGGTGGCAATAAAACTGGAATACATGCCGCACCCAATAATGTAAAGCGAAAAGATAAAAACAAACAGCGCCATAATGGCAGTAGCTTTTTGTTTTCTGTTATAAATATCAATAATGATATAAGCGGCAATGTAAAATAAAAGGCTTGTACCCATAAAAACCCAGTTAGTTAGGTCGAACTCCGGAAAGTTTTCGGCCCTGGTAAGGCTTAGCGGGAACGCGAGGTAGAGTATCCTGATAACAATATTAAGCAGAAAAAAAATAGCGCTGGCCACCTTAACCGATGAAAGGTTTTGCCCTGTATAATAGTTACGCCAGGCCCCTTTATACTTGCGTGGCAGCGTTTTAAAGAAATGTGTATCCAGGGTTTTATGATCCATACGGTAAACAAAAGTAGATAAATTTGTTTTAGTAATAACATACAAGTCCAAAGTCTGTAGTCTAAAGTCTTAAGTACAAAATGTTCGAAATAAACTAAATGACATTTTAACCTGTTAAATTAATTTATAGCGACATTTTAGCATACGGGGCTGACTGGCAGGGGTTTTGTTGGTGTAAAGCATAGACCCGGATTTATTGGATTTTACCGATTTGGGAAGAACTTGAGTTAGTCCTGGTTCAAACAAAAAATCAAAAAAATGAATTTTAACAACTTTACCATAAAAGCACAGGAAGCCGTGCAGAAGGCTTCGGAAATAGCTGCGGGCAACCAGCAGCAGGCCATTGAAACAGCACATTTGCTGAAGGGCTTGTTATTGGTGGATGAAAACGTGATCAGCTATTTATTAAAGAAATTGAATGTTAACCTTAACCGTTTGAACGACACGCTCGATCAGCAGATCGCTTCGTTCCCCAAGGTGAGCGGCAGCAATATTTATTTATCATCCGATGTAAATTCAGCTTTGCAAAAAGCACAAAATTATCTGAAAGAATTTAAGGACGACTTTGTATCTGTCGAGCATATTTTGCTTGGGATTTTAGCCGTTAACGATAAAACAAGCGCTGCTTTAAAAGATTACGGTGTAAACGAAAAAGACTTAAAAAAGGCCATCGTAAGCTTACGTGGTGATAATAAAGTTACCGACCAAAATGCAGAGGCGACTTATAATGCCTTAAATAAATACGCCCGTAATTTGAATGAATATGCCGAATCAGGTAAACTTGATCCGGTTATTGGTCGTGATGACGAGATCAGGCGGGTGATACAGATATTGTCCCGCCGTACCAAAAACAACCCGATATTGGTTGGTGAACCCGGCGTAGGTAAAACGGCTATTGCCGAAGGTATTGCTTTCCGTATTATAAAAGGCGATGTGCCCGAAAGCCTGAAATCAAAAACCGTTTATTCATTGGACATGGGCGCATTGATAGCAGGCGCCAAATACAAAGGTGAATTTGAAGAACGCCTCAAAGCGGTGATAAAAGAGGTTACCCAAAGCGACGGGGATATTATTTTGTTTATTGACGAGATACATACCCTGGTGGGTGCAGGCGGTGGCGAAGGTGCAATGGATGCCGCCAATATATTAAAGCCAGCCCTTGCGCGCGGCGAATTAAGGGCAATTGGCGCGACTACATTAAATGAGTACCAGAAATACATGGAAAAGGATAAGGCTTTGGAGCGCCGTTTCCAGATGGTTTTGGTTGATGAACCTGATACCGCCGATGCAATCTCTATTTTGCGTGGGTTAAAGGAACGCTACGAAACCCACCATAAAGTGCGGATAAGAGATGAGGCTATTATTGCCGCCGTTGAAATGTCGCAGCGCTATATATCCGACAGGTTTTTGCCCGATAAGGCTATCGACCTGATGGATGAGGCTGCTTCTAAATTACGTTTGGAAATGGACTCGGTACCCGAAGTGGTGGATGAGCTTGAACGCCGCATTATGCAGCTGGAGATTGAGCGCGAAGCTATAAAACGTGAAAAAGATACTCAAAAAGTAAAAGAACTAAGCGAGGAAATAGCCAATTTATCTGCTGAACGCGATTCATTGCGTGCCAAATGGCAGGGAGAAAAAGATTTGGTCGATGGCATCAATATTAAAGTTGAACAGATAGAAAATTATAAACTGGAAGCCGAACAGGCCGAACGTGCAGGCGATTACGGTAAAGTAGCCGAATTGCGCTACGGTACCATTGTACAGGCCCAGCAGGAAGTTGAGCAATTAAAGGCTGCATTGCTTGTAAACCAAAGCGACAGCCGCATGCTGAAAGAAGAAGTTACTGCCGAAGATATTGCGGGCGTAGTTTCACGGTGGACAGGGATACCGGTTTCAAAAATGATACAAAGCGAACGCGAAAAGTTGCTTCATCTTGAAGAAGAGTTGCACAAACGTGTTGCCGGTCAGCAGGAGGCTATTGAAGCCATCAGCGATGCTATACGCCGCAGCCGTGCCGGGTTGCAGGATAAACGTAAGCCTATTGGCTCGTTCATATTTTTAGGCACTACAGGCGTTGGTAAAACAGAATTGGCCAAAGCATTGGCCGAGTACCTGTTTAATGACGAAGGCGCGATGGTACGTATTGATATGTCGGAATACCAGGAACGCCATGCTGTTTCGAGACTGATCGGCGCGCCTCCGGGCTATGTGGGTTATGATGAAGGCGGGCAGCTTACTGAAGCCGTGCGCCGCAAACCATACAGCGTAATATTGCTGGATGAGATTGAGAAAGCGCACCCGGATGTTTTTAATATATTACTGCAGGTTTTGGACGATGGAAGGCTGACCGATAACAAGGGTAGGGTGGTGAACTTTAAAAATACTATCATCATTATGACCTCGAATATCGGCTCAAACATTATCCAGGAAAATTTCCAGGATTATAATGAATTTGACAAGGATGAGGTAATGGCCAAAACAAAAAACCAGTTGTTTGAGTTGCTGCGTAAAACCATTCGTCCTGAGTTTTTGAACAGGATAGACGAGATCATCATGTTTACCCCGTTGAGCCGCGATGAGATCACCGAAATTGTAAAATTGCAGTTCATCCATTTACAGCATACCCTTGCAGAAATGGGCATCACCATAGAAGCTACAGAAGAAGCGTTGGACTGGCTGGCACAATTAGGTTATGATCCCCAATACGGCGCAAGGCCGTTGAAACGGGTAATACAGAAAAAGATACTCAATGAGTTATCAAAACAAATATTAGCGGGCAAAGTAAGTAAGGACAGCAAAATAAGGCTGGATATGTTTGATAACAATTTTGTGTTTTTAAACCCGCAGGAATTGGTTGACAAGGTTTAAGTGAATGGTTGATTAAGTTGATTGGGTGAGTAGTTGATTAGTTGATTAGGTTGGTTTTCTTAATCAACGTAATCAACTACTAAATCATAAAATAACAAAAGCTGCTTAAGGGCGGCTTTTGTTATTTGCAGGTCAAGCTAAATTCAGTGCTGAAAGCTTTTTAGCAAGTTCCTTTACGTCGCCTAATATTTTTTGTACTTGTTTTTCCGAAGGTTTTCTTTTGCCGTTTACATATTCGGATATCAGGCTTTTATGCATGCCTATGCGCTTGCCTAAAGCAGAGGCATTTATCTCTTTATAAAACATGCATTGTTATCAATGAAATATTATGTTAACATCCCAATAAGTATTTTTGACACTTTCGCGACAATAGCAGGACTTATAGTACCAGCCCGGCGTAAGATAATGCTTTGGTCGGCTGTAAAAATCCGGGTAGGACGGATGTTAGATGCTATTGGCAGAGAACCGCTTACGAAATCAGAGGAATTTATAGGGACTGCATAAACATCGTTACTTTGCTGGCTTGTAACCTGGCAAAGAATAATATCATCGCCCGGCAAATCGACCAAAACTAAAGCAGGACTTCTTTTGCTGTCTGATAGGTCACTGAATGGAAATGGAATTATTACTATGTCCCCTTTTACAAATCCTGCCATGCCAAATCTTCTTCGGGTGTCAGCCAATCTTTAGCTAAACTTTTTTCACTGGCAAAGTGGGTTACTATTTTATCGGTAATAGTCGTGGTGTTATCAGCTTCTTCTACAGTAAATGCTATCACTTCAACTTGCTTACCTACAAAGCCCTTCGGGAGTTTAATAGATATGTTTTGATTTTCGGGCCTAAGCATTGTCCTTATCATAACCCAAATATATGAAATGTAAATTTAATTTAATCAACCGTTTTATGTATAATGCGTTTTATAACCGCATCCAGTTCCCGGGTTGCGGTATCGAGATGGGTCAGTACGTCAAGGGTATCCTTGTCCTTAATGGTGCTTTTGTCAATCAGGTTAACCAGGCCTAAAATAGTAGCTACAGGGCGCCTGGTTTCGTGTGCATTCATCTGGGCTATTTCTATCAGCTGGTCTTTTTGTTTGGCAATATGCAGTTCGTTGTTTTTTAGCTCAGTAATATCCTGCATGGCCCCAATCATCCGTATGCCAACGCCTTTTTCATCGCGGATAACAATACCTTTATCAAGCACATAAGCGTATTCGCCATTAGCTTTTCTAAATCGGTATTTCTCTGTCCAGTACTTCATATCGCCGTATTTAACTGCATCGGCATAAAGCACAACCCTTTCTTTGTCATCATGATGAACATGCTTTGCAAAAAAACGCATATCGCCCACGTTATAGCCCGGTGTATGGCCAAACGATTTTTCTATATTGCCCGAATAATAAACTTCGTTGGTTTCCAAATCCCAGTCCCAAATTATATCTGTTGTTGCTTCGGTAACATACTCAAACCTTTCAATACTTTGCTCCAGCGAACGCAGGGTTTTTGATTGTTCGGTAACATCATTACAAACTACTATCATGCAATGACGGCCCATATAATTAATAGAGTGGCCTATTACCTCGACTTTTATAGGTTCGCCTGTCTTTTTTAAATGGTTCCAGGTGCCCAGGTTTCTTATTTCGCTGTCAAATACCCGTTTTCTAATGGTTTCAACAATCAACGGAATTTCCCCGGCCGGGCGTATGTCTTTTATCGTTAGTTGTATAAACTCCTCCCTTGTATAACCATACAGTTCCGACGCCATCTGGTTAACATCAAGAACGGCAAATGATATCACATCATAAATAACAATAGGAACAGGGTTTGATTGGAACAGCAGCTTATAGTTTTCTTGGGGCTCAAAAGGCGTCTCAATATTTTGTTCCGGGCCTGGTCCGGGGTACTGATAATTTTTTGTATGATCTGTGCTGTCCCTGGCCGATGCAATAAAAGTATGATCGGGCAATTTTTTTATATTCCACCAAAGCCATTTAAACTGACCATCGGAACAACGAAAACGGGCTTCAAACAGGCATGGGTTTTCGCCACCAAGTAGGGATTCAACTTGTGTAATTATACCGGCCTGGTCATCAGGGTGCATGTATTCAAAAAAAGTACAGGAATCGACCAATATTTCGTCAGTATAACCTACAGCTTCCTTAAATCTCTTATTAGTCAATTTAAAATGCCAGACAGGCGATAACAGGCACAAATAGTCGGGGTAAAAATCAAACAGGGGTTCTAATCCACTCACAGGATCGCAGTTTTCATTATGCACACATGTTACTTATATGCCAAAAATAATTTAAAATTTACAATAAAACTATAATTTAATTGCGATTTATATCGCTATTTATCCACTTTTCATAATTATTGTGAATTTTTCAACATCTTAAACTTTTTTCATTGGCAAGCAGGTTAGTAATGACAATATTCCGGGATTGGATTAAAGCTTACTGTTTCAAATCGAGGTAATACAATGATAAACCAAACAACGCTACTATTTTATGGTTGTATTAATCAGATTAATATAAGTTACTTAACTTAAACAGCAATACTACCATGAACACCTATAATAATTTAGTAGAAGCTACTAACGACCTTATGAAAAGGGGATATACCGAAAATCTGAGTTTAGAGGGTGATACCGTTGATGATAAAGATAAAAAAATCCAAATGAGTGCGGATGACTTTGAAATTGATGAGTTTTACCGTTTTGAAGGCGCCAGTAACCCATCAGATATGTCGATTGTTTATGCTGTTACATCACGCAAGTATAATTTAAAGGGTATACTGGTAAATGCATTCGGCACTTATGCCAATAACAGTTCATCGGCTATTGATGCAAAGCTGCACCATCACCAGGTAAGCCATACGTTAAAGAGCGAAGACAGGCCGGTTTAAGGTTGAATTACTGAATTATTGAATTATTGATTTCTGCTGATAAGCCCGTTGATAATTCAATAATTAAAAAAACGCAACGTAATAGTTGAATTATGGATTTAATAAACCCCGATTTCTCATAAACAATTCAATAATTCAATAATTCAATAATTCAGTAATTCAATAATTAAAAAACGCAACTCTTTGGCTACCAACTATCGTATTAGTGTTCAATGCGATACCTGATTGTAATACTATTGCTGTTTTTTATGCATAATGCATCTTATGCACAGGGTGGTTATTATAAAAACGCCGCTACAACTCCTTCCGCTTCAATACGGGCAAATATTGATAGTTTAAATAATATTGCCCATAGTATCTTTCTTACCTTTCCCGATTCGGCGCATAAAATAGCCGCAAACGCACTGATACTTTCCGAAAAATCAAATTATGCGTTTGGTAAAGGCCGTAGTTTTTTAAACCTCGGCATTATTTATTGGTCGCAGTCCTATTACCCTATAAGCCTGTTTTACCTTAAATCGGCCATTGCAAATTTGCCTAAAGACCAACGGCTTTACCTTTCGGATGCTTACAGGGCCCTCGGGCGCTCATACTCCGATCTTAAAGAATATAAACAGGGGCTAAGCAATTTAGATACATCAATGTACCTGGCGGGTAATGATATTGAAAGGCTTGCTGAGGTTTATAATGAACGGGCATACGTTTATTATCACCTGAAAAACTACGATAAAGCCATTGAGCTTGCAAAATATTCGTTAAAGCTGGACAGAAGTATTAAAGCTGAAAAAAACATTGCGGTTTTATACGGCCACTTGAGCAGCGTATACGCAAGCAAAATGCAATACAAAACCGCGCTGGCCGATGACGATACTGCATTTACCATGAGTGGTAAAGTGCATAACAGGCGCTTACGTGCTTATGTATATATAGATTATGCCGTTATATATAACAAGCTTGGAAAATTTGCAAAGGCAATTAACTATGCCGGGATGGCAATAGCCCTGGCTGATAGCATCGGGGTAATTGACGCCGAAACAAGAGCGTATGAGGCGCTTGTAAATAGCTTTGAGCTGAAGAATGATTTGAAAACGGCACTGAGCTACCAGCGGAAATATGATGTGGTGAAGGATAGCCTGAGCATATTGAATAAAATGAAAACTGTTACACTGGTACAAAACTATTACGAACTTAATTCGAAAATGAACGGTGTGGCATTGATGCGAGCGAATGATAAGATAAATAAGGCCAGGATCAGGTCGCAGGATTCAATAATTGCGACACTTGTTTTATCTGTTATTGTCCTAATGGTAATATTATCAGCCACCTATTATTTTTATAAACAAAAGAAAATACTCAGTACCAAGCTACAGCAGCAGCATAAAGCGCTTTTAGACCAAAAAAAGCTGATAGAAGTACAAACAGTTAACCTGCAAACAGTTAATAGCCTTAAAGATAAGCTGCTGGCCGTAATAGGCCACGACTTGCGTACGCCGGTAGCTAACTTGAGCAATATTGTTGAGATGTTTGAGACAGGATACCTGACAACCAAGGAAGTACATGGCCTGATGAAAAATATTAACCCTATTGTTAAAGGCGCTGAACTAACACTCATTAACCTTGTGGAATGGGCGGGCAGCCAAATAAAAGGCCGTAGCGTTAACTCATCAAACGTGGATATATTTTTACTTGGCGTTGAAATGGAACAAACCTTTGAACATGAGCTGCAATATAAAAATATAGATTTTATTAACAACGCTTATCCGGGCCAGGGCGTACTGGCCGACGAAAACCATCTTAAGGTTATACTGCGCAACCTGGTTAGTAACGCCATAAAATTTACCGGGGACAAAGGGAAAATAAGTTTAACTACCATTATCGAAGATAATGAATTACTGGTTAGTGTTGAGGATAACGGAAAAGGGATGACCAGCAACGAAATGGATAAGCTGTTTTACTTAAATACTCATTTCTCAAACTCCGGTACCTCTGGCGAAAAGGGGACAGGTATAGGCCTGCTTTTATGTAAAGAATTGGTGGAGCTTAACGGCGGCACTTTAAAAGTGACGTCAGTTGTGGGTAAAGGCAGCATATTTTACTTCAATCTTCCGCTGATAAAAGCCTACGCTTAGTGGTTTATGGCTAAGTTTTCTATTTAATTTTTAAGTCTACCGTTAAAAACAAGTCTGGTTTATAAACGTAATAAGCTGACTCAAAGGCGATACCAAATTTTATTTGCCACATTGCCCCTAACGAAAAATTTATGAATAATTTATTGTCATAATTAAGTAATTTATTGTAACTTTAAGACGTTCTATATATAAACTTATACTTACTTATATTTACTCCCCCTTAATTAATGTCGTTTATTAAAAGTGTGCTCGAACCTCCCTCATATGGGTGGAAAGACGAGTCTGGTGAACTTACAAAACCACTTCCCGGTCAAATTTTTCATGAATTTTTTTCGAGATTAAATGTATTCCGAAATAAAAAGAACTGGCTCTCTTTTACCAGTTGGTTCCTTGTTTTATGTTTAGCTCCATTTTTATTTTTATTCATATTTAAATACTTCAGCATCACGGGGCTTGTACTTGCTTTTGTTTATAGTATGATAGTTATGGGCAGCCATGGTACCATATGGCACCACAGGTATTGTACCCACCGGGCGTATAAATTCAGGAATAACTTCTGGCGGTTTTTTACACAAAACCTTACGCTTAAAATTATACCCGAAGAGATATATGCTGTGTCGCACCACGTGCACCATGCACTATCCGATCAGCCCGGCGACCCTTATAATGCGCAGGGTGGCTTTTTATATTGCTTTTTGGCTGATGTAAACCACCAGCCTATAGCCCGCAACCTGAGTGAAAAGGATTACGCCCGTTGCGTAAAGCTAATGGACCATACCGGCATACACCCCAATACCTATACTCAATATCAAAAATATGGCACCATAGCCAACCCGGCGCGTGCAATTTTGGGTATTATATTAAACTGGAGCTTTTGGTTTACAGCGTTTTACCTGATTGGCGGCCCGGCCCTTGTTTGCGCCCTTTTTGGCGCTGCAGGTTTTTGGGCGGTAGGCGTACGTACCTTTAATTACGAAGGCCACGGAAAAGGCAAGGACAAGCGCCGTGAAGGAGTTGACTATAACCGCGACGATATGTCGATAAACCAGATATGGCCTGGCTTTGTAGCTGGCGAATGGCACAATAACCATCACCTGTTCCCTAAGAGCGCACGGTCGGGCTTTAAGCCTTACCAGGTTGATACCGCATGGTATTATATAAAGTTTATGAGTATGATAGGCGCTATAAGTTCATACAACGATTCAAAAAAGGAATTTTATCTTGAATATTGTAAAGCTCCCGTTGCTGAAAAAAGCGAATTTATAAGCCCGAAAAAGGTATTAGTAGTAGTGGAATAAAGAGAGTCAAGAATCAAGAGCCAGGAGAGAAAATACAATACTTCTTGGCTCTTGGTTCTTGTCTCCGGGTTCTTGCCGATTGCCTTTTACCTCCTGCCTCCTGGTTCATGCCTCTTTCATTCTTTTTCCTCAACTAAAACTATTTCAGGGTTTTGTAGTTGTATGATAAAACAATCAGAAACCATGAAAAAAATAATTGCAGTATTAATGATGGTTTGTACAATTGGCTTAACAGCATTTGCACAAACAGTAACCAAAGATAAGGACAAAGACAAAGTAAGAAAGACTTCGACCCTTGGCGAAAAAGTACACAATACTTTCAGCAAGCACAAACGCTATAACGGTTATAAAGTGAAACATAAAAGATATGTGAACGGCCATGTGGTTAAAACCAAAAAGGAAGTAAAAAACGATCAGCACTAAGTTTAATTTTCTTTAGAAATAGAAAAAGCTGCGGAGAGATTCGCGGCTTTTTTTGTGTTAGAATGGGATGGTTACTCATTAATTATAAAAGTCCATTTCGGAACCAATACGGTTGACGCTGCGACGACAGTAACGTCTTTCGCAATTTGCAGCGTTTGTTATCTGTTAGCGGGGCATAAGTGCGCCACCTCTTTGCCCTGCCCTGCGGCAGAGGTAAGGGCATGTGAACACCCGCAGGCCTAAGCGCTTTGCAGCCGCGAAGCTGCGGGAGCAGAACCGGTGTATTTTTTAAAGAAGTTAGTGAAATAGGCGGGTTCTTCGAAGCCGAGGCCGTTCGCGATCTGGGAGATGCTCCAGTCGGTGTGTTTCAATAAAGCATTTGCCTCTTTTAAAATACGGTCGGAGATATGCTGCGTCGTAGTCTTGCCGGTAACCTCTTTGACGGACCGGTTCAAATGGTTAGTATGCACGGCCAGGCATCGCGCGAAATCATGGGCTGTTTTCAGTTTCAGGAATTGTTCCGGCGAATCGATCGGAAACTGTCTTTCAACCAGTTCCAGAAATTGCGTAGTGATCCTGGCGGCGGCGCCGGAATTGTTTTCATAATGGGTTACTGGCGCTATTTTCAATGCCTCGTGCATAAGGATGTGCAGGTAATTGCGTAGCAGGTCGTATTTGCCGGCGTAATCAGAATCCATATCTTCCATCATTCTTGCCATCGTGCCCGATAAAAAAGCTAATTGGGATGCATCCGGAAAAACGATGTGACCGCCGCCCACTTTAAAGAGCGGAAAATCCTGCAGGGCGCTTTTGTGCTCGTACGATTCGATAAAGCCCTGGGTGAACAGGCAGAAACAGCCCTCCTGGGGGCCTGGGCCGGATTCCCACGAAGACGGTACAGAGGGACTGGAAAATACCAGCGCCGGCCGGTCTATTACCACCTCCTTATCAGCGTAGATTATCTTCCCGTTGCCAATAACCAAGGCTATTTTATAAAAATCGCGGCGGCTAAAGGGCGTCCTTTGTACGCAGGGCTTGCGCAAAAAAACATTAAAATGTCCCTGCCCGGTATTATTCTCCGAAAATACCTTTTGGTTGTCCACCGGATGGCGCTTATAAAATTCTTCGAGGGTTTCAATAGGTTGCATAAGCGAAGGTAAGGTTTATTTGATTATTATAAGCAAATATGACTATGGCATGATGCTAAAAATGACAAATGTTTGAAAGTTATAAATTACTGCTTGAATACTATAACCGCTGATGTTTGGGGTATGGCTACCTTTGTGCCATGGAAACCGGTTTCAGAAAATGGATCATTGTCGTTACGATCATCACCTCTACTATCATAGAGCTGATCGATACGACCATTGTCAATGTATCGGTCAATACCATGAGTGGCAATTTGGGCGCATCCCTGGAGGATACCGCCTGGGTGATCACCTCGTATGCCATCGCCAATGTGATCATTATCCCGATGACCAGTTTCCTGGCCGAAAAGATCGGGCGTAAGCAATATTATATCGGCTCTATCATCTTGTTTACACTGGCTTCGGCCATGTGCGGGTTCTCACATAATTTATGGGAACTGGTAGCCTTTCGCTTCTTCCAGGGTATCGGCGGCGGCGCTTTGCTGTCTACCTCACAATCCATCCTTTTTGAAACATTCCCGGTTAAAGAGCGGGCAACCGCCAGCGGCATATTTAGTCTCGGTATCATTATCGGCCCGTCTATTGGCCCGGTAATGGGGGGCTATATTGTAGATAATTTATCGTGGCAATGGATCTTTTATGTAAATATTCCTATCGGGATTCTTGCCGCCATCTTATCCTATATCTACCTTAAACCCACCAAACGTTCGGAGGACGGGCGAAGCATCGACTGGTTCGGCATCTTTTTATTAGCTATAGGTGTTGGCTCGTTGCAGGTGGTATTGGAACGGGGCCAAACTGACGACTGGTTTTCGGCAGGTTATATTGTTGCACTAACCATCATCTCCGTACTGTCTTTATCAGTGCTTATCTGGTGGGAGCTCCGGATCAAATTTCCGGTTATCAACTTGCGGGTATTAAAAAGCACCACTTTGTCTATTTCCGCCATCATGACCTTTGTATTAGGCTTTGGCTTGTTTAGTGCGGTGTTCGTTTTCCCATTGTATTCACAACGAATCATTGGTTATTCGGCCTTCCAAACCGGGACTATGTTGCTGCCGGGAACCCTGGTGGCCGCCATGATCTCGCCTTTTTTGGGCAAAATGCTGCAGAGCGGGCTCCGCCCGCAATACCTTATTATCCTGGGCTTCGGCTTGTCGGCGGCGTTTGGGTACATGATGTCGGGGTCGAATCTGGAGACCGGGGGCGCTTACTTTTTTATTCCATTGATCTGCAGGGGCCTTGGCGCGGCCTTACTGATAGTACCGTTGACCGCGCTGGCTGTTTCGGACTTAAAGCCTTCGGATATACCACAGGGTGCGGCATTAAACAATATGATGCGGCAAATGGGCGGCTCGTTTGGTATCGCGCTCATTAATACCTATATCGCCCACCGGGCGGCGGCAAACCGCACTTCATTAATTGCCCATGTCACCGCTTCGGACCCAGCGACCGTAACACGTCAACAGTCTTTTATCAGTAATTTCATGGCACATGGTTCCACCTACCTCCGCGCCTTGCAGCAATCGCTCGGGGCGCTGGAAAACACGGTAGCGCGGCAAACGTTCCTGTTAAGCTATATGGATGCATTCCTGCTGCTGGCAATTTTAAATGCCTGCTGCATCCCGCTGGTGATCCTGACTATTAAAAAACGGGCGGTGGCCAAAGCGGGCAAAGTAGAAATACCGGATGCACATTAAACAAAATATTCCGCAGATGGCATGCTAAAATGGAACTAATTCAGCCTGGGCAGGCGGGGATTTAAAATTTACTTCGGAATAACTTTACTTAAAAAAGCACTGTTTTGATCGCCCCAACGATTCATGGCATCAATAATAGGCATTAGAGATTCACCGATGGGCGTCAAAGAATACTCTACCTTCGGCGGAAGCTGGTGATAAATCTTCTTTCCAATAATTCCATGTTCTTCGAGCTCTTTCAACTGTAAATGCAAAACCCTTTTGGTCGCTTCGGGCATTGCCCTTAATAAATCACTTGGCCTTTTAATATTTTCAGATATAGCAAATAACAGGTTCGGCTTCCACTTGCCGTTTAATACTTCCCGGGTAAAATGAAGGCCGCATTCCAACGGCAAAGGTATTTTTCTGCTGTACATAATGATTTCCTTTACGCAAATATAGTGATAGTAACAAATTTAGGTATAGGGGAATAAATTATCCATAGGTGAATCTTTTGACCCTTATTGTGCGCCAGAAAAGGTATGCTGAAATTTGCGATTAGCTATTAAAAAATCAATTTTTTAAAACTATGGAACAAAATTCAGAAAATAAAGTGCTAAGCAAAGCAAGTGAAGAACGCCAGGTACAACATGTGCTGGCCAGGTATACCAGGGCAGCAGACCAGCTTAATGGCAAGGCAGTGGCTGACTTGTTTGTGCCGGATGGTAAGGTGGAAGTATATTATGGCAGGGGCGGAAGCCGCGAGTTACTTTTTGTATTATCGAGACAGGCAGAAATAGAAAATGCCATGTCAAACCTCATGAAACCGCACCCCGACAGAGGATGGAGCCATCATACAACACATGATCATATTATTGAAGTAAATGGAGATCATGCTACGATTGATGCACAATTTATCAGGTTTGATGCTGTAGGTGAAAGCCGCCCCGACAATGGATGGCCTGAAGGAACATTAGGATTAATGGGCAAGGTAACACCTACAGAATCGGGTTATTACCAGCCTGCCTTGCAGAAGATAAGCGGGGAATGGAAAATAGTTACGCTCGTTATTCTTCACGATCTGACTTTTGCAATTCCGGGAAAGTAAGTTCCCGGATAAAAAAGGACGCCCGGGAGCTTTCCCGGGCATCTTTTTTATAAGCATTGCGCGCAAGATCTGGAGAAACCATATTAATTTAATTTTTTAAACGGAATGATATGCCAACCAGCAGCAACAAAAATCCGGTAAAACCGAGTGCTATTGGAAGTGAAGTATGATGAGCGATAAAACCTAACGTTGCCGGGCCAACCAGCTGACCGGCATACCCAAATGTTGAAATAGCCGGTATAGCAACTGATGACGGCACATCTTTCAATCGTCCGCCTTCACTAAAAAATACAGGCACAATGTTAGCCGCGCCAATACCGAGTAAAATAAAGCCAAGCAATGATGTGATCAACCATGGGGTTAGCACGGCCAGGAACAAACCCGCAGCCGCCATCAGACTGCCATATACAACAACATTTTTGCTGTTAAAGCGGTTAACAATTTTGTCGCCAACTAAGCGCATAGTCGCCATGGCTACCGAAAATGCCGCATACCCAATTCCCGCAAGTGCAACGTTAACACCGCGGTCTTCCTTTAAAAATAACGCGCTCCAATCTAACATTGCCCCTTCCGATAAAAACACCGCGAAGCATAATATGCCTAAATAAATGATGCTCATTTTGAGCCAGGAAAATTTGTTGCCCGATGGGCTATTATTTACGATGCTGAAATTTTTAATGACCTGTTTTTCATAGGCGCTTTTAATGAGGAACCGGTATTGGCTTGTTGCAATTAAAAGCAATAATAACGATATGCTTATCGCTGCCACAAGCGGCGACAAGCCGGTTTTTATCAAAAATCCCAGGCCAAGTGAACCCAGGAGCCCCCCAACACTAAAAAGACCATGCAAAGATGACATAATGGGCTTGCCATATAAATTTTGCACTTGTACGCCATGGGCGTTCATGGCCACATCTACCGTGCCGATCGCTGAACCAAACACAAACAGGATGGCCCCCATGCCTGGTACCGAATTCATAATCAGCAGCAATGGCAAGGTTAAAACCACAACCATTGATGCAATTAAAATTACTATCCGGCTTCCGAATTTATGAATCAATACCCCGGTTACCGGCATCATGGTTATTGCACCGGCGCCTAATAGCAGCAGGAGCAGTCCCAGGCTCCCGTCATTAAGCCCCAGCCTGTATTTGGCGTAAGGCACCATAATGGCCCAGCTTGAAATTCCCAGGCCGCAAACCAAAAAAATTGCCTGTGTAGCTTTTTTTGATTTTTCTAAATTAATATCAGCTGAAATAGTCATTTAATTTGCAATTATTTGCAAATATGCATATAATTGCAAATAGTACCACTATTTATTTAAAATTTCAATTATAAAGCCAATTCAAATCAATTGAATTCCTGAATTTCTAAAATGATCGAGTTTGTCATCATCCGCGGGGAGGTCTGTAATCAAGCCGCTTACATCTTGCAGATCGCAAACCTTATAATATTCAGTCAGATTTAATTTTGCATGATTGCTCAAGGCAAAAGTTTTACTTGAATTTTTTAGCATACTTTGTTTCACTTCACCATCGTTTTGAAACACCGCTGTTATCCCAAAATCTTTGTGAATGGCGCAGGTCCCCATAAAATAAAGGTCGGCAACATATTTATTAACCTCATCGGATGTTTGTCCGCCGGTAACTATTTCTGTTTTCCTATTGTATGATCCTCCCAGTACAATAAGCTCAATATCTTTAAATTTTGAAATAATGGGTATCAAGGCTAAGTTATTGGTTATTAACCTAAAGCTGGAATTAGCCGGTAAATGTGATGCTATGGCGCAAACTGTTGTGCCCCCATCCATAAAAATTGTTTGCCCGCTCCTGATCAGTTGCTGTGCTTTTAAAGCGATAATATCTTTTTCGTCAGAAAAATACTGGGACCTGTCCTGGAAACTGAGCGGGTTTTTGGATTGAGAAATTGCACCGCCCCGTACTTTTAAAAGTAGCCCGTTGTTATAAAGGGCCTCAATATCCCTGCGTACGGTATCTTCAGAAACGTTTAAATCCTTCGCAAGGGGTTCGTAAAATACCTTGCCCTTTTGTTTTAAATTAACCAGGATATGATTAAACCGTTCTTCCTTTAACATTTGTAATAATATAATGCAAATATATAATATTGCAAACAAGATAATTAACCCGGCCAATGCGTAGTTTACGTTAAACTTTGTTTGAATGTACCGTCTTCGGATAAGTTAGGCCTGTAGTTGTTATATAGCATCACATAGAAATACACTTAGTATAATCGTAATTTTGAATGGTGCAGGTTGAGGCAGTTATCAAAATAATTTGGGCGTTACCCCTTGGTAGAAAGGGGTCAGGCTTTACACTCATACTGCCCGGGCCTTAACCCAATGTCATTAAGTTAAGAGAATTAATATCGAACACCCAACACCGAATTTTGAATAATGAAGTAAGAAACTTCGAAATTCGATATTCAAAATTCATTATTCGATATTAAATTCCTTCACTTTTTCCTTAACTTAATGACATTGGGCCTTAGCCACATTGGCCGGTATCCGTTTCAATCCTTAATGCGAAACAGGCGTCAACCTTGAAGCGGGGCACGAGAAATCAGCGCTTTTGGCTTTTGCGCTGCATTCTCGCCAGAGAGGGATTATTTTTTCGGTTCTTTGTGGAATATCCCGTTCGAATGCATCCTAATATAAAAATTGTCAATTTTTTAAAAAATACGCTTATGCGGCGCGAACCATTAATGTTTTTACTCCTCTTTTTATCCGGGCTGCCGCTTTTAGCGCAAAAAAGGTTAAAAGGGATTTACGACGCGGAAACACATTTATTCTTTTATGCCGACCGTAATATCCTCGTCAAGCCATTTGTGAATAACCGTGCCGCATTCATGATCCCGGGGGCCGATCCTTTTAACGAAAAGACCAACAAGGTGGGCTATATCGATACTAACGGGAAAGTGGTTATTAAGCCGCTATACAGCAATTGCAGCAACTTTCGCGGTGATTTTGCACTGGTACAGGATACCGGCCGGCAGATGGCCGTCATCAACAGGCAAGGGAAAATAATTATCCCATTTGCGCGGCATGACATTTCTTTTTGCAAAAATGGCTTGTTTATAACCGCTACCTACAACTCCCGTGTAAATAAAGGCAGCATGTGCATTGTAAACGACAGGAATAAAATAGTAGTGCCGCCCGGCAGGTATGCCGGGTACGCGATGCCGCCGTACCCGATGAACCCTTACGATATAAGGGAAAGCACAGATGACGTTGGCCATCTGGAATTTGTTTGGTACCAGTTATGGGCGATGACCGTGCAGTTTCAGAATTATATTGGTATGAAAAAGGGCGACAAGTGGACTGTGATAGACCGTACCGGAAAAGAAGTTATTCCTGCTAAGTTCGATTGGATAGGGGTTTTCAGCAATGGGCTTGCCCCCTTCAGTATCAATAAAAAACACGGCGTTGTTGACAGTACCGGCAATGAACTTATCCCACCAACATATGATAACCTGGAATTAAGCGGAAGTAAATTTGTAATTGCCATTCAAAATAAAAAATGGGGCGTGGTATCTGTTACCGGTAAAATACTGGTGCCTTTTAAATATGACGTGATAAGCCAGGTGGCCGACGGCGCGTTCACTGTTTCAGTAGGTTACCCGGACGGAAAATGGGGCGTAGTTAATGCTTCAGGCATTACCATCATTCCTGCAGAAAACAACGGCGTAGTTCAATTTGGTACGGGTTACCAGGTTACCAAAGACAATTCAAGAAGCGCCCTGTTTGATTCGACCGGGGTACAAAAAACGGCTTATGCCTGCCCACGGGCTGCCGCCTACCCGGTATGGAATATGTGCGACCAGGGCTTTATTGTTTACAATGAGCGTAAACGCGAATTTGTGCATTATGAAGAGATAGACAAGCAGATGTACCATGACGACGATAAGTGGGGCTTGTTGGACACGGTCGGTGAGGAGGTAACCAAAGCGCAATATGACCAATTCAGAAACACTGAAAATGACAAAATGATTGCGGTACAGCAAAATAAGAAATGGTTTTTTATCAATAACCACGGCAAAAAATTAACCCCGGATATGTTTGACGACTTTGCAGAAGCCGACGGCTATTTTATCATTGTAAAAAAAGACGGGTTATGCGGCGTTATCAATAGAAATGGAAAATTGGTTATTCCTGTTAAATACGATGAAATAACCATCGGCACCCAGTGCGGGCCGGGCACCATGCAGGTTTTTAAAAATGGCCTCACCGGGCTTATTGATTATGCCGGTAAGGTAATCTGCCCTTGTAAATACACTTATATACGTTGTGCGGGTGGGGAGATAGTGGAAAAACATTAGGTGCCGATCCTTTAGTTTAGTCGATAACAAACTTTTGACTCTCGCCCGGGGTGGCGGCAATTAGTAGTCTTTCCGAATGTTTTCCGCGTTAAAAATGCTATCCGCCTGGTTACGCGTAATCGTTTTATTGGTCATCCCGACTTCGTATGTATAATCGGTTGAATCGATGCTTCCGGATTTAGAAAAATATGTTCTGATGTTAACGTATCTATTGACACTATCAGCACGCTTAAGATCATAGGTATCATCTTCGAACTCAAGCCGGTGTAACGAGTCCAAAAAAAGACGCTTATTTTGATGGCCGATTGTACTGTCTTTTTTGCTCCATTCAACATCACGGTCACCATGGTAACCAGGCTCCCAATTAACCGGGATAACCGGTACCCCGAATTTTGCACGTTTAGCATTTAATACAGGGCCAAATTTGTCGAGCCGCAATTTATTCTGGTGGGCAGTGTAATTTCTGCGCAGGTTAAAGCAAGAAATCCAAACGATCCAAAATGCCAGGTAGGCGACCTGGCTCCAATTGGGGTTGGGCCATCTTTTTATCGCCTGCCAGATGAGCATCAAAGCGAATAACGGAAAAAATATAGCCTCGAATTGATTATCAATTTGATGCTCCCATATCGCTACGGCCAGCAACCAAATTACAATCACACCCATACATATACGGTAAAGAATTATTTTAAGCTTAGGGATATCCATTAGTTAGTCCTGAAAGGTTTCGTTATACAATGATAATAAAAACATGCGTAGTTTTTAGGCCATCCCAGATTGTTTATGGCCAACCGCTGAAGTTTATAGCCACCCTAACAAAAAGCGAAATAGAACGACGGAACCTGCCCGTTATTTGATAGACAGACCTTGTTATTTATTGAATGCGAAATGTTCATTTCGCATTTAATTGGTACATTTAATTCCCGAAAAATTGTAAGTGCCTGATTGCCAGGTGTTCATTTCGCGTTTCTTGAAATCTTTAATTAGCTTATTATCAATGAGTTAGTTAAATTAAAAAGTAAAATTAATTTTTTCAGAATTTTAAATTATTGATTATCAATGGATAACAAAAAAAATTTGCTTTGTGTTGTGCTGAAATGAACATGAACACTAATTAAAAAATGAGCACATATTGTTACAAAAACACTATGTGATTTATCAATGTAATTTTTACCTTAGTAAACCAATTTATTCTTTTTTAAACCCAATTCTCAATGTGTAAAAAAATAGCTCACCTGTTTTTTATTTTTTGTGCTGTAATACTATTTAGCCTGAAGGCCTCGGCACAAACCCCTGTTGGTATTTTTGATGGCCAGGACGATATAGGCAAAGTTAAGCATGCCGGTACCGGCACCTACGACAGTAAATCGCAGGAATACCACCTGTCCGGCTCGGGCACAAACATCTGGGCTACACATGATGAGTTCCATTTTGTATGGAAAAAGATGACCGGCGATTTCATCCTGCGTACCAATGCCGCCTTTATAGGCAAAGGCGTTGAAGAGCACCGCAAATTTGGCTGGATGGTACGCTCATCACTGGATACAGGTTCAAAACACATCAGCGCTGCAGTGCATGGGGCAGGCTTAACTTCGCTGCAATTCCGCAGGGCGACCAACGGCGTAACTGAAGAAAAGAAATTCGATATGACATCGGCGGATATTATTCAACTGGAAAGAAAAGGCAATACCTATACAATGTCGGTAGCCCGCAAAGGAGACCTGTTTGTAAGCCAGGAAGTGAGCGACATAGATTTGGGGGATGATGTATATGTAGGCTTATTTATATGTGCCCATAACCCAAATGTTATTGAAAAAGCAGTGTTTAATAATGTACGCATAGCTGTGCCGGCGCCTTCAAGCCTTACACCATACAGGCAATATATTGGCAGCGCCATTGAGATACTTGACCTGGAGACACAGAATAGCAAAATTATATACCAGTCGCCAAAATCGATACAGGCGCCAAACTGGATGCACGATGGTAAAAATCTGCTGTATAACAGCGAAGGTTTGCTTTATACTTTCGATATTAAAAATGCAACGCCAACAGTATTAAACACAGGTTCGGCAAAAAACAATAATAACGACCACGTAATTTCATTCGACGGTAAATGGCTGGCCATCAGCAGCAGCGATAAAAGCGGGGCTTCCATTGGCTGGACACTGCCAATAACAGGCGGCGAACCAACGCGTATCACGCCGATAGGGCCGTCTTATATGCACGGATGGTCGCCTGATGGAAAGTATATCGTATTTTGCGGGGCAAGGAACAAAGAATATGATGTTTACCGGATACCCTCCGGCGGCGGCCCCGAAGAAAGGCTGACCACATCGCCGGGTTTGGATGACGGCCCCGAATATTCCCCGGATGGCAAATACATCTACTTTAACTCCGTACGCAGCGGCCTGATGCAGGTTTGGCGCATGAAAGCCGATGGCAGCGAACAAACACAGCTCACCAACGATGATTACGATAACTGGTTCCCGCACGTTTCGCCGGATGGCAAATGGATAGAGTACATCACCTTTAATAAAAATGAAGTTGCCCCCGGCGATCACCCTTTTTATAAGCATGTTTACCTGCGGGTGATGCCAGTTGACGGCGGCCCGTCCAAAGTTATCGCCTATTTATATGGCGGTCAGGGCACCATCAATACACCATCTTGGTCGCCTGATAGCAAACATCTTGCATTTGTAAGTAACAGTTCTTTATTATTCCCTATATTTCCAATCAGCAAATAATTAAAAAGACCATGAACAGTTCACGCCGTAAATTTATACAAACCAGCGCCCTGGCAGTTGCCGGCGCAGCTTTAATGCCTGATATGTTATTCGCAAAACCAAAAAAGATCGAAAGGTTGGGTTTGCAGTTATATTCTATACGCGATGCGATGGGGAAAGACCCTGCGGGGTCACTTAAAAAGCTGGCAGATATGGGCTACATCCATGTGGAACATGCCAATTATGTGAACAGGAAATTTTATGGCTACACCGCAAAGGAGTTTAAGAAGCTATTGGCTGATACAAACCTGCAAATGCCAAGCGGCCATACCGTGATGACAGCGCATGACTGGGACGACACCAAAAATGATTTTACTGATAAATGGAAATACACAATTGAGGATGCGGCAGAAGTAGGGCAGCGCTACGTAATAAGCCCATGGCTTGATGATAACCTGCGAACTGATATGGAAGGCCTTAAACGTTTTATGGATCAGTTTAATAAATGCGGACAGCTATGTAAAACACATGGAATGACTTTCGGCTACCACAACCATAATTTTGAGTTTAAAACAAAAATTGGCGACGGCGACCTGTACGATTTTATCCTTGATAATACCGACCCAGCCCTGGTAGCACAGCAAATGGACATTGGCAATATGCTTGGCGCAGGCGGCATAGCTTTAGATCTTTTGAAGAAATATCCGGGCCGTTTTGAGCTAATGCATGTGAAGGATGAAATAAAAAGCGACACAGGCCAGGGCATGGATGGTTATGATAGTACCGTACTTGGCGCAGGCGTAATGCCGGTTAAAGACATATTAAAAGAAGCCCGGAAAATAGGTGGAACATCGCAATTTATTATCGAGCAGGAATCGTACCAGGGTAAGGATCCATTTGATTGTGTAAAAATTGACTTACAAATCATGAAAAAGTGGGGCTTTTGATAATATTATTTTAACTTAACCGTGTCAATTAGACACTACCCCAAAATAACCTAAAGCTTAGGTCATTGCGAACGAAGTATGGTAATCTTGTAGCCATGCACATTCGTTTTGCATAGTTCGTCCTGGTAACTATCGGGGCTGCACTGCGCTCGCAAGGACAAGTAGCTTTAGATATATTACTTCGTAAACCAATAAATGTTAATTGTACATGATCTTTTCTAAAACCAATTTAAATGAATAGGCGTACGGTAATTAAAAATCTGGCTTTGGTTATTGGCGGCGCGGTATTGCTACCATCGTGTCTGCGGAAAGATGGCACTTCTTACGTTCAGCTTAAACATATCAGCCTTGATGGTGATCAGCAGAATTTAATAGCCGATATTGCTGAAATCATCATCCCAAAAACAGATGTCCCTGGCGCTAAGGACTTAAACCTGCCTGCATTTGTATTGAAAATGCTGGACGATTGCTATAATAAAAAAGACCAGCTGGCATTTTTGGCAGGGCTTGATAAATTTAACACCCTCGTAAAAACTAAATACAACAGTACATTCAGTGATCTTTCTGTTAAAGACAAGGAAGCTGTGTTAATTGGTATTGAAAATAGCAATAAGCCAAAAGCAGGCAGTAAGGCGCCTGCACGGAGGCCAAAACCTCAAAAAAACATGGCAGCCGACCCTTTAAATGCTTTTTATTGGAGTATTAAGCAACAAACAATATTTGGGTACACTACTTCCCAGTTTTTTATGACCAAAGAAATTTTTTACGACATGGTGCCCGGCAGGTATAATGTCCATTTCCCGGTTTCAAAACTAAAACTTAAGCTGGCTTAAAACATGGCAAATTTAAATATCGACAGCGTTAAGGCGCGCACTTTTGATGCTATTGTTATCGGCTCGGGCATAAGCGGGGGCTGGGCCGCCAAGGAATTAACAGGCAATGGTTTAAAAACACTGGTGCTTGAGCGAGGCCGCGATGTAAAACACGTAAAAGATTATCCTACCACCAATAAATTCCCCTGGGAGTTTGAACATCATGGACAGTTGCCGGTTTCTGTTACCGAACCCAACCCAATCGTTAGCCGCTGCTATGCATTTGGCGAAGATTCGGCACATTTTTTTGTTAAAGATAATGAGCATCCCTATGTACAAACAAAGCCGTTTGATTGGATACGCGGTTACCAGGTAGGGGGCAAGTCGTTACTTTGGGCAAGGCAAACTCAGCGCTGGAGCGATTTTGATTTTGAAGGTCCGGCAAGGGATGGCTTTGCGGTTGATTGGCCTATCCGTTATAAAGATATTGCGCCCTGGTATAGCTATGTAGAGAAATTTGCAGGAATAGCCGGCAATAAAGACGGCATCCCGGAACTTCCCGATGGCGAATTTTTGCCGGGTTACCCATTAAACGATGTCGAAGTTTACTTCGGCGATCACCTGAAAAAGAACTATAAAAACAGGCATGTAATCAGCGCCAGGTGTGCGCATTTGTCAAAACCTAATGATATACACTTGCAGCAAGGCCGCACCCAATGTCAAAACCGCGACCTTTGCCAACGTGGGTGTCCGTTTGGGGGCTATTTCAGCAGTAACGCATCCACCATTCCCTGGGCTGAAAAGTCAGGTAATATGACCTTGAGGCCATTCTCTGTAGTGGAGTCTATTATTTATGATGAGAAATTGGGCAAGGCTACCGGTGTCCGGATTATCGATACCAATACAAAACAATCCATAGAATATTATGCCCGCATAATTTTTGTAAATGCTGCAGCAATAAATACTAACCTTGTATTATTAAATTCCAAATCAAACCGTTTTCCGAATGGTTTTGGTAATGATAGCGGCGTATTAGGCAAATATGTTGCCTTCCATAATTATTCAGCCCATATTGGCGCTGAGTATGATGGACTAAAAGAATGGACAGTTGACGGGCGTTCGCCAACCGGTGGTTATATTCCCAGGTTCAGGAATGTTTATAAACAGGAAACAAATTTTCTGCGCGGATATGCATGTGGATTTAGCGGTTACAGGTACCAGCAGCATAAATACGACGGAGTTGGCAGTAGCTTGAAAGACGGGCTGGTAAAAGGAGACTTGAGCCCATGGTATGTAGGCTCGCACATGATGGGCGAAACTATTCCGAAAGAAAGCAACCACGTGAGCCTTGATGCCAAGCTTAAAGACGATTGGGGTGTACCGTTGCTTAATATTTCGGTTGATTATGACGATAATGATGAGAAGATGAAGAAGGATTATATAGAACAGCTTACCGAAATGTTTACATCGGCAGGCTTTAAAAATATCCAGCCGTCAACAAATCATCAGGCGCCCGGATTAGATATTCACGAAATGGGCGGTGCACGCATGGGAAAAGACCCAAAAACATCTATCCTTAATGAGTGGAACCAGGTACATGCCTGTAAAAATGTTTTTGTAACCGATGGCGCCTGCATGACATCAACATCGTGTCAAAACCCGTCGCTTACTTACATGGCATTAACGGCCAGGGCGGCAAACCATGCAGTTGAAGAGATGAAGAAGGGAAACGTGTAGCAATGGCGGTTTGCAGTCCCGATAGCTATCGGGGTTAGTTTGCAGTTACCATTGGAAGCTCAAAACGGAGAAATTAATACTACAGTACTACTACAAAATAGGTTAAATAGCTTTAAATAGTCATTGTGTTAAAAAAACACAATGAAATAATTTGTTCAGTAATTTTTTGTTTATACATTAGTCGAAGTAACCGGTTTATAAATTTATACATCTAATAATATTACTTTATGTCTGCAAACACTTATGACGCGATTGTCATCGGTTCAGGGATTTCGGGCGGATGGGCTGCAAAAGAGTTAACCGAAAAAGGTTTAAAAACTATAATGCTTGAGCGCGGCCGCAACATCGAACACGTTAAGGATTATGTAAACGCCAATAAAGATCCCTGGGATTTTCCGCACAGGGGAGGCCGTACACAAGAGATGATCAAAGATTATCCTGCCCTTAAACGCGATTATCCGCTAAACGAAACCAATCTTGATTATTGGGCAAGCGATAAAGATAGTCCTTATGTTGAAATTAAACGTTTTGATTGGTTCAGGGGTTATCATGTTGGTGGCCGTTCACTAATGTGGGGCAGACAATCATACCGCTGGGCTGATTTTAATTTTGAAGAAAACGCGAAAGATGGTATCGGGGTCGATTGGCCTATCCGCTATAAAGACCTTGACCCTTGGTATGGCTATGTTGAAAAATTTGCAGGGATATCAGGTAATAAAGACGGCCTTTCGGTGCTACCTGACGGTGAATTTATGCCAGCTATGGAAATGAATTGTGTTGAAAAAGATGTCGCTGCCCGCTTTAAAGATCATTATAAACAAGCAAGGTCATTTATTATTGGCCGTACTGCAAATATTACTGTAGCACATTATGCCCGTACCGCTTGCCAATACCGCAATAAATGCTGGCTTGGGTGTCCGTTCGGCGCTTATTTTAGTACACAGTCGTCAACTTTGCCCGCTGCTGTGGCTACCGGCAATTTAACCGTACGCCCATGGTCAATCGTTACAAAAATATTGTACGATAAGGATACAAAAAAGGCAAAAGGGGTTGAGGTGCTGGATGCTGAAACAAACCAGACTTATGAATTTTTTGCAAAAGTAATTTTCCTCAACGCATCAACATTTAATAGTACCTGGGTACTAATGAATTCTGCAACTGATATATGGCCCGATGGCTTAGGCAGCAGCAGCGGCGAACTGGGTCATAATGTAATGGACCACCACTTAGGCGTAGGCGCTTCGGGCACAGTAGAAGGGTTTGAAGATAAATACTATTTCGGCCGAAGGGCTAACGGCATTTACATTCCGCGGTACCGTAACCTGGGCGGCGAAAAATGCGATTATATCCGCGGTTTTGGTTACCAGGGTGGTGGCGGTCGTGAAGGTTGGAGCAGGGATATTGCTGAATTTGAGATAGGTGGCCAATTCAAAGACGCCATAACAGAACCTGGCACATGGACCATGGGTATTGGCGGTTTTGGTGAGACACTGCCTTATCATGAAAATAGAATAACCCTTGATAAAACCGTTAAAGATAAATGGGGATTACCGGTACTTGCTTTCGATGCTGAGATAAAAGACAATGAAAAAAAGATGCGGATGGATATGGAGAACGATGCGAAAGAGATGTTGGAAGCTGTAGGTGTAAAAAATATAAAAACACACAGCGGTAATCCTTTCCTTGGGCGTGGCATACACGAAATGGGTACTGCCCGCATGGGTCGCGACCCTAAAACATCAGTACTAAATGGCTGGAACCAGGTTTGGGATGCACAAAATGTGTTTGTAACCGATGGCGCTTGTATGGCATCAACTGCCTGCCAAAATCCATCACTAACCTATATGGCGCTTACCGCAAGGGCGGCTGACCATGCAGTAAGTGAATTGAAAAAGGGAAATATTTAGTAGTTTGCAGTTGCCAGTTTGCAGTTAAAAAAAGACTGCCAACTGCCAACTAAAAACTGCCAACTGAACACAAAGAATTTAGTAAAATAAAAAATATGTCTGCAAATACTTATGATGCGATAGTAATTGGTTCGGGGATCTCGGGCGGTTGGGCTGCAAAGGAATTAACCGAAAAAGGGTTAAAAACCATTATGCTGGAACGTGGCCGGAACATCGAGCATATTAAAGATTATGTGAACGCTAACAAAGCGCCCTGGGAGTTTGCCCATAGGGGCGGCCGTACACAGCAAATGATCAAAGATTACCCGGTATTGAAACGCGATTACCCGCTGAACGAAACCAACCTTGATTATTGGGTAAATGAAAAAGAAAGCCCATATGTTGAAGTAAAACGTTTCGATTGGTTCAGGGGCTACCATGTTGGCGGGCGCTCGCTGATGTGGGGCAGGCAATCATACCGTTGGGCAGATGTGAATTTTGAAGATAACGCAAAAGACGGTCACGGGGTTGATTGGCCTATTCGGTATAAAGACCTTGAACCATGGTATGGCTATGTCGAAAAGTTTGCTGGGATATCAGGGAATAGAGATGGACTTTCTATCCTGCCCGATGGCGAATTTATGCCGGCCATGGAAATGAATTGCGTAGAAAAAGACGTTGCCGCCCGTTTTAAGGAGCATTATAAAGAAGCACGTGCCTTTATTATAGGCCGCACGGCTAATATAACCGTAGCACATAATAACCGCACCAATTGCCAGTACCGTAACAAGTGCTGGTTAGGTTGCCCGTTTGGCGCATATTTCAGCACGCAGTCGGCTACTTTACCGGCGGCAACTGCTACGGGTAATTTAACCGTTCGCCCGTGGTCAATAGTTACCAAAATATTGTACGATAAGGACACCAAGAAGGCAAAGGGAGTGGAGGTTTTGGATGCCGAAACAAACCAAACCTATGAATATTTCGCGAAGGTTATTTTCCTAAATGCTTCAACTTTAAACAGTGCCTGGGTATTAATGAACTCGGCAACTGATATATGGCCTGATGGTTTAGGCAGTAGCAGCGGCGAATTAGGGCATAACCTTATGGACCACCATTTAGGTGTAGGGGCTGGTGGTATTGTTGAAGGCTTCCAGGATAAATACTATTTTGGCCGCAGGGCAAACGGAATTTACATTCCGCGTTTCAGGAACCTTAATGGCGAAAAACGTGATTATGTGCGTGGCTTTGGTTACCAGGGTGGTGCAGGCCGCGAAGGTTGGGGTAGGGATATTGCCGAAATGAATATTGGCGGTGCCTTTAAAGATGCTTTGACCGAGCCTGGATTATGGGGCATGGGAATAGGCGGGTTTGGCGAAACATTGCCATATCACGAGAACAGGGCATATCTTGATAAAACCAAAAAAGACAAGTGGGGCTTACCTGTTTTAGCAATAGACGCAGAAATTAAGGATAATGAAAAGAAAATGCGTATTGACATGGCGAATGATGCAAAGGAAATGATGGAAGCCGCCGGTGTTAAAAATGTACAAACCTATAATAGTGAGGGCGTTTTGGGCCGGGGTATCCATGAAATGGGAACTGCACGTATGGGCCGCGATCCAAAAACTTCGGTATTGAATGGCTGGAACCAGGTATGGGATGCCCAGAATGTATTTGTTACGGACGGCGCGGCAATGGCATCAACGGCTTGTCAAAATCCATCGCTTACATACATGGCGCTTACCGCAAGGGCAGCCGATCATGCTGTAAGCGAGTTAAAGAAGGGGAATATTTAGACAGTTGGCAGTTGCCAGTGCGCAGTTGGCAGTTGTTTTTGAAGCGTGTTTTTGTGGAAACGTGATATTGGAAGACTGACAAAGAAGAGTAGCTAAAATTTTGAACCAAATTGTATATCATGACTGAAGAAGAAAAACCAGGTAAATCAAACCCCTCGAGGCGGGAGTTTTTAAAAACAAGCACCATAGCCGCCGCAGGCATTATGATAGTACCGCGGTTTGTGCTGGGCGGTAAAGGGTACATCGCCCCAAGCGATCGTTTGACTGTTGCCAGCGTAGGTGTTGGGGGCAAGGGCTGGAGCGACATCAACTATTTTGATAAAAGCGGCAAGGCCAATGTAGCCTTTTTGTGCGATGTGGACGACCGAAGCATGGCGCCGGCTGCAAAGAAATTCCCTAACGCAAAAATTTATAAAGACTGGCGCAAGCTGTTTGATGAGCAGTCGAAAAATTTTGATGCCGTGTCTGTTTCAACGCCTGACCATACCCACGCTATAGTTGCTTACCACGCTATGCAGCTGGGTAAGCACGTTTATGTTCAGAAACCATTAACACATGATATAGCCGAGGCGCGTTTGTTGACCCATGCGGCAAAGCAATACAAAGTGGTTACCCAAATGGGTAACCAGGGCGCGTCAAATGACGGAACACGGTTAATGTCAGAGTGGTATGATGCAGGTTTAATAGGCGATGTACATACAATTTATTGTTGGACAAACCGTCCGGTTTGGCCGCAGGGTATCGCCTGGCCCGCACCCAATCCTAATATCCCGAAAGAACTTGATTGGGACCTGTGGCTCGGTACTGCCCCTCAAAAAGATTATATTGACAAACTGGTGCCCTTTAACTGGCGGGGCTGGTGGGACTATGGCACCGGCGCTTTGGGCGATATGGGCTGCCACCTTGTTGAGGCCCCTTTCAGAGCGCTTGGCCTTAAATATGTAAAGGATGTGCAGGCGAGTGTCGGCAGCGTCTATGTGGATGAATTTAAGGAAGGGCATTTCCCCGAAAGTTGTCCCCCCTCAAGTCACATCACACTTACCTTCCCCAAAACAGAAAAAACGCTGGGTGATGTTACCATGCATTGGATGGACGGCGGTATTCAGCCTGAAAGGCCTGATGAACTTGGGCCGTCGGAGAGTTATGGTGGCGAAAATGGTAATGGCACCTTGTTCATAGGTACTAAAGGAAAGATGTATGCCAGCACCTATTCGGATGCGGCAACGCTGTTACCTAAAAACCTTACCCAGAGTGCTAATGCGCCGCAAAAATGGGCGCGGGTGCCTGGCGGCGCCAACGGTCACTATGCACAGTGGATAGAAGGGTGTATAGCTGGTTACGGTAAAACCGAACTCAGTTCATCATTTGACGTAGCCGGCCCGCTTACCGAAGCCTTGCTGATGGCTAACCTCGCTGTGCGCGGTCATAGTCTGAAGGGCGGCCAATTGAAGTACGTATGGGATAACGACAATATGAAGGTTACTAACTTTGATGCCGTTAACCAGTATGTTAAACGTACTTACAGGGAAGGATGGAGCGTATAAGGTTGAATTATTGAATTATTGATTTATTGAATTTTTTCCGATATTCAATCACTAATTCACTAACTCGCTAAATCACTAATTAAAAACTCAATAAATCAATAACTCAATAATTCAATAATTAAAATGAATAGAAGAGACGCCATAGGTAGAGTTGCCCTGATAATGGGTGGCGCTGTAATAGGTGCCGAATTTTTTATTTCGGGATGTAAATCAAACACAGCGAACGTAGCTGACCTGTTTGATGCAGATCACACTGCCTTTTTAAATGAAGTTGCTGATACCATATTGCCTACAACAAGTTCGCCCGGTGCAAAAGCTGCAAATGTTGGCGCTTTTATGGCGGTGATGGTAAGGGATTGTTATACACCTGCCGACCAGAAAACATTTGTTGAAGGTATGTCGAAACTTGATGATGCTGCCAAAAAGAAATTCAGCAGCAAGTTTTTAGACCTTACACCACAACAGCGTACCGATTTGCTGGTTGATCTGGATAAAGAACAAAAAGACTTTACAACCCAACGAGGTAAAACTTTGGACGCTGATGCGGCTAAACATAAGGGCGAAGCCAATTACAAAGCGCCTGAGTTGCCGAAACACTATTTCAGAATGATAAAAGAATTAACCCTGCTGGGCTACTTCACATCCGAGATCGGCGCTACAAAAGCTTTGCGCTATATAGCGGTACCGGGACGATATGATGGCTGCATCCCTTACAAAAAAGGCGATAAAGCATGGGCAACTTAAGCAATTATTGAATTATTGAAGGTTGAATTATTGATTTACCTGGTTGTTTTTGGATTATTGAATTTAATTCGACATTCTTTTACTCCAGTCATAATCAATAATTCAATAATTCAATAATTCAAAATTAAATAATTCAGTAATTCAAAAGTAAAACATGGATAGAAGAGACGCCATCGGCAGGGTTGCCCTGATAATGGGAGATGCTGTAATAGGCGCCGAATTTTTTATTTCGGGATGTAAATCGACGAGCACGCAGGTTAGCGATTTGTTTGATGCAGATCACGTGACCTTTTTAAACGAGGTTGCCGATACTATCCTGCCAACAACGGCCGCTTCGCCGGGGGCAAAAGCTGCAAACGTTGGCCAGTTTATGGCCGTAATGGTACGGGACTGCTACGAACCGAAGGATCAGAAGATATTTTTGGAGGGGACAAAGAAACTGGACGATGCAAGCCGCAAGAAATACAGTAGTAAATTTTTGGACTTGACGCCGGAACAGCGCACCGATCTGCTGATAGCCCTGGATAAAGAGCAAAAGGATTATTATACCCAGCAGTATAAAAATATGAATGCCGATATGGCTAAACATAAAGGTGACACTAAATATAAAGCGCCCGATATTCCGAACCATTATTTTAAAATGATTAAGGAATTAACGCTGTTAGGTTATTATACTTCGGAAGTAGGTGCTACAAAAGCCCTGCGTTATATTGAAACCCCCGGTCATTATGATGGCTGTGTGGACTATAAAAAAGGAGACAAAGCCTGGGCGATAGATGATTAATTCAATTATTGAGGGATTGAATTATTGAATTATTGATTGGGTTGTCATCATCAACCTACCGAATACTTTTTAATCAATAATTCACTAATTCAATAATTCAAAATTAAAACAATTCACTAATTCAATAATTCAAAATTAAGACATGTCTCATAGAAAACTCCGTATGGGGATGATAGGCGGGGGAAAAGATGCTTTTATAGGCGCTATTCACCGTATTGCGGCCAATATGGACGGCCAGATAGAATTGGTTTGCGGCGCTTTAAGTATACACCATGATGTTGCCATTGAAAGCGGGCATATACTTTTTTTACCTGGCGACCGCATCTATACCAATTACCAGGATATGATCAGCGCCGAAAGCAAGCTGCCTGCTGATAAACGTATGGATTTTGTAACCATCGTTACGCCAAACTTTGCCCATTTTGCCCCGGCAATGATGGCGCTTGATCATGGCTTTAACGTGGTCATTGAAAAACCCATCACTTTCACGCTTGACGAAGCAAAACAGTTAAAGAAAAAGCTGGATGAAACAGGCCTGATGCTATTGCTTACACATACGTATTCGGGTTACCCAATGGTGAAAGAAGCAAAGCAACTGGTTAAAAACGGCGCTTTGGGCAAGGTGAGAAAAATTTATGTTGAATATATACAAGGCTGGTTAAGTAAACTGTCCGAACGTGAGGGCAATGCACAGGCCGCTTGGCGAACTGATCCGTCAAAATCGGGCAAAAGCGGTTGTATGGGCGATATAGGCACACATGCGGCGCACCTTGCCGAATATATATCCGGCTTAAAAATAACACAGCTGAATGCCTCATTAAATATTGTGGTTGATGGCAGGATGCTGGATGATGATGGCGCAGTTTTATTGCGTTTTGAAGATAAAGCAACCGGCGTACTCACCGCTTCGCAAATTGCTGCGGGTGAAGAGAATGCGCTTAAAATACGCGTTTACGGTGAGCATGGCAGCCTTGAATGGGCGCAGCAGGAACCAAATACCCTTACCCTTAAATGGCTGGATAAGCCCGCACAAACTTTAAGGGCAGGGAATAATTATGGCGACCGGGAATCAACCTACGCCACGCATAATTGTCGCACACCAGGTGGTCACCCAGAGGGTTACCTGGAGGCATTTGGCAACTTGTACCGCAATTTTGCATTAACGTTAATGGCAAAAATAAACGGCGAAGAACCAAAACCCGAATGGCTTGATTTCCCGGGCATTGAGGATGGTATACGCGGTATGGCATTTATTGAAAATGTAGTAAATTCAAACCATAGCAATGAAAAATGGACGGATTACGTAATTTGATGTGCGGATGATTGATTTGAAGATGTGTTAATTTGAAGATTTGAAAATGTGTTTATTGGGGTGACCAATGACCAATTACTATTGACCAATGAAAACAATTAAAGGCCCGGCATTATTTATAGCACAATTTATAGGCGACGAGGCGCCATTTAACAGCCTTGAAGGTATTTGTAAATGGGCAAAAGATTTGGGCTACAAGGGACTGCAACTACCTACACTTGATTCGCGTTTTATCGACCTAAAAAAAGCAGCGGAAAGTAAATCGTACGCTGAAGAACTGAAAGGCGAGATAAATTCGTACGGTTTGGAAATTACCGAGCTATCAACCCACCTACAGGGGCAACTGGTTGCTGTAAACCCTGTTTACGACCAGCTTTTTGATGGTTTTGCCCCAGAACAATATCGCAATAGCCCAAAATCAAGGCAGGAGTGGGCGGTGCAACAATTAAAATATGCTGCGAAGGCTTCACAAAATTTAGGATTAAATGCATCTGTTACGTTTAGCGGGGCATTGCTTTGGCCAATGGTTTATCCATGGCCCCAAAGGCCCGCAGGTATAGTAGAAACGGCTTTTGACGAACTGGCGAAACGCTGGAAACCTATCCTTAATGTTTACGAGGATTGCGGCATCGACCTTTGCTATGAAATACACCCCGGCGAAGACCTGCACGATGGCATAACTTACGAAATGTTTTTGGATAAAGTAAATAATCATAACCGCGCATGTTTGCTATATGACCCATCACATTTTGTGTTGCAGTGCCTTAATTATTTAGAATACATCGATAATTACCACGAACGTATAAAAATGTTCCACGTAAAGGATGCCGAGTTTAACCCAACAGGGAAACAAGGTGTGTACGGCGGCTACCAGAACTGGATAGACCGCGCAGGCCGTTTCCGTTCATTGGGCGATGGTCAGGTTGATTTTAAGGGGATTTTTAGTAAACTTACCCAATATGATTATTCCGGCTGGGCGGTGCTTGAATGGGAATGTGCCCTTAAACATCCGGAAGACGGTGCCCGAGAAGGTGCAGAATTTATAAAAAACCATATTATAAGAGTTACCGACAAAGCATTTGATGATTTTGCCGCCTCCGGCTCGAATGACGCATTTAACCGGAAGACACTTGGTATTTAAAAAAATATGTACATATTTATAAGCCAATTATTAAACTAATTATAACCTAAAATTATTAAAATGCAATCTATTAACCGTACAGCGCTATTCAGGGCAAGTTGCCTTTCCCTTTTAGTTACATCTTTGTCTTTTGGTATCCGCGCGGGTATCCTTAATAAGCTTGGTGTTGATTTTCAACTTGACAAAGCACAACTGGCGTCAATAACCGCTACGGCTTTTTATGGATTCCCTATTGCTGTAGTTATCGGCGGCTTTATCGTTGACGTGATCGGTATGAAAAGATTGCTGGTGATAGCATTCCTGTTTCACCTGGCAGGTATCCTGTTAACAATTTTTGCGCAGGGTTTTTGGACGCTTTATATCTCAACTTTATTGATAGGCCTTGCAAACGGTACTGTTGAAGCAGCTTGTAATCCTTTGGTAACCGCGCTATTTCCTGATAATAAAACAACAAAGCTTAATCATTTTCATTTGTGGTTTCCAGGCGGCATAGTAATCGGTACGCTTATCGTGCTTTTACTAAACCAATTTGGTTTAGGTTGGCAGATTCAAGTAGGGCTAATGCTTATACCGACGGCTATTTATGGTTACCTGTTTTCGAAACTTGATTTCCCTGTTACAGAACGCGTCTCATCGGGTGTATCAACAGGTGGGATGTATAAAGCTTTATTAAATCCCTTGTTCCTTTTTATGTTCGTTTGTATGATAGGTACAGCGATAACCGAGTTATTTACCGGGCAATGGATTGATGTATTACTGAAAAATGTAACACAAAACGCCATTCTGATACTGACTTTAGATACAGGCGTAATGGTTATAGGACGCGCATTTGCCAGACCTGTACTTAAGCTTTTCTCACCACAGGTATTATTATTGATATCCACAATACTTGCTGCTACGGGCATATACTTATTAAGTACATTAACCGGCGATGCAGTATTTTTGGGCGCAATTGTTTTCGGTATGGGTGTTTGTTATTTTTGGCCAACCATGCTTGGTTTTGTTAATACAAACCTGCCCGAAACAGGTGCTATCGGATTAAACCTGATGGGCGGGATTGGCATGTTTGCTGTTTCCATCTACACAATATTTATGGGCCGTTATTATGATAATATTGTTCAGCAAGCAGGCGGTAGCAATGCAACAGCAGGCCAGCAGGTTTTGCAAACAACCCTTGTTATCCCGTTGATATTAATCGTTGCTTTTGCCGGGTTAGTAATTTACATGCGCTCGAAAGGTAAAACCGCCTCGTTAAAAACAGCTGCGGTATAGAACAAAAAACATAATAAATTGTAATTTTAAAATCTTTATCAATCAACAAAATCACCCAAATGAAAAAAGTTTTTTTAGTATTAAGTATATGTGCGGCGTTATCAGCTTGCGGGGGCGGCGCCAAGCAGGGAAACAGTGACAGCACGGCGGCGGCAAATCAAACTGCAAAAGCATCCGAATCAAGCGTTGATACCAATGCCAATAAAACAGGCGTCGAAGATTCAGGCGCGCCGTCATCTGCTGCCGGTGCAAAACTAATGGCCGCATCTGATTGTAATACCTGCCATAAAATCGATACCAAAGTTATCGGGCCTGCGTTTAATGATGTAGCAAAAAAATATCCCGACACTGAAGCCAATATCGATACTTTAGCAAATAAAGTGATTAAAGGCGGACAAGGCAATTGGGGTAATATCCCTATGGCGCCGCATCCGACGCTTGCGCTGGCTGATGCTAAAACCATTGTGAAATACATTTTATCGCTGAAAAAATAACGTTTACGAAATTGTAGAGGCGCCCCGATTTGTCGGGGCGTCTCCCGCCATCAAAGCATCTCAGGAAAGATTTGCAAGGGTGATTTGCATGTGAGAGACGCCCCGGCAAATCGGGGCGTCTCTACAGCGAAAATGTATTTGAGACTTCGCAATGATTTAATGTTTTTTGGACAGTTTTTCTAATAATTAACGCTCTTAAATTATAACCCATGACAGCCGCCATTCGCGTAAAGCTATCAACAATGATGTTTCTGGAGTTTTTCATCTGGGGCGCATGGTTTGTAACCATGGGGACGTATTTGACAACTACTCTGCACGCAACCGGTGTGCAAAATGCCGGCGCTTATGCAACACAAGCTTTAGGCGCCATTTTAGCCCCATTTATAATTGGCCTTATCGCCGACCGCTATTTTTCGGCACAAAAAATATTAGGTGTTTTGCATTTAGTGGGTGCTGCTTCACTTTATTATGCTACAACTGTTGGAGATTTCGACAAGTTTTACCCCAACATTTTGTTTTACATGATTATCTACATGCCAACAATTGCCTTGGCCAATTCTGTGGCGTTTAAACAACTGAAAGATCCCAATAAGGAGTTCCCGTGGATACGTGTTTTCGGCACCGCTGGCTGGATAATCGCCGGAGTGCTTATTGCCTGGCTTGATTGGGAACATAAAGGCTCCTTAGTTTTAACTTTCAGAATGGCGGCCATAGCCTCACTGGCGTTAGGCCTGTTTAGTTTTACGCTGCCAGATACCCCGCCAGGCAAAAAAGGCCAAAAAGTTACATTTGGCGAAATCGTTGGGCTTGATGCCATCGGGATGTTGAAAAATAAGTCGTATTTGATTTTTTTTATTGCCTCGGTAGCTATCTGTATCCCTCTCGCATTCTATTATAATTTTACGAACCCTTTTCTGAATGAAATCGGAATGGTGAAAGCTGCGGGTAAACAAGCCTGGGGCCAGGTTTCAGAATTGTTTTTCATGGTTGCGATGCCTTTCTTTTTTGTAAGGCTCGGCGTTAAAAAAATGCTTGCCTTTGGTATGCTGGCCTGGGCGCTCAGGTACCTGTTTTTTGCTTACGGCGATGTTGGAAATAATTACTGGATGCTTATGGCCGGTATTATTTTGCACGGCATATGTTATGATTTCTTCTTCGTAACAGGCCAGATATATACAGAAAATGTAGCTGGCGCGCGGTTTAAAAGCTCTGCACAAGGCTTTATTACGCTGGCAACTTACGGCATAGGAATGTTGATCGGTTATTATTTATCGGGGCCGATTGTTGATCATTGGCAGACTTCGGCAACTTCACACAATTGGCAAACTATCTGGTTAATACCCGGTGGAATTGCTGCCGTAGTTTTACTGATATTCTTATTATTCTTCCGTGATAAAGACCATACGGAAACAAAATCCGGCCTGGATATCGAAGAACCATCGCCGCAAATAGAAATATAAAAAATCAATTATGCCAAATAAACAAGACCGAAGGTCGGCGATCAGGAATATCGTAGCCGGTACCGCAGCGATCACAACAGCAGGTATGTTATCATCATTTAAAAAAGAAGAAAACAGGGAAATGCCGGCCGACAGGCTGAAAGGGAATATAAACCATTCCGTTTCACCATGGTGCTACCACGAACTGACCCTGGGTGAGCTTTGCGCTGTGTCAAAAGATATTGGCATAACAGGTGTTGACCTTTGCGGCCCGAAAGACTGGCCGGTATTGCAAAAATTTGGCTTGTATTCGTCCATGTGCAACGGCGCCGAAATTAACCTCACCGATGGATTTGGCGATACACAGTTCCATGCAACCCTCCAGAAAAATTATAGCGACATGATACCGCTTGTGGAGAAGAATGGCTATAAAAACCTGATCTGTTTCAGCGGCAGCAAACGCGGCAAAGACAATGAAACAGGCTGGAATAATTGCGTTGAAGGCCTTAAACCATTGGTAGCTTTAGCGGAAAAGCATAATGTGGTACTCTGCATGGAGCTGTTAAACAGCAAAATAGATCACAAAGATTACCAGTGTAATACTGTTGAATGGGGTGTTGAACTCGCAAAAAGATTAAATTCAGAAAACTTTAAGCTGCTTTTTGATATTTATCATATGCAGATAATGGAAGGCGACATAATCAGAAACATTACCGACTATCATCAATATATTGCCCATTTTCATACCGGTGGTATACCCGGCAGGCACGAGATTGATGATACACAGGAACTATACTATCCTGCAGTAATGCGTGCAATAGTAGCAACCGGCTTTAAAGGCTATGTTGGCCAGGAATTTGTGCCAAAACAGGAAGATAAAATCGCGTCGCTGAAGAAGGCGATACATATTTGCGACGTCTGAATTTGTTGAAAAGTTGGAATGTTGGAAAGTTGCAATGTTATTGATAAGGCGACAACCAACTGCAGCTACTATGGACTATGAGCCATAGACTAAAAACTACGAACCATTAACAAACAACTACATATGACCACCAGGAGAAAATTTTTAACACAAGCCGGAATAGTTTCCGCAGGGATGATGATAGCGCCCGAATTGCTTTCGGCCAAGCCCGAGCGAATAATAGGATTGCAGTTATATAGCCTGCGCGACCAATTACCAAAAGATGTGAAGGGCGGTATTGAAAAAGTGGCAGCAGCCGGTTACAAAAACGTAGAACCATTTGGCTATTCGAAACAAAATGGCTTTTGGGGCCTTGATGCAAAGGCGTTCAGCAACCTGCTAAAGACAAATGGCCTTAGCACGGCAAGCGGGCATTTTGGGATGGACGAGTATTTTGTACAAGGCAAAACCAACGACCTGGAAGCATATATTGAAGCAGCCAATATTACTGGCATGAGTTATATAATTGTCCCTTCGATAAACGGCGAAGTTTTAAAAAGCGCTGACCAGTTTAAACAAGTTGCCGAAAAAATGAACAAGGCAGCTGAAATATGTAAAAAATCGGGCTTAAAGCTGGGCTATCATAATCATAATTTTGAATGGAAACCGGTTGATGGCACCACCTTTTATGATGTGCTGCTAAAGAATACCGATCCGGCACTGGTACATATGGAAATGGATATATTCTGGGTAGTACGCGCAGGTCAGGATCCGGTTAAAATATTTGAAGCTCATCCCGGCAGGTATGCTTTATGCCATATTAAGGACAGGGATATCACAAATACCAACATAAACACCGAAATAGGTAAAGGGAGTATTAATTTTAAAGCTATCCTTAGTCCTGAGAATATAAAACTTTCAGGCATAAAACATTTTATCGTTGAACAGGAAAACTATATAAATATCGACCCCTTTGTAAGCATTAAACAAAGTGCCGATTATTGTAAGAATGTTTTGCATGTGTGAGTGTGGTGAGTGGTTGATTTAGTTGATCAGGTTGAATAAGTTAAAGACCAGTTACTCATGCAACCACTCACCAAATCAACTCAATAAACCCAATCAACTTAATAAACCCAATCAACTTAATAAACCAATTGACATGAAATACCCAATATTATTAACCGCACTATTAGCAGGAAGCTTTTTTATGGCCAATGCGCAGCAGGCAAAGCCTGAAGATACAGAAATATGGGAGCCTATCCCAAAAGTAGTTACCCCGGGTGCAACCTGTGGCGATGCACCATCCGACGCCATTATTTTATTTGATGGTAAAAACCTGGATGAGTGGGTGCAAAACAACGATAAATCTCCGGCCAAATGGGATGTTCACGATGGCATAGTTACTGTAAACAAAAATTACGGTAATATTGAAACCAAACGCACATTTACCAATTACCAGTTACATATCGAGTGGCGCGAACCTTCGGATCTGGAAGGAACAGGCCAGGCGCGCGGTAACAGCGGTGTTTTTTTAGCATCGACAGGTAAGGGCGATGACGGCTATGAATTGCAGGTTTTGGATTCCTATAATAACAAAACCTACGTTAACGGTATGGCAGGCAGCATCTATAAACAAGCGATTCCGTTAGCTAACCCGGGCCGTAAAAACGGCGAATGGCAAACTTACGATGTAATTTGGACTGCACCAACATTTAATCAGGATGGTACTTTGAAAACTGCAGCGAGGGCAACCGTTTTTTTTAATGGTGTGCTTGTTGAAAATAATTTCGAACTGATTGGCCCCACATTATATATAGGCAAGCCCGTTTATAAAGCACATGGCGCGGAACCAATAAAGCTACAGGCGCATGGTGACAAAAGCAAGCCGCTTAGCTTCCGTAATATTTGGGTAAGGGAGCTGTAGGTAGTAAGAGGTCCATAGTCAATAGTCCATGGACCATAGTAAAAAGGCGATATTCCTTAATAAAACCATCGACTATGGACCATGGTCTATGTACAAAAAGAACATCTATGAAAAAAGCCGCTCTTTGGACAATAGTATTATTTTTTGTTAACAATTTAGCTAACGCCCAGGCTACAAAGGCACCGGCATATCCGCTGATAAACCATAATACTTATTTTAGTATATGGTCGTTTGGGGATACTTTGAATGCAGCGCCAACCAAACACTGGACGGGCAAGGATCAATCGCTTTTAGGCTTGATAAAAGTTGATGGGACGACTTTCCGTTTTATGGGTAAGGAAACGCCGGTTTACAAAACTATCCTGCCTGCTTCTGACGAGGAAGCTTATCAATGCAAATACACCGAAACGGCGCCAACCGGGAGTTGGGAAAGTATAAAATACGATGACAGCAACTGGAATAACGGCGCAGCACCTTTTACTGATGATTCATCGCAAGCCAAAACCTTGTGGCGGAGCAAAGACATATGGATGAGGCGCACGTTTACCCTTAACGATCTGAACATCAATAAGCTCGTATTAAAGCTTCATCATGATGACAACATCGAGGTTTATTTAAACGGCGATAAAGTGTACGATTTTGTTGGTTGGACAAATGATTTTAAACTGATCCCGCTAAGGGACAAATTTAAAAACAGGCTAAAGAATGGCGAGAATGTATTGGCAATCCATTGTGCTAATACGGCGGGTGGCTCGTGGCTTGATGCCGGGCTGCTTGATGAAGTTAAGCTGCCGCCAGGCGATGTATTGCTTGCAAAACAAAAAAGCGTGGTGGTTAATGCCACCCAAACCATTTATGATTTTGATTGCGTGAATGTTAACCTCGAAGTAACGTTTACTTCGCCTTTGCTGATGAACGACCTGGATATTTTCTCGAGGCCTGTATCATATATCTCATATAAAGTAAGATCAACCGATGGCAAAAACCATAATGTAAAGGTTTTATTTAGCGCATCAACGGCCATTGCAGTTAACAGCCCCGCGCAGCAGGTGACTGCACAAAAATATGCTGCGCAAACATTATCAATTTTAAAAGCCGGGACGGTCGGGCAGCCTGTTTTGCAAAAAAAAGGCGATGACCTGCGCATAGATTGGGGCTATATGTATGTAGCCGTACCAAAATCAATAAACGAATTACAGTATATAACAGGGCCGGGGCAATCGGTAAGCTCGTTTGTTAGTGGAAAAATAACCTCAACAAATAAACCAGGCCAGCAGCTTGAACTGAATACTGTTTTAAACTTCGCTGCTGTTGGTGCAACCGCAAAAGAAAAATTTGTTGAGTTAGGGTATGATGATTTGTATTCGGTGCAATATTTTCATCAAAACTTAAAACCGTGGTGGAAGTTAAGCGGCGCCACTATTGAAACTGTGCTTAATACAG
>Ga0207013_1005_pt1 | contig 61976 bp, 55 predicted proteins | sample Alteio_BWMinCont_55_FD_153501 | JGI IMG/M metagenome (GOLD analysis project Ga0207013, IMG submission 153501) | Enriched cells from forest soil in Barre Woods Harvard Forest LTER site, Petersham, Massachusetts, United States -... | ecosystem: Environmental > Terrestrial > Soil > Temperate forest >...
ACATGCCCGGCTTAAGCAAGTTACCGGGGTTTTTTATCGTGATCCGGGCATGCATCACTTTATTGTCAGGGTCGAGCATGTTGTCAATCCTGTCTATTTTTCCGTCAAAAACTTTATCAGGGTATGATAATGTCGTGATTTTAACAGGGTCGCCGGCCTGTATCTTTGAAATATCAGATTCATAAACGTTTACCAGTACATATACTGTCGAAAGGTCGGCGATAGTAAACAAGTTTTGGCTATTATCGGCCCTAACCTGTGTGTTGCCTGTAAGGTTTTTTTCGACGACAAAGCCCGATAGCGGGGCTTTAACTTCATAACCGTTCTCATTGCTTTTATTGATAGATATCACAGCGCCTGCGCGTTTGTTTTCAGCAAGTGCCTTTTGATAGTCAGATTGTGCCTGCTCAAGGTCTTTTTGCGAGGCCAATCCGCCTTTATACATATCCTCGGTTGATTCCAATATCCTTTTGGTATTTTTAACGTCAGCGCCGGCCGATACATAATCTTTATTATAACCAGCCATTTCGGCGCTTTTTAAGATGGCAAGTGTTTGGCCTTTTTGCACTACATCACCCAGCTGCACTTTAACATCTTCGGCAACGCCGCTAACCAAGGGGAAAATTTTTACCATTTTTGTTTCATCCGGCGCAATACTTCCCGTTAAGGTTATTTGTGTTAAAGCGCTTGCTTCCTGTACGGTATCTATCAGCAGGCTATTCAACAAACTTTCGGTAACCTGGAACTTTGTATCCTGTTCCTGGGCTTCATCAGCATGGTGGCAGCTTTGCAAAGCAAAGCCGGCAATGAAAATGGCGGATGTAAAAATTAATATTTTATATTTAGCATACATAGTCATAATTATCATCATTGATTAAAAAAAGGCGTACCAGTAACATAATTAAGCTGCTCCAGGGAGGTTACGCGGCTTAGTAATAAGCTGTTGAGCTGCAAGGTGTTTGTTTTATAAGAATCATAAAAATCAAGGAATTCCAGCATACTGATATTCCTTTTCTCGTAATTTTTAACTACTTCCTGTATCAGGTGTGTAAAATCCTGCTTAAACTTCGGATCGAAACTATTATAAAGTTTTTCAAGCCGCAGGGCTATCTTATAATTGGTAGCCACATCGTTCTCAACTGTATTCTGCTGGTTTTGGAGCTGAACTTTGCTTTGGTCAATCGCTATTTGAGCTTGTTTAATTGCGCCTTGGTTTCGATTAAAAAAAGGCAGGCTAAATTCAATCCCCGCGCCTAAAAAATTTGTACCGTAGGCACCTAATTTATCATAGTTTAACGATACAGATACATCCGGCACAGCTGTCGCCTTTTGAAGTTGCAGGTTCATGTTGTTATAGTCAACTGTGGCCTTGCTATACCGCAGGTCGTAACGGTTAACATAAGCCGAATCCAGCAGGCGTTGGTATGGCACTGTGCTTACAATGTCTTTTCCTGTAATATCTTCTGTAACTTGCGGGTCAATGGCTGTATGCGGCGGTACCCGCAACATCATTTTCAGCTCGCTTTCAGTGGTATCAATACCTGTTTGCAGGGTATTGTATTCCGCCTGTAACGAATAAAGCTGAGCTTGAATGCGTAGTAATTCCTTTTCTGCTATATTGCCTTTGGCATACTGCTCCTTGTACGCTGCGAGGGTTTTGTTAAGCGAGCCGATCTCCTGGTCATATACCAATGCCGACTGGCGCTGAAAGTACACAGTATAAAAATCATTCCTTAAAGTAAACTTCAAAGTTCTCAGCATATCGAAAAACTGAAACTTTGTCTGTTCAACGCCAATTTTTGCCAACTGGATGTTTTTATTGCGCTTGCCTGCGGTTGTAAAAAGTTGCGAAACGCTAAAAGTTTGTTCGTTATAGGCATTAGGCACATCGTTGGCATAAATGCCATTTGCAAAGCTAAAGTCGGGATTGGGAAATAAACGCGCTGTTATAACCTGCGCGCTTGCATTATCGATATTATAATGCTGTATGATTAGCTGCAAATTATTTTTTAAAAACTGATCTTCGGCCTGTTTAATGGAGAGCTTAAGGGTATCGTTTTGAGGGCTTTGCGCCCGGGCGGAAAATGCTGTTATTATAAGTAGTATCTGCAGCAATAAAAAATTACTGGTTTTTTTTTTGAACATGGCTAATTAGATAGGTGCAAAGTTAAACCGCCTTTATTAAAGCTAAATTAAAGGGGGATTAGAAATTGATTAGAATTTATTAATAACAAAATACTACTTCATAAACTGGATTGTTACCGAAGTGCCGCTTCCTGGAACGGAGTCGACAATAATTGTACCATTAAATAAGCTGATAATCTTACTGGTAACATACAGGCCAATGCCATTGCCATGATAGTCTTTTACATTTTTCCCGCGATAAAACGATTCGAATATCTTCTCAATTTCATCGGGTATAATACCTATGCCATGGTCAATAATTTTAATGATAATGCTTTTCTCATCGGCATAGAGCTCACATTGTACTGGTTTATTGCCCGAAAATTTAAAAGCGTTGCCAATTATATTATTAAAGGCTATGGTCAGCAACGGTTTATTTGCAAGTACATGCAATTTCTCCTGGTCGTTGGGCAAATGTAGAATATTGACGTTAAATAAGCCTTTGCCCGCTTTTTCAGTCCAGTAGTCATTAAGTTCCCATATCAATTCATCAATTGCTACCGCTTTAAAAGCGGGTTGGGTATAATTCATGTCCACATTGGCAAGTTCAAGCAGGCTTGTGATGGTTTCCTTTAGCCTTTCGGCGTCAATTAATATCGAGTTCAGCACCTGCTCATATTCGGTATTGGTACGCAGCTTATGTAAAGTGATCTCAATTTCGCCAATAATGCTGGTTATTGGTGTCCTTAATTCATGCGAAGCATTGATTACAAAAGTTTGCTGTAGTTCGAAGGCATTTTCAAGGTGCTCCAAAAGCTGGTTAAAATTGTGCGCCAATGCACTTATCTCATCCTTGCCATTTCCCTCATCAACACGTAAGCTAAGGTTGCCCGCCCTTACCTGGCTCATTTGTTTTATTACCTTATCAATAGGCTCCAGCGCTTTCTGCGCAAACCATCTGCTTATAACAAACAAACCGGTAGTAACGCTTACCAGCAGTATGGCCATACTTTCAATAAGGTCACGGGTTCGTTTATTTCCCTGTACATCAATAGCCGAAACCAGAATTACAAAGTTTCCCTGGTTATCATAATAATAAATGCCCACTGTTTGTCTTTTGCCTTCTGCAAATTCCATTTGTTTGCGTTTGCGCACGGCATTGATCACAGGGCTTCGCCAAAATTTGTCTTTATCTTTTATAAATGTCGCTGCATTTTTATCATCATACAAACGTATAACTTCTTGCGAAAGCGGCTGAAGGTAACGCTGCCTTACGTGGCTTAAAGAATCGGCTGAAATTTCATCAGCCTCGAGGTATAATTGTGCGGCTACATAGGCCCGGTACATTAAATTATCATAAAAATTAGATTTTGCAAGCCCGTTAAATGTTATGCATATCACTATTTGTACAGTTAATAGCACAATTGCACTTATTGCAGTAAAATAAAGCGAAAGCCTGTTCTTTATTTTCATTTCGTGTACATTTACCTCACTGTCTGAAAGCCACCTCCGGACTGTCCGCTTCGTCAACACCTCCCCTAAGAATAGGGAGATAAGAGAAAAAGCAGTTTATAGAAATTACCTATTTATCACTCTTTAAAATATAGCCTAATCCTATAGCTGTGTGTATTAGTTTACTTTTGAAGCCTTTTTCAATTTTATTACGAAGGTAATTTACGTACACATCAATAAAATTTGTACCCGTATCAAAATCAATTTTCCATACCTGCTCTGCAATATACTCCCTGGATAAAACCTTATTAGGATGGCGCATAAACAACTCGAGCAAAGTAAATTCTTTTGCGGTTAAAGTGATGTGCGTACCGGCCCTTTCGGCTACGCTGCTCCAGGTATCTAATTTAAGGTCGTCAAATATCAAAACATGGTCCTCGGTAGGTTTTACATTTTGTCTCCGCATCAAAGCTTCGATACGGGCAAGCAGCTCGCTGAAATGAAATGGTTTAACCAGGTAATCATCGGCGCCGGCCTTTAACCCTGATACCTTATTGTGTATCTGATCCAATGCCGTAAGCATAAGGATGGGCGTCTTAGTATTCGTTAGCCTGATTTGCCTGCATAATTCAATGCCGTTAATGTCCGGCAGCATTACATCAAGTATCAATAAGTCGAAATCAATGGCGTGGAGTAAAGATTTTGCGGTAGCGCCATCATTTGCAACCTTGAGTTTGTAACTGTGCTCTTCAAGCCCCTTGCTAATAAACGCAGCAACTTTTTGCTCATCTTCAACCAAACAGATATTCACCATAAGAACAAAGATAGGTTGAATTTTGGATTTTGGATGTTCGATTTCAGATCGGTGTGAATTTCGGATTTCGGATGTTCGATTTCGGATTGTTAAGATTTCGGATCATGCATCCTTAAATCCTGTAAATCCCCTTAATCCTGGTCCCTTAGTCAGAAGATACGCTGCTGTATCACCGCCATAAACTTATCCTTAAACTTTTCGCTGATGGGGATCTGCTTGTTTGCGATATAAATATGGTTGTCCTGTATTTTATGGAGCTGTTTGGTATTTACAATGTACGAGTTATGCACCCTAACAAAGGGCGGCGCCAGTTGTTCATCAATATCTTTTAAGCGGCGGTAAATCAGCAGCTGGCCTGTGGTGGTAACCAGCCGTACATACTCCTTCTCACCTTCAAAATATTGTATTTCTTCTAATAATATCCGCCTGAATTCTTTGCCTGATTTTACAAAAAAATACTCTTTACCAACGGGTTGCAGCGGTTTGTCATTAGCATCATGGCTACTGAAATATGATTCTATTTTTTGCATGGCCGCCAAAAAACGCTTTAGCGTAATTGGCTTTAAAAGGTAATCAATGGTTTGAAATGAATAGCTTTCGGCGGCATACTCGGAGTAAGCGGTGGTGAAAATTATTTTTGTATCTTTTGAAAGTAATCCCGCAAGTTCCATCCCGGTAAGCTGCGGCATGTTGATATCCAGGAAAATAAAATCGGGCTTGTGTTCTTTCAAAAACGATATGGTTTCCAGCGCATCATAACATTTACCCAAAAGCTCCCATTTGGTATTTTGCTTTATCAGTATTTCAAGCAGGTTCACCGCGTTGGGTTCATCATCAACAATTATGCAACTTAAATTCATGATAGCGGGACTTTTAAAAAGGCGGTGAAGAAATTATCAGTAGTATCGATATTCAACTCGAACTTATCGCCATAGAGGAAGCATAAACGCTTTCGCAGGTTTTTTATCCCGAAACCCGTATGCTCGGCAGTTCCGGGTTTGTCCTGTATACGGTTTTTTGTTTGGAAGAACAAAAAACCATCCTGTTGTACCAGGGAGATTTCTATTTTATTTTCGCTGCTCGATTTATCGACGCCATGTTTAAAAATATTCTCTATAAATGTCATCAGTAACATTGGCGGGATTCGAAGGTCAGGACTGCAATCTTTTACAAAATCAAGTTCAATTTCATGCCTTATCCTTATTTTTTCCAATGCCATATAGTTTTCAAGAAATTGGATCTCAGTTGTTAGGGAGACCTCATCCTTTGGGCTTTCATCAACAAAATACCGCATAATGTCCGACAGGCGCTCTATCAATTTTGCCGTTCGCGGTGCTTCGAGGTATGCTTCATAATAAATATTATTCAGCGTGTTAAACAAAAAATGCGGCTGCACCTGCGATTTTAACAAGTTAAGCTCCGCCTGGCTTTTTTGCGCCAGTATCTTTTCTGATTGCTGTTTTAACTCAAAATAAGCTATGGCGATACGAAAAATAAAGCTGAGCAAATAAGTTAAAATGCCTGCAACGCCGTAATATAGCAGCATGCTGATTGATATCGGCTCAGGATGATCAGGATTATATTTGTTGTATAGATAGCTTATGATGTAACCCCTGCCAAGGCCTACCGCGATCAAAAAAATGCTTATATAAATTATATATTGCGCCTTATGCCCTTTTTCGTATAAACGCGGAAACAACAGGCTTATATTCCCATAAATTACAATAGCATAAAACGCCACGTTTATTATTGTAAAGATACCTGCATGGTAAACCCCGTCTTCGGGTAGTATTGAAAAGTAAATGATAAAAAAGACAGCTATCCAAACCAGCCACTGGAGCCGGGTGATAGTTGTCATCCCCCTGATAAATTTCATGTTTAAAAGTACAAAGCTTTTTGATTTTGCCTGCCTGTTTTCAATAATTCACCCTGTTTATTTAACAATTACTACTGAAAGATAAATTTCGGCTATTGATTTTTTTTGGCAAACGGTTAAAAATAAAGGCTTATGGGTTTAAATGATTTGGTCGGATAAGCATTAAAAACAAATTTTAATCCATAAATTATTAAACCGTTCACTTAAAACTGTTACAATGAAAAAAATATTTTTAGCCGTTATTATCGCGGCATTTACCCAGTTAGTTTTTACAGGTTTAGCCCACGCACAGTTAACATCATTGCCTGATGCCGGCAACAAAAGGGCGACTGTTAGCGAGGGGATCGGTATTACCGATGTAACTATTCATTATAACCGCCCGCACGTTAGAGGGCGTGAAGGGCATATATGGGGCGAACTTATCCCCCCGGGATATGTTGACCAGGGTTTTGGCCCTTCAAAGGCTGCCCCATGGCGCGCCGGCGCTAATGAAAATACCTGGATCGAGTTTTCAACAGATGTAATGATAGAGGGGCAGCCTTTACCCGCTGGCAAATACGGTTTCTTTATTGCGTACGATCCGAATGAATGTACACTTATCTTTTCAAAAAATTACACCTCGTGGGGAAGCTTTTTCTACAAGCCCGAAGAAGATGTTTTACGCGTAAAAGTAAAACCAATACCTGCTGATAAGAGCGTAGAATGGCTTAAATATGAATTTAACGATCAAACACCATCGAGCGCTACTGTTGCCTTGCAATGGGAAAAACTGGTGATACCTTTTAAAATAAGTGTTGACGTGGTAAATACACAGCTTGCATCATTCAGAAAAGAACTGCGTAGCGACAAAGGTTTTACCTGGGAAAGCTGGGACCAGGCAGCACAATTTTGTGTACAGCACAAAACCAACCTTGATGAAGCTTTATTTTGGACAGACCAGGCCGTTAACCCTGATTTCGGCGGCAGTATGACTTTCCAGGCATGGAGTACTAAGGCTGCAGTACTTGATAGCTTAGGCCGCAATACCGAGGCTGCAGAAGCTATGAAAAAGGCTTTGCCATTTGGCAGCGTAAACGACCTGTATTTCTACGCAAGGGCTTTAACCAGGCAAAAAAAAGGTAAGGAAGCCTTTGAAGTATTTAAATTGGATTATGATAAACATCCAGATGAGTTTTTAACCAATGCAGGCATGGCAAGGGCATATTCGGCAATCGGGGATTATAAGAAAGCATTGCCATATGCCCAAAAAGCAAAGGTACAGGCTACCGGTACTTTTAATATTAGTACAACGGATAAAATGATCAAAGACCTGCAGGATGGCAAGGATGTGAATTGAGTATGAAGTCCGAAAGTCGGAACAAAGAAAGGCAATTATATAGCGATGGGTTTGAAACCCATCGCTATGAAAAAGCCATCCTCAATCATTTTGACGCATCTACGCAAAAAACAAATAAACCAATGAACAATATTATTATGCAATTTTTATACACGGTGCTGAAAGAAGTTACACTTGGTGTGATCATCACCTGGTGTACCATTTTTTCCTCATTCGGGCAAAATGTAAACCAAGAAAACATCATAGATAGTAATGCAAAGCCGGTAGTTTTTATCCAGGAGGGTGTAGCTGTCCCCAACGATGAGTCGGCGCCAACTTTTACGCCGGATGGCCGCGCAGTTTACCTTGCGGATAATAATAAAATTTGTGTTTCAAAAATGGTTAACGGTAAGTGGACCAAACCAACCGTAGTTTCATTTTCGGGGCAATGGAAAGACTGGGACCCAACGCTTAGCCCCGACGGGAAACGGCTGATCTTTGTATCAGACCGCCCATTGGAGGGCATGTCGCAGGATAAGCCGCAAAAGAACAACCAGCTTTGGTACACAGACCGTCTTTCGGGCGATAGTTGGTCAGCCCCACGGCACTTTGACGCCCCGGTTAATTTAGACGGCTTTAATGATTACGGCCCATCTATCAGTAGTTCGGGTACGGTTTGTTTTTGCTCACGCGGGCGGGATGGCCATAAAGGAATGGGCGGCTATTATACAAAGTGGCTTGGCGACCATTATGATAAACCTAAACTGCTTGCGTTGAACGGGGATAATGACATATTCGACCCATTTATTGCACCGGATGAGAGCTATATCATATTCGCCAGCAAGGGCAGCCTTTTCATTAGCTACCGGAATGGCGACGAGTGGTCGCAAGGCCAAAAATTAAGTGCACAGGTTAATAATGGCAATACCAATGGCGGCCCTTATGTTTCGCCGGATGGCAAAATGCTCTATTATGCGCAGGACCATGCACCAGGCATTTTAATGATACCAATTCATGCACATAAAGGCATACGCTAAACTTATTTTTCAACCTAAAACTAAAATATTGCCATGCTCATATCTGTCAAATTTTCAAAGGGCTTTATTCTTTGCTCAGTTATTACTTGCTCCACAGCTTTTGCAGCATTCGGCCAAAATAATCAGTCGGCAGCAATTATAGATACCGCTTCAAGGGCGGCAGTTTTTGCCCCGGGAGTAGTTTCTTCGCCGTTTGAAGAGGCGGCGGCAACTTTTTCGCCTGATGGCAATACTGTATATTTTTTCCAGGGCGCCATTTATAATACTGTGTGTTTTGCTAAAAAGGAGAACGGTAAATGGGCTACGCCCGAAGTGGCGTCCTTTTCGGGGCGCTGGAGTGATTGGGACCCATTTTTAAGCCCTGATGGAAAGCGGATATTCTTTGTTTCAAACCGCCCGTTAACAGATTCGGACCAAAGCAAGCCGCAAAGAAAAAGCCATATATGGTATGCTGATAAGTCGTCGGGGGACAGCTGGTCGACACCGAAATACATCAATGAACCTTTCAATTTAGATGGCATCGGTAATTATGCGCCTTCGGTCAGCAATTCTGGTACGCTTTGTTTTTATTCGCCTGCGCGGGATAAAACTGTAGGAAAAAGCTATTATACCAAATGGCTTGGCGATCATTACGGCGAAATAAGGGAACTTGCTTTAAACGGCGCCAATGAAGTAGGCGACCCTTTTATTGCCCCTGATGAAAGCTATATCATATTTGTGAGCGGCAATGACCTTTATATAAGTTACCGCAACGGGGATGGTTGGACTACCGGCCAAAAATTAGGCCCCGAGGTTAATAATGGCAACTCCAATTTCGACCCAACTGTTTCGCCGGATGGAAAAATGCTTTATTATTCATCAGCGCGTGTAAAAGGCTTTTATAAGCGTGACCCAAACAAAGCGCTTAATTATACTGAAGTGCAGGCCGAGATGCAAAGCATTTTTAATGGCCGGTCGAATATATTGATGATCCCTATAAATATCACAAAACCTAATCATTAAAAGCTATGCAAGTTGTTTGGTATCTCATCCTTTTAGTAGTTGGCGGGCTTTTAAATTTCGTAATTAAGCCTAAGATCGGATTTGTTTACTGTGTTGCATCAATTTATATTTTTCTGGCGCTGCTGATCAGCGTTAGCCTATGGCTGTTTTACTTTGCCGGTATAAAAAATGCATTCATCACAGCTGTTTTATCATTCGCGCTAACCTGGGGGGGACACCCAGGCCATTTAATACTTGGCTATTTAACTATTTATATACTATTGCAATTAAGGGTAAAAGATGTTTTAGCCGATAATTATCAATTAAAAAAATTGATCCGCTCAACTTTATGGGCAGTTACAATTTTAACGGGCAGTACATTTATTTTAGCTACAGTAGGCAAGGCTCAAAACATGGCTTATATGGAGGCATTTTTTAAAGCTTCGGGGTATGCCAACTGGTTCCTGTATTTTATAATGGCGGCGGAAACCCTTGGGGGTTTTGGGGTTTTGCTGCATTTTAAACTTAAAACGGGACCATTGGCTACCGCCGGGCTTTTATTGATAATGGCCGGCGCTGTTTATACCCACTGGCACAACCGCAACCCTTTTTCAGATTCGTATGCGGCGGTAAGCCAGTTTATTACACTATCTGTAATGATGGTTATCTATTATTTCGAACAGCAGGCTGACCGTAAACCGGCAATAGCAGCAACCATGAATTATTAAATAACGAGGTATGATACTTAATAACAAACCATGCAAATTTTACTGTTTAATAGCCTGTTAGTCGTCGGTGGCACCATTGCTTATGTTAAAAAAGCTAAGTTCAGGTTTGTTCGTCACCTGGCTGTGGTTTATATTTTTAATTCGATGATAGTCAGCATCGGCTCGTGGCTGTTTTATTGCGCGTCAATACAAAACGGCCTTATAACAAAAACCTTATCGTCACAGATAAACTGGATTAGCGATGTGGGATTTGTAATGCTCGGCTATTTAATGGTAAATATTTTATTGGCCTTAACATCACACGAAAGTGATGAAAACCAGGTAAAAAAGATTATTGGCTTAACGTTATGGGCGGTTACTATTCTAACCGGGTTCTCGTTTATAACTGAAAGTTACTGGAAAGCGGAAAACTTTTGCAAAATGACGGCCTTTTTTAACGCTTCGGGGTATAACACCTGGTTCCTGTATTTTATAATGATAGCCGAAGGCCTTGGCGGAGCAGGCTTATTGCTTCATTCCTGGCTAAAAACAGGGCCGGTAGCTGCCGCCGGGTTGATGTTAATTATGATTGGGGCACTCTATACGCATAACCACAATAACGATCCATTTTCACAATCGTACCCCGCGTTAAAGCAGTTTTTTATACTCGCAATAATGCAGGCCATCTATTATTTTGAGCAGGTGGCCAGGCCCAAACCGTTGAATTTTATTATCCCGGCTAATAATTGACTATTTGAGTCATTAATTTTTATAAAGAAAATATAAATGTCTCAGTCATCAGTATGATGGTGTAGGCTGGCTTTTGCTCTGCAAATCATACTTTTTACAACATATTACAAACCAACAACATTCTTTTTTATAAACTTGCACTATTAAGTCTATAGTCTTAAGTCCAAAGTTGTAAGTCAAAACTATTTCGCTTTGATTTTCCCCGGAAGTTAAGGCTACATACTTAAAACTTTAAACATAAAATGGATAATCAATTTTACCGGCATATCTTCGACAAGCACCAGCATGTTGAGGCCATACCTTCAAATAAAGAAATTACGGCATGGGCGTTGCAGGTGATCAGGCTGTTATTTCCCGAACAGTCGAAACAGGTTTATGTTGATGTCCAGCAGTTGAAAGACGAATTCATCCGTCTTGAAAATGAGCTTGCGTTTATAATGAATGCCACAAAGGCCTGCCAGAATTGTGATAATGAGATGCTGGCCAAAGATTTTTTTTACCAGGTTCCCAAGCTTTACGAATTACTGAATACCGATATACAAGCCATATTTAACGGCGACCCGGCCGCGCAAAGCGAGTTTGAAGTGATACGCACCTATCCGGGCTTTTTTGCCATATCGTTTTACCGGCTGGCACATAGTTTATATGAACACAATATTCCGTTGCTGCCGCGTATCCTTACCGAATACGCTCACTCGCGAACAGGTATCGATATCCATCCGGCCGCCGAAATTGATGAATATTTTTATATCGATCACGGCACGGGTATAGTCATCGGCGAAAGCTGCATCATAGGTAAAAATGTAAAGCTATACCAGGGAGTTACTTTGGGCGCATTAAGCGTTGCCAAAAGCCTGGCCTTTACCAAGCGCCATCCTACAGTTGAAGATAATGTAGTTATTTATGCAGGCGCCACCATATTGGGTGGCGAAACTGTGATAGGGCACGATAGTATAATCGGCGGGAACGTTTGGTTAACCAAGAGCGTTCCGCCAAACTCAACGGTGTACCATAAACCTGATATCACCGTATTTAATAAAACCAAAGTTTAAATTTATGGCAGGTATTATTGATCTGATAGGCAATACGCCTATGGCCGAGATAAAAAAGCTTAACCCTAACCCCAGTGTGCGCATTTTTGCCAAGCTTGAAGGCAACAACCCCGGGGGCAGCGTAAAAGACCGTGCTGCGCTTAATATGATAAAAGGCGCTATGGAACGCGGTGATATTAAGCCCGGCACTAAGTTGATTGAGGCTACCAGCGGCAATACCGGCATAGCGCTGGCTATGATAGCCTGTTTATACGGGCTTGAAATTGAGCTTGTGCTGCCGTCAAATTCTACCCGCGAGCGTACACTCACCATGGAAGCCTTTGGCGCCAAAGTAACGTTGCTGGACGGTATTGAACAGTGCCGCGATTATGCCGAAGAAAAAGGCGCAACCAGCGAATATTTTCTTCTAAACCAATTTGCCAACCCCGATTGTTATCTTGCCCATTACCATACTACGGGCCCCGAAATATGGCGCGACACCGAAGGGCAAATTACCCATTTTGTAAGTGCAATGGGTACAACCGGCACTATTATGGGAAATTCGAGGTTTTTAAAAGAAAAGGACCCCAACATACAAATTATAGGGTGCCAGCCTACAGAAGGTTCGTCCATACCTGGCATACGCCGCTGGCCAATTGAATATCTCCCTAAAATATTTGAACCCGAACGCGTTGACAAGGTATTAGATATATCAGAAGAAGAAGCAAAAGCTATGGCCCGCAGGCTTGCAAAAGAAGAAGGCATATTTGCTGGCATGAGCAGCGGCGGTGCAATGGTTGGCGCACTGAAAGTGGCGCAGGAGTTAACCGAAGGCACCATCGTTTTCATCTGCTGTGACCGCGGCGACAGGTATTTAAGCAGTGATTTGTTTGGGTAAAAATAAGCACCCTTTTTATAAATATCCGTTTTGTAGAATCTTTAATCTTCACGCTTCCGGTGAATGATTTGTCTTTGGCTTCAATATTGTGTAATTTTGAATAAGGAAATTTTGAAATATGGAAATCACTATAGACATCGGCTATGAGCAATTGTTAGCCGCAATAAAAAAATTACCCGCAGCAAAATCAAGCAGTTGAAATCAGTATTGGATGATGGTTTCATTGAGAAAAAAGCATCCGAAGAGCTTTTGGATTTTCAAAATTTCTTATTGAGTGGCTCCACCATGAGTTCAGAACAATACGAACAATACGTTGCCAATAGAAAACACTTTAATTTATCCTTTTAAAGAGCTTTCTGCTTTAACCTTTTAGCTTTCCGCTTCTACTGCGGTTTCCCTTTTGGCTTGCTTTTATTTCCCCACTGCCTTCTTTGCGGCCTTTTATTGGCAGTATGTTCGTGTTTAACCTGTTGTATGCTTGCGAGTTCATCGGGTACATCAATCAGGCGGATAGGTTTATCTATCAGCTGTTCAATGCTTTTTAGCTTACGCTCATCACGATGGTTTACAAAGGTAATGGCGGTGCCGGTGGTTTCGGCGCGGGCGGTGCGGCCTATACGGTGGATATAATCTTCCGGGTCGCCGGGCACATCATAGTTGATCACCAGGTCTATCCCCTCCACATCAATACCGCGTGAAAGCGCATCGGTACCAACTATAATGGGGAGTTTTTTATTTTTAAAGTTAAGCAGTATTTCTTCCCGCTCTTTTTGCTCAAGGTCTGAGTGAAAAGCGCTTACCTGCATTTTGGCTGCCTTCAGCTCTTTTGCCAACGACTTTACAATTTCTTTTCTTGAACAAAAAATAAGAATGCTGTTGTAGGAGCCATTTTTTAACAGCATCAGCAATAAAGGTGTTTTTTGCTGATCGTGAACGCGGTAAACCTGCTGATCGATGCCTACTGCAGGCTGAGAAATGGCAATACTTACCGATGCCGGGTTATGTAACACTGACTTTGCCAGCGAGCGTATCCGCCCCGGCATGGTTGCCGAAAATAACAGCGTTTGCCTTTCTTTTGGCAGGTAGCTTATTATTTTCATGATATCATCCTGGAAACCCATGTCCAGCATACGGTCCGCCTCATCCAAAATCAAATGTGTTAAATGATTAAGCTTTAACACGCCCGAAGTAAGGTGTGCAATAAGCCTGCCCGGCGTAGCTATGATAATATTTACGTTATTCTGGATGCCGCGACGCTGCTGTTCATAAGCAATGCCATCGCCACCACCAAATACAGCTATTGAGCTGATGCCTGTAAAATAAGCCAATCCTTCTACCTGCTGGTCTATCTGCTGTGCCAATTCCCTTGTAGGCGCCAAAATGAGCGTACTGATCTGGTGTTTATTGGTTTTGCTGATATGGTCCAATACGGGCAGCAGGTAAGCGCCTGTTTTGCCGGTACCAGTTTGGGCGCAGGCAATAATGTCCTGTCCGTTTAAAATGATCGGGATGGCCATCTCTTGTATCGGGGTTGGGGTGGTAAACCCCATGCTGATGACGCCCTCTAAAAGATGTTCGTTAAAATTAAATTCCTGAAAAGTCACTATTCTTGTATGTGAAAGATGCAAGGTATGAAAAATTGTTGTGTTATGGGGTATCGTAGTGAAACTGACGGTCAGAAAAGGCACTTTTGTAAGCTATGAAACGATCTGTTGTTAGTATACTGAACCTAATTAATTTGCCGTGAGCACAAATTTATTTAAATTTAAAAAAGTATTTCAATGAAAAAATTACTGGTTATAAACTTACTGCTGGCCATCTCAACTTGTGTTTTTGCCCAGCAATCAGACACCCTTGCTGTTAAACAAACCATCAACACCTTATTTGATGGCATGCGCAAAGCTGATAGTACCTTATTAAGGTTTGTTTTCTCAAAAGATATGATATTGCAAAGTATTTCGAATAACAAGGAAGGAAAGGCCGTTTTGACTATCGATAAAGCTGACGATTTTGTAAAAGCGATAAGCACGCCGCATACTTCGTTATATGACGAACGCATTGTTTTTGGTGACATTAAAATTGATGGCAGCCTGGCCAGTGTTTGGGCGCCTTATCAATTTTATTTGGGCGATAAATTTAACCATTGCGGCGTAGATGTTTTTCAACTGATGAAAACTACTGATGGCTGGAAGATAATTTATATTGTGGATACAAGAAGGAAGGATAATTGTATCTAAGCCTGTGATTTTTTTGCTTTCTGCTTTTTGCTTTTTGCTTTTCGCTCCATTCCAATAGTAAAAACTTAGCAAACCGGGGACATACCTTCAAACAAGTTCGTATTTTTGTACTATGAATACCGCTGACATCAAATTGCTTCCGGGCCGTTATTGTAATTCGCTAACGGAGTACTCACGATTTGCAACCCGTGAGGTTGCTATTGGCGATGTGCCTATTGGCGGCAATAATCCCATCCGTATCCAAAGCATGACGACCACCGATACCATGGATACCATCGGTACCGTTGAGCAGTCGATAAGGATGGTGGAGGCAGGATGCGAGTATGTGCGTATTACCGCACCAAGTATAAAAGAAGCGCAAAACCTTGCTGAGATAAAAAAACAATTACGCGCAAGGGGTTATACTGTGCCTTTAGTGGCGGATATTCATTTTACTCCAAATGCTGCCGAAGTTGCTGCACGTATTGTTGAAAAAGTACGCGTAAACCCTGGCAACTATGCCGATAAAAAGAAATTCGACCAGATTGATTATACGGATGCCCAATACCAGGGCGAACTGGAGCGTATTTACCAAAAATTTGCCCCACTGGTAAAAATTTGCAAAGAATATGGCACAGCCATGCGGATCGGCACCAACCATGGCTCGTTGAGCGACAGGATCATGAGCCGTTACGGCGATACGCCACAGGGTATGGTAGAATCGGCGATGGAATTTATGCGGATGTGTGAAACACTGAATTATTATAATTTGGTGATCAGCATGAAATCGAGCAACCCGCAGGTAATGGTGCAAGCCTATCGCCTGCTGGTAGAAACTATGGTTGCCGAAGGCATGAACTACCCGCTCCACCTTGGTGTAACCGAAGCCGGCGATGGTGAGGACGGCCGCATAAAATCAGCGGTAGGCATTGGCACTTTATTGGAAGACGGCCTGGGCGATACTGTCCGCGTTTCCCTCACCGAAGAACCCGAAGCCGAAGCCCCGGTTGCAATTGCGTTGGTGAACAGATATGTGGAAAGGGCGAAAGGCGAAAGGCAAAAGGCGAAAGGTGAAAATATTGACGGTGAAAAAAACCTTTCACCTTTCACCTTTCACCCTTCACCTATTTCGCATAATCCTTACGAGTATAAGAAACGCACGACTTACGAAGCCAATGCATTTATTGGCGGCCACATGGTGCCGCGTGTGGTGATCGACTTATCGCAAAAAAACTTAAAAGACCCATCCATATTAAGTGATGCCGGGTACCAATATTCGCCATTGCTTGATAAATACAGTATGGCCGAGCAATCAGTTGATTTTGTTTATTTAGCCGATGAGTTGCCGTCCTTTAATTTCCCGGGTAATTTAAAACAGCTTTATAACTATGCCACCTGGCAAAAACTGGCGGATAAAACAAATTGCCACCCGCTGTTTACCTTGAAGGAATATATTGATGCTACCGACCGTTCATCACCACTAAACCTCGTCAGGATAAAATATGCTGACCTTGATAGTGAAGAATTTGGCTTATTACCTTTTGATCAATCATTGGTATTCGTACTCGAAACAGATGCGTCGCATGGCATGGCCGACCAACGTTCATTTTTCTTTAAATTAGAAGAATTAGGTTTGGATGTGCCTGTTATTATAAAAAGAAGATACCAGTTTGAAGAGTGGACAGAAAAAGACCATGGACAAAAAGATATCTCAAATCTCAAATCTCAAATCTCAAATCTCCAACTATACTCCTCCACCGATCTCGGCGCCTTGCTGGTAGATGGCTTTGGCGATGGTACCTGGATAGATGCCCCGCAAATTGAAACCAAAGTTATTACCTCCACTTCCTTCGGTATTTTGCAGGCCACCCGCTCCCGCATCTCCAAAACCGAATACATATCCTGCCCCAGCTGCGGCCGAACGTTGTTTGATTTAATGGTTACTACTCAAATGATCCGCAGCCGCACCAGTCACCTTAAAGGCTTAAAAATTGGCATTATGGGCTGCATAGTAAACGGCCCCGGCGAGATGGCAGATGCCGATTACGGTTATGTAGGCTCGGGCACGGATAAGGTTACTCTTTATCGTGGTAAGGAAGCAGTAAAGAAAAATATTGCTTCAACAAATGCGCTTGACGAATTGATAGGGATTATTAAAGAGGATGGGAACTGGATTGAATTGGAAAATTAATCGGATTTGCAGAGGGCTAACTTTTGCAATATCGATCATTAAACCGGCCTAAATTCAGCAAACATCATATTAGTCTCGCTTAAAGTATTCAAGGGCACATAATCGCAAACCTCCGCATACTCGCCCCACATTTGCAGTACGGCGGGATTTTTATGCGCATTTTGAATAGCTTCGGCCGATAGCCATTCAAATACCTCTATAATAGTTCCATCGGCAGCCTCCATAATCACAGCTTCACGATCGGTTACCAGGCCTTCTTTTTTTAATCGTGGCACATGGGTTTTGGTAAGTTCTTTCAGCGCTTCGGCTTTTCCTTCCTTGGGCTTGTAAGCCACTATAACAATGCTCCCCATAATTATGCTTTTAACGCAATTTATGATTTTTTAACCGGAAGATAATCAATTGCCAGTTTAAATATTGTCATTTAATACTGCGAACTGCTTACCGTCAACTGCCAACTGTTAATACTCCAACCATTTATTCAATTTCAAATTCACTTTATTGCCTTCGGCGTATTTGCCAAACTGGTCGTTAAGTACGCGGATGGTTATGCCTTTGTGTTCCAGCAGCAGGTCTTCGTAACAGCCTTTAAATAAAATTTGTTTTATTTCCCAATCGTTATTTGTCCAGGTTTTAACGGTTTCGATCCATTCGGGATAGATTACTACGTGGGCTGCTTTTGTTTTCAGGCCGCAGACTTTTGCTTCCTCGTTAGTCAACACGGTACAATTGGTGAGTAGCCGTGCGGTATATAAATGCTTCGGATTTTGGTAAAGTTCCTTAGGGCCGCCTGATTCTAAAATTTCACCTTCTTTAAGCACCAGCAACTCATCCGCCATCGAAAGCACTTCAGCAGGGTCGTGGGATACGATGATCACTGTTAACCCTGTATCCTTTACAATTTGCCTTATATCATGCTGTAACCCTTCACGAAAAGAAGTATCTACCTGGTTAAAAGGTTCATCCAGCAAAAGGATTTCGGGGCTGGTGATTAATGCCCTGGCTATAGCAACACGCTGTTTTTCGCCGCCGCTTAAATCAGCCACCCGTTTATCGGTAATGCCAGTCATTTTAAGCTGCCCGAGCATTTTGCTGGTTTTTTCCTGATCTGCTTTTAAATCGGTATGCGGGAGCAGGGAATATATGTTATCCCAAACTTTGGCAAATAAATTCAGGTCATCAGTTTGCTGGGTAACCATTTTCATGGCGTCGTGGCCAGGTATCAGTTTTTCGGCAGGCCCCCAAATGCGTTCCCCTTTAAATTTAACCTCACCAGCATCAGGCGAAAGCAAACCAAAAAGCATTTTCAATAAAGTACTTTTACCGCTCCCACTTTCGCCTATTATGGCCGTAATCTTACCCTGGCTTATTGTTAAATCTGTTTTTTTTATACCCGACGCCTGAGTTCCCGGATAAGTTTTACTTACTGCGATTGCCTGCAAAAAAGATGGTGCCATTAATGGCAAAGATACATTGTAAGATTGTTGAAATGTTGTTTTTAGTTGTTGTAATGTTAAAAGGTTGTAAAGTTGAAATGTTAGGCAATCGATATTTTCCTTAAAACAACCTTACAACATTTCAACTTTACAACATTCAAACGCTCCCTAAAACCCTAAAGTAAACCCGAAGGCAAAGTTTCTCAAACCATCTTGTTCGGGGCTGTTCTCAAACATATTATTAACGTAATATTTGGCGAATATGCCGAAATCGCCATAGCCGATGCGAAAGAAACCGCCGTACTGAAATGTAGCAAAATGATAACTATCGTCAACTTTTTGTTTGCCAAATTCTGAACTGATTTGTTTAACCATACCATCAAGCAGGAAACCTGTGATGGGGCCCACTACAAAATGAAACCTGTCGCCATCCCTGTTAGGTTTCGTTCTGAAATCAAATGACAGCGGGATACGCAGGTAGCTGGATGAGAACCGATTTTTACTAAAATCGATATTATCCTGCTTATAAGTTAACACAGGCTGGCCGGGCAAAATAGTGATATTATCGCGCAGGCGTATCAGCGTCCAGTCAAAGCCGCCTGATAAATAAATTTTAAATGTGCTGCTAAACTTCACACCCATCTGGAAAACATCAAACCCTACGTTACTTGTTTTCCATGACCGGTAGCGCAAAAATTGGTTTTGGGGCGATAGGGTAAAGCTGCCATTATCAACAAGAGTGGTTAAGCCAAGGTCGAGCCTTGCTATTGTGATGCCGATGTATCCCTTCGGATAGCGTTGATATCTACGATGGCCCCTTGTAGTGTCATTTGAGTCATCATCTTTGCCATAGCTTATTAAAACCTTGGGGCCATTTTGTATAGTGTCGGCAGATTTCCTGGTGGTATCCGTTGTTGTAGTTTGTGCAAAAGTACAGGACGCAAAAATTCCTATTATCACTGTAAAAATTAATCGTTTCATAAAATTTGTGTTGTAAGATCAGAAAATCATTTCTCTTTTTTTATTTTAACAAAACCCAGGTTAACGCCCGTAAGTACCGACCCTTCGTCGTCAATATCAGTAAACTCTATAAACTTATCCTGGCGTTTGTCAATTTTTGCCACTACCGAATTTATAAAATGACCGATGCTGTGTGCTTTACGACTGGTTTTTACCGGTAAGACATCTTGCTTTTCGGCCGTTGGCAATTGTACAGCAGCTATTGCCGGTTTGGTAATAAACGCCGGGCTTATCTGCTCAGGTTGTTTTATCGCGATTTGGGTATTTGAATCAGGTACTATTGCTTTAATTGCATTTGGTTTTTGTGTAATTGTAGCCAATATCTGTTTATTGGCCGCCCTAACCGTATCAACAGATTTTGCTGCCTGGCTGTTAACAGCGGCAATTACAGGCGCGTTTGTTTTGGTGGCAGGCTGCACATTTGTTTTTGCAATAGTTGCTGCACTTACTTTGCCCGTATTTTTTGGGGCCAAAATAACCGGTTTTAACTTGTTTATGGCTAACCCACTGTTTACTGGCTGTACTGGTGTCTGATCGGATTTGATTTTAACATTATGCTTAGCAGGCACGATTACTTTTTGAGGGATAAACAACACACCCGCTGCTACTAAAACAATAATACTGGCAGCTATGCTTAAAAACGGCAGCAACGATTTTCTGCGTTTGCCCGCAGCAAGTTCACCGGCAATGCCGTGCCAAACATGTGCAGATGGCTCAATTTCAAAGCCATCCAGTTTTGAACGGAACAAATCATCAAATTCCTTATCCTGCATTTCCATATCGTTTTCCCTCCATTTTTATTATTTGTTGTTTTAATACCGTGCGCGCCCTTGATAATTGCGATTTCGAGGCGCCTTCGGTTATGCCTACTATTGAGGCAATTTCTTTATGCGAATAACCTTCTATCGCGTAAAGGTTAAATACTATGCGGTACCCCGGCGATAACTGCTGTATTAATAGTAGCAGGTCGGCTGCTGCTAATTTAGCGGTAGCCAGCGGGTTGGATGATGTTTCGTTGGCGGCGTCATCCAGGTCAACCAGTTGCATCATTTTGTGGTGTTTGCGATAATACTCAATAGAGCTATGTACCATAATGCGCCTTATCCATCCTTCAAATGATCCTTCGCCCCTGTAATCTGCAATTTTTTGGAACACTTTTATAAACCCGTTTTGCATCATATCCTCGGCTTCCATCCTGTCTGTTGCGTATCTTGAACAAACCCCGAGCATTTTTGAGGCAAATTGTTTGTACAGCAATTCCTGGGCTTTGCGCTCCCCGGCCTTACAGCGTTTTATTAAATCTTCAACTATGTACTTGTGTTCCAAAAACATCATTTAAAGGTAAGATGGAAAACGTAGCAAAATGGTTGCATTAGATTGAAAATAATTTAGATATTTTTAGCGGGATATTATACCCGAACCTTTGACGTTTTTAATCATATCATTTACCCCATGAAAAAAAAATCTCTTTTACTAATAATTCTTTTTTGCAGCATTCATCTTTTTGCGCAGCCAAAGGCGGATGATATCTATGTCCTGTTAAAACCTGACCGTGTTTTCGACGGGCAGCTTATGCACCCCGGCTGGTGGGTATTGGTAAAAGGCAACAGGATTGAGGCGGCGGGCGAGCCATCGACTATAAATGCGCCTTCATCAGCCAAAATAATTGATTTAAAAGGGATGACTTTATTGCCGGGGTTTATCGAGGGGCATTCGCATATGTTCCTGCACCCTTATAATGAAACCAGCTGGAACGACCAGGTTTTAACCGAAAGCCGGGCCGAACGTACTGCCCGAGCCGTAGTGCATGCCCGGGCAACCTTAATGGCCGGCTTTACCACTGCCCGCGACCTTGGCACCGAAGGCGCAGGTTATGATGACGTAGGATTAAAAATTGCCATTGAAAAAGGTATTATCCCCGGCCCAAGAATGTTATGTGCCACACGGGCTATTGTTGCAACCGGCAGCTATGGCCCCAAAAACGAAGTAGCTGAAGATAATTTGCCGCAGGGTGGGGAAGAGGCTGATGGCTTGGATGGCATAACCCATGCCGTGCGCTCGCAAATTGGGCATGGCGCCGATGTAGTAAAAATTTATGTGGATTACCGATGGGGGTTAAATGGCGCTGCCGAACCCACTTTCACTGTGGCCGAATTAAAAGTAGCCGTGGACGTTGCCAAAAGCAGCGGGCGGATGGTAGCCGTACATTCAGGTACCGAAGAAGGCATGCGGCGGGCCATTGAGGCTGGTGTAACAACCATTGAGCATGGCGATGGCGGCACGCCCGAATTGTTTAAACTGATGAAAGAAAAAGGTATAGCTTTATGCCCTACGCTATCGGCAACCGAGGCCATTTCAGGCTACTACGGGTGGAAAAAAGGTATTGATGCCGACAATGCAGCGATAAAAAGGAAACATTACATTTTTACCGAAGCCATGAAAGCCGGGGTCACCATTTTAATGGGGGGCGATGTGGGCGTTTTTCCGCATGGCGATAATGCCCGCGAAATGATATTAATGGAAGAATATGGCATGGCCCCTATTGATGTTTTGCGTTCAGCTACTTCGGTAAATGCCGGGGTTTTTGGATTGAAGGATTTAGGAAACGTTAAAACCGGCTACCTTGCCGACCTGGTGGCCGTTGATGGTAACCCGCTGGAAGATATAAAAGCAGTTAAGCAGGTAAAACTGGTAATGAAGGACGGCGTGATTTATACCGGACAGCAGGGCGAGGCAGTAATCAGGAGGCAAGAATCAGGAGACAAGAGATAGAACTACGATAGAAGGACAAAAGTTGGCTGAGCCAAACATTGTAGTTTGCGAGAGACCTTGCTGAGACTGGCGGAATAGCGATGATTTCTGTTGTTTTTATTGGTGTTCAGCGTTCATTTCACCATAGCACACCGGAAATTAAATTGATAAATGATTGATAATCAATTGTTTCAATTTTTGACTTTTGAAATTTTGGGATTTTTAAGATTGTTGGATAGTTGCTGGAACAGTACCCTGCTAAGACGAAATAATTTTGTTTTTCAATAAAAATGTGTATATTTATTGAAATTTATGTGTATGAGAACAAATATTGAAATAGATGATCAATTAATGGCCAGGGCACAAAAACTTACCAATATAAAAACTAAAAAAATATTGGTTGATAATGCCCTGCGGTTATATGTTACTATTGAAAATCAAAAGAAATTATTGGAATTATGGGGGAAGGTTGAAGTTGATGATAAAGCCTATGAATAGTGGATATTGTATTGGTTGACACATCCGTTTGGATCAATTTCTTTAAGGCAGTTGAAACCAAATCCAGTTTATTCTTAAAAGATAACCTAAGCAATATCATAGTTGCAACATGTCCGGTAATTATACAGGAAGTACTTCAAGGAGTTTTATCCGACAGGGAATTCAGGACGGTTAGCTCCTATTTTAATGCATTAACTAAATTTTCCAACAACCCTTATGAATTGGCGCTGGATGCCGCGCGGTTATATAGAGACATAAGGAAAGCAGGCTTTATCATCAGGAAACCTAACGATTGCTTAATAGCGTGTTACGCTATTAAAAATAATGTTAGGCTGTTACATGATGATAAGGACTTTTATCATATCGCTATGAACAGTGACCTGCAAGTGCAGCTCATATAACAAAATCACAGTGATAAAATCTATAGAAGTTGCATCCGCTAATTATATCGGGGATTATGTTATTAGGTTTTCTTTTAATGACGGAAATGAGAAACTGGTGGATTTCAAACCGTTCCTTACTAAATCGCTTCACCCTTCCATTTCAAAATACCTTGATGAAAGTCTGTTTAAACAATTCGAAATAGTCAATGGCAACTTGAACTGGAATGATTACGATTTGATATTCCCCATTCACGATTTGTACGAAGGGGTGATTGGGTAATCAGTTGCCGTACTGACTGCGGGAATGAAAAGCAGTGCCTATTTTGTACCCTTTGATGCTTTTTTCTCATCGCTATCTAAACGCCTTTCCAATTTCTTTACATCCTCTGATGGCGGAAGCGCTTCGGGCCTTACACCCCTTTGCAATAAAATATCCCGTACCGCTTTGTTATTATCAATATGCTCCTGTGATATTTGAGTTTGTTTATTTAAATCTTTCTCAATTACATTGTGGCTGGTTAATTCATTGGCGAAATCTTTTGCTGAGGCGATTAGCTGTTTATGGCTGATAGATAACCTTTTATTTGCGTTCATTTGCATTTAATTGAGATAATAAATCTACTTAGTTTTTTGAATGATCTTTATAAATTCTGTTAACAAAACGCTGGAATTTGCAGCTTCATCCGTATATTCAACACATTCAAATTCGTGCAAGGTAGGGTCGATCCTAAAATACACCATACCTGCAAGTGTTCGTTGCCGTTGCTTTATTTGTGATAATCTGTTAACTGTCAATTAATTGCATTTAAAAAATTAATTTTTTATGTCGTATAAATAAAACAAAGTGCAAAATAATTTGATGTATATATACATATAATCTAAGTTTATTTGCTTTTTATTTCGCTATATTTGATTTATACAAACAAAATAATGAAAATATATAGAATTTTTTAGCGGTAAAATAAACAACAATATAAATATTATAAATGTTTAATGACTAAATAATTTGTAATTTATTTGCAAATATATTTTCAATTTTATTTTGATATATGGAAAACAAATTATACGTTTGTTTTAAAATTGAATTATCATGGAGAATTTAAATGAAAAACAAAAAAGATTTAAAACAGTTGCCGGTCGGCGTGTGCAGAAAGTTTTAGATGATCTGGAAGTCCTGGCAAATTGCGCAAACCCAGCAACCTATGAGTATACAGACGGAGATGTGCGTAAAATGTTGAAAGCGATAAACGATAAGGTTGCGCTTTTGAAAATGGCTTTTGAGGCTTCAAATAGCAAAGCAAATAAACAGACTTTTGAATTTTAAACATGGAAAAAAACTGGACTTACATCGAAAGAACCGGTGATGCAGGCTTACCTAAGCGACCTCCCCGGTTTAAAGATTTGGGTGAACATTCTATTGAAATATTCGTCAGGGAACTTATTCAAAATTCTTTGGATGCTCAATTTGATAATTCTAAACCAGTTTCCATAAACATAAAAATTGAAGAATGGGATAGGGGGGATATTAATGATTTTTTTAAACTTATAGGCAAAGATTATTTGTCCTCATTTGAAAAATCATACGAGAAAGCAATAGCAGATGTCAAGCCAAAAATGACTTCCGGGGTCAATTTAATCAAAGGAAAGAAAAATAAATCTTTTGCATTAACAATAGAGGAACATAATTGCATCGGTTTAACAGGTTCAATTAGGGGATTAACAGAAAAGTCGAATTTTAACTCTTTGATGCGAAAAACAGACGACAATGAAGTAAAAAAAGAATCATTATCTAATTCTGGGGGAACATGGGGAAAAGGAAGTTCAGTATACATTTACTCTTCGGATTTATGGATGTGGTTCTGCTACACTTTATTGAGTAAGCCCAATTCAGAAGATTTCACGCCTGCTGAGAAAACAAGGTTTATGGGCAGAGCCATATTATCTCCTTATTATGCGGTTGATGAAGGTAAGGGTTATTGGGGCGACACGTGGTTTTGTGAAAAAGATACTGATGTATTTCCATACGCTAATGAAAAGGCCGATGCATTTGCTGAAATTTTTGGACTTAATAAAAGGACAGATTCACCTGGATGTACATTTTTTATCCCATTTTTTAATACTTTTCTAACCGATCCAAAGCTTGATGATGTCGCCAATGAATTTGAAAGTCAGATCCTAAAAAATTGGTTTATTCCAATTTACAATGGAAATCTTGAAGTCTCAATTTCAGACAATAATGGGTTATTACATAAAATTGACAAAGAATATCTAAAAAACATTGAACAGCTAAAATTCAAACTTCAAATCTTAGATTGGCACAAACAGGGTTGTCCGCCGGATGAAAGATTTATTTGGGAAAAATATGAAATCGATGTGCCACCTCTAAAGAAGGAATATATTGGGTCAAATAACAAATTTGCTGAACAAAGACAAAAAGTAAAATTCGATTTGTTATTAAGAAAAATAGACGAGGATGAGGATTTTGAAAATGAATGGGATACAATTAATAAAGTTTATCTAGCTCGAAATAGAGGGATGCTGGTTGACAACTATAAGCCATTCGATTTAACAAGTATCAAAACGGAAAGCATCTTATTCACGGGGTTATTATCTTTTTCCGAATCTGATAAATTAAAGAAACAACATTTGGATTTATTTTTAGCATACGCGGAAAATCCAGCACACAACAAATGGTGCACTTCAAGTAAGGATTATAATAGCTGTTTTCTTGATTTTTTCGAAGGTAAAAATCCATATCCAGAAAATGTGGTTAGGAAAGTATTTGATGAAATATTCAAGTCCTTTAAAAAACTGTTCGATGAGGAAAGAAAACCTGAAATCAGCAAAGATATATGCTCAATTTTTAAGAAAATTGCTCGGCTAAAAGTTATTGGAGAAGCATCTGGAGGTGTTAGCTTTTATTCAATGCGTACGCCGTCAAACGTGACAAATCCCATAGTGGATGAAGAAGGCAGATACATATTTACGTATTTAATTAAATCTAATCAAAAAGAAAAGTCAATATCAATCTCCTTTAAACCTTTGTTGCAATCACTTGAAGGCGAAACTGATAAAGAATTTGACCTTTTAGGAATTCCTGATTTTAAAAATTTGATTTTGAAAGATGAATATGAAGACTCTATAATCAGTGGAGATTTAATTCTTGGTCCTCAGGAAGAAAAATTAGTAGAAATTAAAACCTGTAAAATCATCGGAGTTCCGGCGTTTAAGAATTTGGAAACCATTATTAAATCTAATGCAAAAATAAATTCCAATGAGTGAAAGAATTATTAAAATTGAGCCTTATAAAACATATGACGATATTATCAGGTTGTCGGGGAAAGTTATTTTGCCCAACTTGACATCTGAAATTAATATTCCTGAAAATAGGAACTTAAATTTATTTAAATATGAATTTAATGAAAATACTATAATTATACCCAGGGAATATGAAAGCTTCGATTTGAAAATAAATTTAAGTTGGCGGCAAGATTCGCATATCGGCATGCTTGACAGTATTGTTTTAGATGTTGAAAATCCCGCTGAAGTGTTGGCATTAAGAATACAAATCCAGTGTGAGAAAACGAAGTGGTGTAGTGAACAAAAAAAAGTTGAATTAGGTTCTGTCACAAAACGAACTGCTTTAAATTTTCAAATTCCATTAAATGAAGTACGAAATTTTATTAAAGTTGTTGCCTTTATAACCAGAGAGGTGGAGGGGAAAAATACAATTCTTGAAATACCAACATCTTCTTTATCTATCATTTCCACATGTAAAGAACTGAGTATTCAAATAGATGAGATCAAAGATATTGGTGGGGAATATCTACCAATAAGCTCAGGTAACATTGGTGATCTTTCTTTTGATATTCAAGGACTTGAAAATCCATTTGAACTCCCGCGAATTTTATATTCAGAAGAATTAAAGGAATATTTGACAAGAGATGACCTACCAACAGTAAATGCAAGTATTTTAACAGCTTTATTCTATTTTTTAGATCAATATCTTAAATGGGTAATCTTTACTTGCCGTTTAGACTTAAGCAATAAACTTCATAAAAGCATAATTGATATGTTTTCAACTTATTGCAATGTCTCCCGGGAAGATTTGATTGAAGTAATAAACAAAGAAAAATTTTGCACTGAACAAACCCAGGCATTTTTAGAGCTTTCACAGAAATTATTTAAAGGGCTACAGTTACAAAATAAATACAAAAAAGAATTAAGAAATTTATTTAAAACAGATGCAAAATGAAGAGGTACTTAAATAGCATTGACTTTTTTAAAAATCATTTGGCGCCGAAAAGAGAAGATCCATTAACATGGAATGCTTTTAACACTAAAAGTCAAACTAAATTAGTTACAACGATTGACTCATTGCCAGGAGTAAGCATAGAGGGGGAAGTCTCTGACCTTGAAAGACAAATAATTTCTCAGATCAAAACAGAAATAGCAAATTTAAAAGAAAACCATCCAAATATCAATCCTGATAGATTGGATATTGACTTAGCAATTATCTTTCATCGAAATTTGAAAAAACTTAATTGGGCAAGATATCAGATTGAAGATTATGGCATGTGGCGGTGGTTATCTATGAATTTTTTTTTAAATGAAGTCTTTTGGCGGTGGGGTGAGAATGACTTCGAAAAAAGAAAATTCTACGAATCTTCTAAAAGTTGTTATGATAGATTAGTTGGCGAAAGGAGTAGGAGGTTATTTCCATTGCGATATTTTATAACTGGAGAACGACTATATGACACACATTTTGGCTATTCATTGTTGGAAAAATTAGCCATTAAATCAAAAGAAGAAAGAAGTGGCGGGTTTGGGAATTTGTTTAATAATTTAACCGAAACTAAATTAATAAGCCCCAATGATTATACCTCAAAAACGATGTCAAAAATATTATTGACCGGAAGTAAATTGGCAAGCAATGATGATGTTCAATACGCTTTTGTTCGATACAACGCATATAGTAGACGTCTATTAAATTATGCGAGTGAATCTATTTTCGAAAAAGAAATATGCTTATTTAACTCCTAAGAGTTTACCGATTATAATTCCAATTTGATGCGCCAAATAAGGCGGTACAGCATTTCCAACCTGATGATATTGCTCTGTGCGCGGTCCGCAGAAAAAGTAATTGTCAGGAAAAGTCTGTATCCTCGCAGCCTCACGTACAGTTAAACTCCTGCATTGAGCAGGATCAGGATGTATATAATAATGACCATCTTTTGAAATATGGCTTGTTACCGTTTTGGCGGGTTCATTTAAAAGTTGTACCCTAAACCTATCACCAAATTTGTTTTCTCCTATACCTTTATCAATGTTCAAATGTTTGGGTAATAATTGTACAGGAAAGTCAGACAATTTGGGAGAGCGTCCTTCTATTTCAGCAAAACAGGAAACAAATAGATAACGGTACAAATCTTCTTTTATATGGCTTCTGGTTTCGTGGTTAGCAAATCCTTTAAGGTTTTCATCATTGTACCAATTTCCTAAATAATTTATATCCGCATTTCCATTTAAAAATAACCCACCCCTGTCAGCATCCGGCGCATTGAGATCAGTAATAACTTGTGTAATTCTTTCAAAAATGGGTTGCTTAATATTTGTCCACGCCCCCACTTCCAAGCCTTCCTGCAATAATGAAATCCATAGCTCTTTACTATCCTTTCCTTTTGAGATCCCGCTTCTTAACCTTGGTAAATCGTGGATGACACTGTTTATAGAAATCGGTATCAGCGCTTTTGTTAATGTTTGTGGTGTTATATTTAAATCATCCCTTATGCCTAAAAGAATGACCCGGTGCCTGGTCTGAGGTATCCCGTACTCTTCCGATTTAATTATAAAATCTCTGGGTTCAAAAATATCTTCACCAAGCAGGTCTTGTTCATGTGGTTTTACTAAAGAATATATTTTATAGCCCGGGGGCTTATATGGCAATTCTTCCTTACCCTGAAGTTTTATATATGCTTCAAATGGATTTTTTAAATCCAGTATAATCTGGTTGAACACCGATTTAGTATTGACTTTAGCTGAAAGCAGCCCCTTAACATTTTCCATAATGAAGACCGGTGGACTATGCACAGCCAGTATGCGGTAATACTCTCTGTATAAATATACACGCGGATCATTTTCATCCAGGCTTTCCACTTGTTGCCGTCTTGACCTGCCAACAAGAGAGTATGCCTGGCAGGGGGGCCCGCCAATAAGAACAAATTTTTTCTCTCCTTTTAAGCCTTCTTTTATCCGTTTGTCGATCATTCTGTGCTTTGCACTATCACCAACTTCTATTTTCCACGCTTCATGTTTAGCTGCTGCTGCCTGATCAGGGTAAAGTTTATATAAATCTTCAACATCTTTTAATTCGCCTCTAACAAATGAATAATATTCATCTGGTACATTATGATATTCGAATTGTCTTACAAAACTTCTGAGCGTTAATGTTTGATGGGCAAACTCATCTTTTTCAATAGATAAAGCTATTTTGAATACTCTTTTGTTGTCATCATCCAACACGGATGTGAAGCCTTCGCCTAATCCACCTGGCCCGGCAAACAGGTCAATGATTGGGATAGGCTTAAACATTTTCAGAAAAAACGGGAGAGTCGAAAAAATCCCTCACATTGGTTTGCAGGGCTACAATTATTTTTTCAAGATTAATAACGGAAACGTTCCGTTTGCCGTTTTCAACCTCGTTAATATAAGTGTTATCTATCTCGGCCTTAAAGGCTAAAGCCTGTTGCGTGAGTTTTAAATCAGTGCGGTATTGTTTAATCCGCTGACCAATTTTCTTGCGAATATCCATAGCGCAAGCTATTGCCTATTCGACTATAAGTCAATCGGATATAAGTGAACTTTCAAGAATTATTCTTGATATAAGCAAGAAACCAAATTGGCCAAAGTTGCTTCGAGCGAAGCTTTTTTTAACTCACACTCCCATATTTTGATGACTTTCCAGCCTGCCAATTTTAAGAGATTTTCGGCGTTACTATCATTGCCAATATTAGTCCCAATTTTATTCAACCACCATTCCGTCCTCGTCTTCGGCACAACATAATACTTACACCCCTCATGCCCATGCCAAAAGCAGCCATGTATAAAAATTACGGTTTTGTATTTGGAGAGCACAATATCCGGCTTCCCCGGCAAATCCTTTACATGCAGCCGGTACCTAAACCCGTTTTTATGCAGAAACTTTCGCACCAGCATTTCGGGTTTGGTATCCTTGCTCCGTATGCGCGACATGTTGTAACTGCGGGTTTCTTTGGAGTGTACATCTGCCATAAGGCAAAAATACTATAAAACGCGTGGAAAACTTACGAAGTCTTCAAGACTTCGTAAGTTTGCAAGTTTAAGATTATAAGCGGTTTATTCCGCCTCAATCCTTTTCAGCACAATATTACCCACCGGCTTTACCACCAGCGGTATTTTTTCAACGTAAGTTTCGCTGGTATCAAGGCCAAAGGCTTTGGCTTCGGTTTGGGCCAGCTTTTTAATGGCAAAATAGCTGTTCAAAATAAACCCTTCCTTGGCGCCAAACGAGTTGTTGTACGACAGGAATTTCTCCATAATAATAAACCTGAAGTCGGCCGATATCCTGAATTTGTTCAGCGAATCGTAGTGGCTGGTAATGTCAATCTCGTTGCGGGCTACCATGTCTTCAATTACCTTGCGGTACAGCACATTTACCCGTGGCTGTATCCTGAACCCAAGCCTGAATTCAACCCTTATCACTTTGCCGGGTTCCACCTGGTCAACGCTGTATTCCATGGTATACGGCTCGTTGGTGGTCTCGATATGGATAAACCAGTACGTATCGGCCCGCTTGGGTTTTCGGCTCATGATAGAGTACATGATCTTTTCCTCTATCTGTTTGGCATTATTTGCCTTGGTAAGGTAAATGAGGTGGGTAGAGTATTTGCTCACGCTTTGGTCGGCGCTGAGCGCTGTTAATAGGGGTATCTGGTCTTTTAAATCGATGAAGTGCAAAAAGCGGTTGTTGATTTTGCGTGCCTTATACCATATGTACATGGTAAATATCAGCCCGATCTCGAATACTACGAAGAACAACCGTTTTAACAATTTCACAGCATTTGCCACGAAGAACGAGAATTCGACGGTTAAAAACACGCATAAAATTATCACCACCAGCCACACCGGCCAGTGTTTTACGTACCGCATAAAGTACGACATCAGTATGGTGGTCATCAGCATGGCTATAGTGATGGAGAAGCCGTAAGCCGCCGTCATATGTTCGGAAGTTTGGAAATAAAGCGACACGAGGATACAACCGATGCATAATATCCAGTTGATGCTGGGGATATAAATTTGCCCGCGTATGTTTGATGGGTATTTAATGGTGATGCGCGGCCAGAAATTCATGCTCACCGCCTCACTGATCAAAGTAAACGACCCGCTGATAAGCGCCTGGCTGGCAATAATGGTAGCCAGGGTTGCCAGGGCAACGCAAGGTATCATAAACAAATGAGGGTTGGGCACAATGGCATAAAACGGGTTTACGCCATCAAAATTAGTGCCTTTAGGCTGTAATAATACCCAGGCCCCCTGGCCCAGGTAGCTTAATAAAAGGGTTATTTTTACAAATATCCAGCTCACCTGTATGTTTTTTCGCCCGCAATGCCCAAGGTCTGAGTACAATGCCTCGGCGCCCGTGGTACATAAAAATACCGCGCCCAGCAGCCAAAATCCTTTGGGGTGTTCCGTAAGCAGCTTATACCCGTAATAGGGGTTAAGTGCTTTAGTTATGGTAGGATCATGCATGATCTGCAAAAAGCCCAAAGAGCCAATCATTAAAAACCAAAGCAGCATAATAGGCCCGAAAGCCGAACCAACCACCTTGGTGCCAAATTGCTGAAAGAAAAACAGCGCTATCATAATACCTATAACCAGGCCTAAAATAAGATGGCTGCCGGGTATAAACTCGGGGTGCAGCTTAGGGTCGCTAAGTGCGGGCACGTTGTTTAAGCCTTCGATGGCTGATGTTACGGAGATGGGCGGGGTTATAATACCATCGGCCAGCAAGGTTCCGGCGCCAATAATTGCCGGTATGGCCAGCCATTTGCCGTAGCGCCTTACCAGTGCGTATAACGAGAAAATGCCGCCTTCGCCGTGGTTATCGGCCTGTAGTGTTATGAAAATGTATTTAAAGGTGGTTTGCAGCGTAAGCGTCCAAAAGATACACGAAATGGAGCCTAATACCAACGCTTCGTTCACCTTTCCGCCTTCAACAAGCAACGTTTGAAAAACATATAAGGGCGAGGTGCCTATGTCGCCAAAAATAATACCAAGGGTAATTAATGCACCCGCAAAGGAAAGATTCTTAATGTGTGAATTCATTGATCAGGATAAAAACGGGAAATGATTTATGGATTTTGACACGCATTTTTTTAGCCCCGTGGGTAACGGGGTCAAAGATAAATGAAAGCATGCGTTTTGTAAGAGTGTAATCAATTATTAATAACTATTAAATAGTGCAAGCCAATACCCATGCCATAAAACCATAATCTATGCGATTGAAAATTAAATGGTTGGCTTACAGATTTTTAAGAACATAGTGTAAATTTTACACCATTACAATATGCTATCATTTTGATAGAGTGATTATCATTTTGATAGGATATCTGTCCGGAAAAAATGCCCCGGCCTGAAACTATTTATGCCATTTGGCTATTATAACACTGAATTAAATTAAACAGTTATGAAAAAAATATATTTCCCCACCATCATACTGCTGTTGCTGTGCCTTAGCAGTTGTTCTTTAATCGCGGGTATTTTTAAGGCCGGCGCCATTGTGGGCATACTTTCGGTTATTGTTGTTATTGCCCTTATTATCTGGATAGCTTCCATGTTCAGGAAATAGGGAGCAGCGGCATTATTTTGATTGGGATTTGTAGAGACGCAACACTTGCGTCCACAGTTATCGGCCCGAATAATATTTCAGTTCGATAATAGCGGCAGGTATTGGCTTTGTATTCCAATGATGATGAATAGCAAGCGCTGTTCCTAATGCTGTGGCCTGCGCCATTGATGCGGCGTAAACTTCAATCCCTGGGAATGCAGCAGCCAGCAAATGCATAAAAACTGAGTTTTTGCTAAAGCCGCCGTCAACAAATATGCGTTTCACCGGGGTGTTTTTAAGGATATAACCGGTTGAAACTTTTTGCTGTTCAACTAACCCGGCTATTAAGTCATAATACGCGTCAGTGGAAGCTCCCTCCAAATCTTCTATATTATGAGATACTGCTTTCGGACTTTCGGACTTTCGGACTTTCCCGACTTCATACACCATATTCCTGTAATTAGCTGCATCCACGTTAAACTGTGCAGAGATTTGCTTTAGCCCTTCTTCATATGCATTCCCGCTGAACAAGCGCGAAGCTTTTACAGGCTTGCCATTATACTGAATGTAATTAAGGCAATCGTTTTTTAATTCATTTGCTGTTAGCGGTGACTGATCGAACGGGTTTAAACTGATGGCCCAGGTACCGGTTGATAGTAAAATAAAAGGTTCGGTAAAGCTTACCAGGTAGGGGATCAAAGCGGCAGAGCTATCGTGCAAACCGATGCCGACTGCATATTTACCGCCGGCTATGGATGATTTAACCACCGCATCCGCGGGATGGATGGGCGGTAATTTATCTATGATGCCTGCTTTAATTACCCATTCATGGTAATCATTCCGTTCAAAATCCCATAATGCGGTATGGCAGCCGATGCTGGTAAGGTCCGAGAATTTTTTGCCGCTCACCAAATAACTTAAATACTGCGGCAGGTGCAGTGCATATTTTATCTTTTTAAATACATCAGGCCGTTGATATTTGATGCGGTACAATTGCAAACCCGAATTAAGGCTCCCCAATGCCGGTGATGCTGTTTGAAACGAAAATTTTTCTTCGCCGCCATATGTAGCATAAAACTGTTTTTTAAGTTCTTCGGGATAAGGTTTCAAGTAATTATAAAGCGGTGCGATAGCTTGCCCGTTCTCATCCAAATAAACAAAGCTTGCCCCATAGGCCGAAAAATTTATCGCCTTTAATTCAAATTGCTTTAGTTTACTAACCTCATTTAACGAATCATAAACCGAGCGTTTCAAACTCTCCAGGTTTTCGCAGGGAAAGCCGTCTTCGTCAGTAATTTCGTTAAACCTGGCAGATCGTTCAAAAACAATATTGTAGCCCTCATCAAAAAGGAATAGTTTTTTATTGGTTTTACCAACATCAAAAACTGCGATGACGGGTGTGGGCTTCATCATACGTTATAAGCCTGTTGCCACCGTTTTTTCGCCGCGCTGTTTTATCAGGCCTTCCCGCACTTTTTCTTCCCTGAAAACTGCAATCGGGTTCAATGCCCCGCCCGTCCTCAACCTTGCTTCGGCAATAAGTGGCCGCACATCCGTGCGATAGGCGCTTTGTAATATTTCCTGCGCTTTAGTAACATCATTTTGCTGCTGTGCTTCAACAAGCGCCGCCTCATCAACCAGCAAAGCCTGTGCATAAGCTATCTTTATCGCTTCAACGGATTGCAGCAGGTCTTCAATAGGATCTTTTACATTATGCGAGGCATCTATCATCCAGCCAATACCGGTAGCATGGTTCATTCCGCGTGCATCCATGCCTTCAACCAGCTCGTTAAATATCAAAAATAACTGGTAAGGGTTTATGCTGCCAACGGTAAGGTCATCATCACCATATTTGGAGTCGTTAAAGTGAAAACCGGCCAGTTTGCCTTCCATTAACAGCAGGGAAACAATTTGTTCGATATTGGTACCTTGCAGGTGATGCCCAAGGTCAACCAGCGTAAGCGCCTTATTACCAAGTTTTGAGGCCAGTAAATAAGATTGCCCCCAATCGCCGATGGTGGTTGAGTAAAAGTTTGGTTCGAAGGGCTTGTATTCTATCCACATTTTCCAGTCAGCGGGCAAAGTATCATAAACCTCGTGCAAACTTTCTAAAGTCCGCTGAAAAGCGCCCCTGAAATTTAACTGTCCCGGGAAATTCGAACCATCGGATAGCCAAACCGATAAAGCCCTTGAACCTAAAGCTTCCCCGTACTTTATCACTTCGATATTATGTTCGATGGCCTGCTGCCTCACCGCTTTATTCACATGATGCAGCGAACCGTACTTGTAACTTAGTTTTTGATTTGGCTGGTCCTGGAAGGTGTTTGAGTTTACTGCATCAAAGTGCAGCCCGAAATGTGCAGCCAGGCTTTTTATGGCCTTAGTATTTTCCGGTATATCCCATGGAATATGCAGCGAGATAGAATTGCTTGAGCGGTTTAAAGCATGTATCAAACCAACATCTTCTATCTTTTCCTCTAAACTGCGCGGCTCCCCGCCGCCTGAAAAACGGCCGAAACGTGTGCCGCCAGTACCTAAAGCCCAGCTGGGTATGGCAATTTGAAAAGCTTCGAGCTTTTGCATTACATCATCCAGTTGCGGCGCTTTTTCGGCAACAAATTCAAAGTTGCGGCGGTGCTCGTTTATATGCCGATGGTTATATTCATCAATTTTATACTGTTCCATAATTTTATCAGGCCAAATAAAAAACTTCTTTCAATGGGATACTGACCGGCGAATTATCCGTATTACATTCCATTATATCACTCATAAACTGCCACCATTGCTGCATAATAGGGTTGGCTGAGAGATCGTCAACCTTTTCAATACTTTCTGCCCTCAATACCGCAAAAAGCCAATTGGTTTCCTCATCAATAAATATCGAATAATCGCTGATGCCGGCATCTTTAAGTATTTCAACCAGGCCGGGCCATATCTCATCATGCCGCTCTTTATATTCAGCAGCAAAGCCAGGGAAAAGTTTCATTTTAAAGGCAATTCTGTTCATAACGTATAGTTTATCCTTCTTTTTCGCTTGCGGAAGAGAAGGTGGTCCAGCGAAGCGAAGACCGGGTGAGTAGACTGTCCGCCATGCATTTACGTTAACGCCGCCCGTATATTTACTCACCCCGACGTCGCTCCGCTCGTCGACCCTCTCTATGGCGAGCCATAAAGAGGGTGAAAAAATTACCGCACAAACGCTGCCGCAACCCCGCCATCCACATTCAAAACATTCCCTGTCGATTTATTCAACAACCCGCCGACGAACGCCATGCATGCATTAGCAATATCTTCGGGCAATATTACTTCGTTTAATAAAGTTCGTTTGGCATAATAGGCGGGCAGTTCCTCAACGGTTACACCGTAGGCTTTGGCACGGCCTGCCGCCCAATCGCCGGCCCATATTTTACTGTCGGATATTACGGCATCGGGGTTAACTACGTTTACACGGATATTGTCCTTGCCCAATTCAGCCGCGTTCAGCCTGCTTAAATGTAATTGTGCTGCCTTTGCTGACCCATAGCCTGCATTATTGGGGCCTGATACCACTGCGTTTTTGCTTACAATGTTTAATACATCACCACCGATATCCTGCTTGCGCATAATTTCAACTGCGGCCTGTGTTACCAGGAACTGGCCTTTTACCAATACATCATATAATAAGTCCCAATCTTTTTCGGTATGCTCTTCTATCGGTTTTGAGATGGACAGCCCCGCACAATTTACCACAATATCCACACCTCCGAATGCAAGGGTTGCAGCGCCAAAGGCCTTATCAATTGCGCTTTTTTGCGTTACATCTATCAATGTAGCAGCATAAATATCTTTGCCGTAGAGTTTGGCAAATTCATCTTTGGCGCCTGCCAGGCGGCCTTCATCGTTATCATTAATAACGACGCACGCACCTTCATCTGCAAACTTTTTGGCAATGGCTTTGCCAATGCCCCCAGCACTGCCCGTAACCAAAGCAATACAGCCTGAGAGCGTTTTTGGCTTGGGCATACGTTGCAATTTAGCTTCTTCAAGCAACCAATATTCAATATTAAAAGCTTCCTGCCGGGGTAACGAGGTGTATTCGGAAATAGCCTCGGCGCCCTTCATTACGTTTATTGCGTTGATATAAAATTCAGCGGCAACCCGGGCAGTTTGTTTGCCCTTCGCAAAGGTGAACATGCCCACGCCGGGATAAAGTATCACCACAGGATTGGCATCCCGCATCGCGGGACTGTTGGGGTGTTTGCAATTTTCGTAATAGGCGGCGTACATTTTTCGATAGGCTTCAAAAGCTGGCGATAGCTTTTCTTTTATAGCTTTGGTATCGCTTAGGTCTTCATCCGGCGAAAGCCCCAATACCAGCGGACTTATCTTCGTTCTCAAAAAATGGTCAGGGCAACTGGTGCCCATCGGGGCAAGCCTGCCAAGGTCGTTTGAGTTGATAAATTCCAAAACCCTGGCGTCATCCGTAAAATGGCCTGTCATTTTTGTTTTTTCGGAACAAAAGCCGCGCAGCACCGGGGCTAATGTAATAGCCTGCGATCTGCGGCCTTGTTCTTCAAGGCTTTTTATCTTACTACCGCCAAATATCGCCCCCTTCTTACCATAATTACTTTCCAGGTATTCAGCGCATTGTTCAATTACTTCGAGGGTGTTGATATAACTTTCATAAGCGGTATCGCCCCAGGTAAACAAACCATGTGAGCCAAGCATGATCCCCCGTATGCCGGGGTTTTCGTCAAGGCATTGTTTTAGTTTTAAGCCGAGGTCAAAACCTGGCCGTTGCCATTCTACCCAGCCTATTTTTCCTTTAAAAAGATCGGCGGTTATTTGTTTGCCATCTTTTGCTGCCGCGATAGCAATAGCAGCATCCGGGTGCAGGTGGTCGATGTGTTTAAAAGGTAAAAAGCCATGTAAAGGTGTATCTATGGATGGTGCTTTTGAGCTAAGATCGAATATACAGTGGTTAAAAAGCTCCACCATTTCATCCTCATGTTCAATACCACGGTAAACGTTGGTCAAGCTTCGCAGCCTGTCGACATATAAAGCGGCCAGCCCGCTTTTTTTCAAGGTACCCAAATCACCGCCCGAGCCTTTTACCCACATTACTTCGGTATCTGTGCCAGTCAGCGGGTCTTTTGCTATTACTTTACACGAGGTATTGCCGCCGCCATAATTGGTTAGCCGCAAGTCGGCGCCCAAAAGGTTTGAACGGTAGATGAGCAACGCTACTTCATCGCCGGCAAGTTTTGCCGCTTCGGCATCGTCCCACAAATAGCTCACGTATTTGAAATTTTTATTTTTCATATCTTTTGAGAACATCTTCCTTTACATAAGGGGAGATTTTAACCACAAAGGTCACAAAGGGGAAGACGCAAAGGGCACAAAGTTAAATAGATTTTAATTTTTCCTTTGTGTTTTCTGTGTATTCTTAGCGACCTCTGTGGTTAATTAAAATTAATTTTAATAGTTAATTTATTTCTGACTGATCTTGATTCCTGGGTCTTGATCCTTGATTCTATTCCCGTAGCCCACAACCAACACCGATAAAATGATTACCGTTATCCCGATAATAACAGTCGAAAATGCTTTTTTGCTTACGCCTTTCCATTCTTTTAATACCAACCCCCACATATTGGCTACCAGTATGATAAATGCCATGTGCAATATCCATGAGCTTGCCCCGTTGCCGAGCTTACTTTCGCCCATGCCGTAAAAAAAGAACTGCAAAAACCATGTGGTCCCAGCCAGCGCCGAAAATAAGTAATTTTTAAGCAGCGGCGTTTGTGAGTTGGTATAATCGCCAAATGTTTTGTTACGGAAATTAAGGATCATGCACCATATAAAGTTAGTGGTTAACCCACCCCATAACACAACAATATATACAACGTTATTCCTGAAAAGGAAATTGCCTTGTGCAGGGTGTGCTGCAACCCAAACCTGGTTAGCGGCGTCAGCCATTGATTTACCGGCCTCAAGGCCAAAATTAAAACAAGCGCTTAATATACCCGATACTATGGCCACAAATATGCCAAGGCCAAAACGATAATCTTTATTTTCGGCCGCAGCACTGCTATTTTTAGCCAGATCTTTTTCTTTCATCATGCCAGCCTTGCCGCAGATGATGATCCCCACCACGCAAATTACTATCCCCAGCAAAACCATTTGCCCCCAATGACTGTGCAGCAGCATGGTAAAAGTATCTTTACCGGCTTTTGGAAAAAAATTATAGTAAACCGATGGCACCAGTGCACCAAAAACTGCGCAAAGCCCTAAAATTATAGTGCTGCCTAATGATACGCCAAGATAGCGTACGCCAAGCCCGTAGGTTAACCCGCCAATGCCCCACAAGAGCCCCATCAGGTAGGTCCAGCCGATTACATCTAAACCGGTGTTTTTTATAATATCGGTAAATCCGGGGATAGTGAGCCAGGCTGCCAGCGGCGGAACGATGAACCACGAAAATATGCCGCCAACTATCCAAAAGCTTTCCCAGGCCCAGCCCTTTACCTTTTTGTAAGGGATATAGAAACTACCTGAGGCAAAGCCCCCGATGAAGTGAAAAAAAACGCCGAAGATGATGCCCATGTTTGGTTGATTAAGTTGATTGGGTGAGTGGTTGAATGGGTTTTTATATTAAGCTGGAATGTTTAAATAAAATTTCCGAATCAATTAATTCATTCTTCTATAACTAAACAGTTTGAAATTTTAACACAAAGAAACAAAGAAGGCACAAAGTGCGCGGAGCTTTTTGAGGCTCAATTTTATTTTTTCTGTGTTCTCTGTGCCTTCTTAGCGTTCCCTGTGTTAAAACTATCAGCCATGCTTTTTTAAACAAGTTTTTTTTTATAGGTCTACCCCTAATGTAGTAAAATGATAAATGCCAGAACCAATATTAACCACTATATAGCCAGGTACGGGATCGGCCATTTTTATTTCAGGTTTGGAATGGATTGACTGGCCGCCCTCCTGTAGCACACTTCCTGGGTTTGCAGGAATGTAAACAGTTGCTGTTGTGTTCGCGGGAATCTCCACATCGAGTGTAACATTTAAAAGAGGGCTGTTATCCGATTTCCAATGCGAGCTTACTTTGCCATAATTAGTTTCATAATCAGCTGCTGCGTTATCTAAGTTACCCCCTATGGTTGGTTTTATCACAATCTGTTTGTACCCTGCACCCTCTGTCTTCGTATCAATACCTGCAATAACCCGGTACATCCAATCGCCGATAGCTCCATAAGCGTAATGGTTGTACGAATTCATACTTGCATCCTCGAAAGTGCCATCGGGTTTTATACCATCCCATCGCTCCCAAATGGTGGTGGCGCCCATTTTTACCGGGTACAGCCAACTTGGATAAGTATCCTGCAATAAAAGACGATATGCTATATCGGCATGGCCAAAGCGGCTAAGCACGTGGCAAATGTATGGCGTGCCTAAAAATCCGGTAGTTAAATGGTTACGGTACCGCCTGATATTGGCAACAAGCCTGTCTGCCGCCTGTGCCCTTAAATTTTCGGGCAGCATATCAAACTGCAGGGCAAGCACATATGCCGTTTGGGTGTCTGATGAGATCAGTCCGTTTGGCGTTACGTATTCCCTTAAATAGGCAGCTTTTATTTTGCCAAGCAAGGTGGTATAAGCGGCTGCATCATCGGTTTTGCCTAACACATTTGCGGCATTAATGAGCAGTTGTGTTGAGTAAGCCCAGAAGCATTGCGCTATTAAATATTTATTGGTAATGGCTGAACTGCCGTCCGTATCATCATTCACGCTGTAAAAAAGCCAGTCGCCAAAATGGTTACCGGTATTCCAGAGGTCGTTTTTGCTTTGGTGCTGCATGTAATCAACCCAGGCTTTCATGCTGCTGTACTGATCTTCCAGTATCCGTTTATCGCCATAGGCCAAATACATATTCCAGGGAATTATTGTTGCCACATCCGACCATCCTGTGCTACCGCCGGGACCGGTTTTGCTCCCCTGTGCAATTACATTTGGTATTACGTGCGGCACACTTCCGTCAACATACTGATCGGCGGCAACGTCCTTAAGCCATTTAGTAAAAAAGTTATGTACGTTCATCAGGTACGAGGCTGTGCGCGAAAACGCTTGTGCATCGCCTGTCCAGCCTAAACGCTCATCGCGTTGAGGGCAATCAGTCGGTACATCTAAAAAATTCCCTTTTTGCCCCCATTGTATGTTATGCTGCAACTGGTTGATCATCGCATTGGAGCAGGAGAATGACCCTGTAGGTGTCATATCCGAGTAAAGTGCAATAGCAGTAAAGTTTTCGGGCTTCAGGTCGCCCGGGTAACCCTCTACTTTAATAAACCTAAACCCTTGCCAGGTAAACTGCGGCTCAAAGGTTTCTTCTCCACCGCCTTTCAAGATATAAACATCCTGCGACCTTGCCGTGCGCAGGTTTTCGGTATAAAAATTACCTGCCTTGTCTATTACTTCGGCATGCGAAATGGTGATCTTGTCGCCGGCATTACCGGTTACTTTCATCTGCACCCAACCCACAAGGTTTTGCCCGAAATCTATTACCTTTTCCCCCTTGGGCGTTGTAAATATTTTAACGGGTTTAAATGTTTCGTGCTCGCGTACCGGCTCGTTATAAGTGGCCACCAATACCGATTTCGAAAAATCCTGCACTTTTACACCGCTCCAGCTTTTATCATCAAAATTGGTGGTCGACCAATCTTTTTGCTGCATCCTGTCGTCGATAGTTGCACCGTAATATATCTCGGCAAAACGTACCGGCCCGGTCGATGATTTCCAGCTGCCATCAGAAACAATGGTTTCTTTTGTGCCATCGGTATAAGTCACTTCCAATTGAAACAATAGGGCAATATCTTTTCCGTAAAGGCCGGGTTTAGGGTCGTACCCTATAAAACCCCGGTACCAACCGTTACCTAATTCAGCGCCGACTGCGTTTTGGCCTTGCTGTAATAAACCGGTAACATCATACGCCTGGTACTGCAGGCGTTTGTTATAGCTGGTCCAGCCGGGCGTTAAATAGGCGTCGCCAACCCGGTGGCCATTAATTTGTGCCTCGTATAAGCCGTGTGCAGTAATATAGGCTGTTGCCGATGCTATTTTTTTTGTGAGCGAAAACCCTTTACGAAACAACGGGCTGGGGCGCATTAGAGAATCTTCTACAAAACCGGGGGTTATCCATTGCGCTTTCCAGTCGGCAGGGTTAAGCAGGCCCATTTGCCACGATGCTTCGGGCGCCCATTCTGATGCTTTGCCGCTATTATCCCAAACCCTAACCTGCCAGTAATACTTTTGCCCCGAAACTAAGGCTTCGCCCTTGTAAGGCACATAAACAGACTGATCAGACATTACTTTGCCGCTATTCCATGCCTCATGCTTGCCTTTTTTTAAATAGGAATACGAAATTACTTTTATCTCGTAAGCAGTTTGCATTACGTTCCGCTTATCGCCTGCATCAAGTTTCCAGCTAAACCGTGGAACCGAGGCATCGAGACTGATCGGGTCAACCAAATTTTCAGTTAGTAAATGTTGAACTTTTATCTGCGCGAAGCAGGAGGCGCCTGCAAGTACCGCAAGGAATAAAAAAATTATCTTTCTCATCGTTAATTAAAAAGGGTATACGAATTGGATAAGGCAAGATAAGGAAAAATGCATATATCAATTATGCTGTGTAGCCGTTATTTTACTTAGCAGCAAGAATTTTTCGCTGGCATTAATAATCGTCATTAAAAATAAAAAGAGGCCTTTTATGAAAGCCTCTTAATGTAAGATCCAAAAATTACGGCAACACTTTTACCCTGCAATACTTTTTAAAGTACTTATACTGGGCAGCAGGCAATAGGCCGTCCCCCGGGTGACAACAAATTGGGGCAGGTGTGGTATAGTTATTGGCCCTTTTTCTGTTGGTATAGTGTATGATGTATTCGCCGGCGGGTTCATCTTGCTCCTGTTGGCTATTAAACCATCCTGCCCGGTTAAATTACTATTAAGCGGTGTAAAATTGGTTGCGTTTATCCACGAGTAAAGTAATTCAAATTGCCCCGAGAGTGAGCCGCATAAAAACAAGCCTATTAAACCGCGGTCGCCATTATAGTTTTTATCTACAGGCGGGGCGCCATAGGCCATGCCTCTCCGTATCAACCTTGGTAAAGGGTTAGGCTCGGTATTAAAAACAGCCTCATCCCTTGGGTTTCCAACACGTGTGTGCGCTGCAAAAGGGCATTTCATACCGGTTGTATCGCCGCTGTAACCAAAAACGGTTGCATGGCTGGTTTTTGGGTCTTCTTCATCGGGCGACAATACAAGCGGCGAACCATTCCTCCAGCGGCCATTGATCTTGGCTGCCAGCCATTCCTTTGCGTAAGCAGGGGTTTTTCCTAATTTCGTGGCAATGCTTTCAGCGTTATCATCAAGAAAAGTATCAAAAGCCTTTGAATCCTGATATAGCATCCTGAAGGCATTATAACACCCATCTTTGGCAAAATCGCCTGCATTGCCCACATTGGGATATGGCCCGGAGTCGCCAATAGGGTGGCCGATAAGAAAATACCGGAGATCGCCATTGTCGTTTGGGTTAGGAGGATCGCTCCACGAAAGATCAGGTTGATCTATACCGTCCTGGTAACCGAAATGAACGCTAAAGCGCGGCATTAGCGGATATTCTTCAAGCCTTTTAGTGCCATTATCTATCGGCAAATACTCGGTAAGGCCGGCCGTTTTTGCCGCGCCCGATATCAACGACACCAATTGTTCAAGTTGGGCAGCTGTTAAAGCATATGCATGCACCACGCAATCAACCTGTTTTGTTTTATTTCCAAATGCCCAGCCCGTGGGGAGGCTTGAGCCATAATCATTTAACGATGCTTGTGAGTTGGCAGAAATTGGGCCCTGCTGGAATTCAGGCGGAAATGTTTGCATATCACCCCTCGTAAGGTCGCTTGCTATTGTTATTCCCGAAAAGGTAAGCCCGATGTTAAGCATCATTCCGGGTTTGTCAACGCCCCAGTTTTCTGCAGACTGCACATATGGTAATATTGCTTTTATGAAACTTTTTGCCCCTGCCCGGGTGTTAAATTTAAACACCATGTGGCAGGAAAAAGGATGTGTGAAACCACGCAATATCATTCCCTGGATATTGGATTTATCAGGCTGCGGAGCATTGTTTACTTCAGGCATATCAGGATCAGTTACAGGAGAAAGTATCAGCCGGATTTTCCGGCTGATATTATTAAATTTTAAAGAGCGCTTTATTTAGCCGAAACGTGTTTAATTTCTTTTACAGTTTGCGGGTAAGCCTCGTAAAGGTCGCCAACGCTGCCAGGTGAAGCGCCTTCGTTAAGGTTGTTTGAATTAATAAAATTTTGGAAACCGTTGGGGTTGGTCACAGGTGGGTTTGGAGGGTTAAGCGCAATGGCAGCTATAGTAGCAAATGCTAACTTGGTGCCTTCGTTGTTCCAAAAGAAGTCAAGGTAAGGGTTCATAGGGCCATCAAAAGTTGTGATAAGCATGATGGCGTTTGTACCTCCGCCCGAAGCATTCGGGATAAGCGTCACCCGTGCATAATGCACGATATTAGACCCATCGAGCCCTTTTTGTACGCCTTCAACAAAGTTTGCATAAATTGCCTGGGCTGTTGCCTGTGATTTTTCATCCTGCTTTATGGGTACATAAAGTGTTAGTGGATTTGCCATGGTTATTTAATTTAGGTATTTAATTTAGTGGTGCTTACTCTGTTACAGGCTTTTCAGCTTAGGCCTTTATTTAATGTGTAAGGAAAGGTGTTGCTTAATAATTAAGATAAAGATATGTACATGCAGGCTAATGTGCAAGCGTTTATTAACGGTATTTAACAGGTGAAAACACGGTGGGATACGGGGGTGAAAAACACCAGGTAGGATGTTAAGAAAGATGAGCAACCAAGGTCACCAAATTAAGGTTTTAATATCGAATATCGAACCCCCAATATCGAATAATGAAGTGAAAGCCTTCGAAGTTCGATGTTCAAAATTCATTATCCGATATTAAATTTCTTCACCTTATTCCTTAACTTAATGACACTGTATCAGCAGTTTACTTCGTGAAAATGAGTCACGGTATCAAGCACATCGATAAACGTAACAGACTTATCACCATGCTCAAAAACTTCAACCTGCGGCACAATAGTATGGCCAACCACCTGGTGATAGCCTTCCAGCATATCTGCTATCATTTCCGAACGATCTGCCCAGGTAATTCCGCCGGGACCATATCCGCCCCGGGTGCTTCCGGCTTTGTGTAATAACTTTCGCTGGGCGGTTTGTTCTATTTTGTTGAAAAGATCGGCTATAGTATCTTTTTCATTTTTAATTTGCTGCAACAGGGGTAGTTCTAAAAATTCAGCATACCATGCATTTGTAACGCCCGCATGTGTAAATAAATGATTGCCGTTTTGGTAGGCAACTTTAAAAATATCTTTGTTACTATTAAACAAATAAGTTAATGCCCTTTGCATACCCGACCTGAAACCAGAGCAAAGAAAATTAGGATAGTATAAATACTGTACATCGTGGTTGCCGAGCAGTAGCTCAACTTTGTGATAATGCTTTTTCTTTAGCTTAATGATGTTTTCCAGGTTTTGGTATATTTCCTGATCAGGCAAAGTCCAATGGTCAACATAATCGCCAATAAAAACAATTTTATCATATGCTTTGGTATTGATATCCTTCCAGCAGTCTTTACCATGCAGGTCGCCAACGATAAGGTGTTTCATAACTTTTAATTAATAGAGCCATATAACGTGCAGCGGCTTATCCATCCAGGGATATTTAATGATTGAGAATGAAAAAGGCGATTTGTATATCAATATATCATAAAGCCGTTTTTCGATGGTTAATTCCCATTTGTCATCATGTTCAACCAATAAACCATCCCGTACCAGCCAATTCCCCCTAAACCCCTTAATCGAGGTTGCCCCAATAGCAGGCCAGTATTCGATCACAGCATTTATCAGCCCCTCTATTATTTTTTTATGTTCTTCGGAAACCGAAATGTCTTCATTAACCGGCTGCGACAATGGCAAACCACATAAAACTTTATTAAGTGGCAGCAAAGATTCCTCGGTATTGGCTATCCCTGATGCAACGTATTGCAGGTAGTGTACGGCTGCAATTTGTTTTGCAGTATCTATAAATTTTTTATCCTGCACCAGACCAAGGCGTTCAAAAAGAAGCGGGATATAATTATTTAAAAGGACAAGTCCGGCATTACTTATTAATATCCCCGTAATGTTTGCATTGGTTGTATCCACAGTATTTTAACGTTAATTGATAGTTAAATATATGAATTATACGGGTGGAGATATTGCTTCAATTTCGAATACTTAAAAATTCCAGTTATCCGTCCTGAAAGGCTCGGCTGGTAACCCGGATGAATTTTGCAGGTTGGTAACAGGTGCATTGGTGAAGGCATACCTTATAGCCTTTATTGGCAAAGGCGTTCCTTGCGGTGCGGTTACAATAATGGTATTGCCGCTGATCTTTGCCACTCCCTGTCTGAACACCTGATCGGTGCCGGCTACAAAAAAGAATTGATTTAATGAGGCATTACTTATAGTACTTAACCCGTTTGCAGTACCTGCAACAAAATTGACAGTAGCCGTATATTGGTTTGCCGAAAATGAAGCGTATTGCGGCCCGGTACATTGCACAGTTTGCCCATAAGTATAATTTAAAGCTAACAGGGCCAACCGGTCGCCAACCGGTTTTTTATTGCGTGGGTGATGGTTGTCTGGCTCGCCAACGTCCATCGTTACCGCCATACCGGTGCCTGTTAAAGCACGTATATTGGCCTGTGCTTCCCTGAACAGTGCTAAATAATCAGCTGTAAGATCTCCGCCAGGGGGGGTTGTACTGTTATAATCTTCGGCAAACGGAGTTAACTGAACATAGTAGAATGGCAGTGTGCCCTGGTTAAATTTTGTTCGCCAGCCCTTTATCAATGCCGAATTAAGCAAGGTATAATTACTTGGCGGTTCATCATGCTGGTTGTTCTCGCCCTGGTACCACGTAAACCCTTTGATTGATAAGTTTATTAAAGGATTGATCATCCCGTCATAGAATGTTGAGTTTCCGCCAAGATAATTTTGCGCCAGGATAGGGTCGTTTGCAATAGCTTCTACATTTGCCCAATCCTGGCAGTATGATCCATTAACAGCCGAAATAACAACGCCGATAGGGATATTTAATGAAGTATTTAGTTTTTGGGCAAAGTAATAAGCGATTGCACTCATGGTACCAACAGTTGCCGGTGAGCAGACACTCCATTTTACGGGAAGCTTAAAGTTAAAAATAGGCGAAGCTTCAGCATCTTCCTGAACCGTAAGCATACGTATCGAAGGGTAATTGGCAGCGGCAATTTCTGCCTGGTAGTTTAGCACACCGGTGAAAGGCGAGATCGAATCAACCGGATATACCATATTCGATTGTCCCGAGCAAACCCAAACATCGCCTATTACCACATTGGTAAGTATTGCGGCATCAAGGCCATCTGCCTTTGCCATAACGGTTTGTGGGTTGGCATTAGCAGTAGTGGCTGGTACCGATACGCTCCAATTGCCTCCTGTATCGGCCACAGCGTTAAATGTCGTTGTATTCCAGCTAACATTTACAGCTATTTTTAGTTTTGCCGGTGATTTTCCGCTAACTACGAACGGCTTATCGCGCTGTACAACCATATTGGTCTGCAATAGTGCAGAAAAAGAAATAGCGCCGCTTACAGGGGTAACCTTCTTCACAGGTGTAACCTCTTCTTTTTTTTTACAGCCTGCCAGTATAAACAGCAGCAATACAACACAAAACCACCTTGCTTTCATATATTATTGGTTGACTAAAAGTCTTAACATATAAATAAATGGCGGTTGATCATTTCTTTTTCTGATCGATTGGAAAAGCAACATCGATAAGTTTTAGTTATATGGTAATCGGCATAGATCTAATATCGACAGCAAAATAAACTTTATTTATTGTTATTGCAAAACAGGAACTTGTTTTGTTAAAATTTTAAGTAAGCGTTCACGAGAAAGCACATTTAAGGCGCAAAGATTCAGCGAGAATTAGGCCATAAAAAAGAAGGAACGGGTGGATTTTGTCAGTAGGCAACAATATTTAAATACTAAACCCTACCTATTTTCTTAATTCCGAAATCGAAATTCCGACTTCCGAAATCCTTTAAAACAGCTGTTCAATGATATCATCTGGAGATAGCCCCTCGGCTTCGGCATGGTAGCTGCGTACAATGCGGTGCCTTAATATCGGTTTTGCAATGGCTTTAACATCTTCAATATCAGGCGAATATTTCCCATTGATAACGGCATGGCATTTGGCGCCTAAAATTAAAAATTGCGATGCACGCGGGCCTGCGCCCCAGTTAAGCAATCGTTTTACCTGTGGAGCAGCATGTTCGCCGCCGGGGCGTGTTTTTGCAACAAGTTTTACAGCATATTCCATTACATTATCGGCTACCGGGATATTACGCACCAATTGCTGAAAATAAATGATCTGGTCGGCATTTAACAGTTTATTAACCGAGGGTTGTAAGGTTGAGGTTGTATTTTTAACTACCTGCAATTCCTGTGCGAACGTGGGGTAATTTAAGGCAACATTAAACATAAACCGGTCAAGCTGGGCTTCGGGCAGCGGGTACGTGCCTTCCTGCTCAATGGGGTTTTGGGTAGCCAAAACAAAAAAGGGTTGTGCAAGCCTATGTGTTATACCGGCTGCTGTAACTGCTTTTTCCTGCATGGCTTCTAATAAAGCAGCTTGCGTTTTAGGCGGCGTACGGTTAATTTCATCGGCAAGAATGATGTTTGCAAAAACCGGGCCTGGTATAAATTTAAAATTCCTGTCTTCGCCTAATATTTCGGAACCAATAATATCCGACGGCATCAGATCAGGCGTAAACTGGATGCGCTTAAAATCAAGGTCGAGTACCTGTGCTACAGTTTGCACCAGCAATGTTTTTGCCAGCCCTGGAACACCGACAAGCAGGCAATGCCCGTTACTAAAAATAGAAATAAGGACGAATTTAACAACTTCTTCCTGGCCTATTATAACTTTACTTATTTCGGTGGTTATTTGCTCATACGCATGCTTTAAAGCGTTGGCAGCTTCCACTTCCGAGCGGTGTTGCATATTTTAAGGTTTAACTTCAGCTGTGGTTACAGGGGTCGACCAACCTCTTAATGTAGGGCAGCCCTGGTATTCCGGGTCAATCTTAATAAAGGTTTCTTTTCTTCTCTTTTGGAACCACTCGCTCACCGTACGGTCAATTTTATTATTGGTAGCGTACTCTTTTATTTTAGGATAATCCTGTAGCAGGTTAATCTTATGCGCGTTGGTAGTCGATTTCAGGTACAATATTTTATAGCTTTTTTTGCCATCAGATCCGGTAAATAGTTGGGGCTTTGAAATGCTGCCTACCTTCATGGTATCAGTAGTAAGTGCAACCTGCGGATCAAGCCTGTCAGTAGGAATATAAGTTGTACGGGTTTCCACGTTATCGGCATTTAACATCATGCCGCCATTATATTTAGTATCCTTATTGTCGGAGTAATAAGCGGCTGCTGTCGAAAAATCTATATATTTATTATGCACCATCTGGTCGTACACACTATCAGCTTTTGCTTTGGCCCGGTCCAAACTTGCCTGGGTAGTTGCGGGTACAATTAATATATGGCGTACATGCACCTGCTCGCCACGTCGTTCAATAACCTGTAAAAAGTGAAAACCAAAATCACTTTCAAATACCGGTGAATATTCACCGGCCTTTAATTTAAAGGCCCATGCCGAAAATTCTTTAACAAAAGTACTACGGTCGTTAAAACCAAGGTCCCCACCTTCGGGCGCTGAACCGGGGTCCTGTGAATAAAGACGCGCCAGGGCGCCAAAATCTTCGCCGTTTTTCACCCTTTTTAGCAGATCTTCTGCTTTTTTACGGTACGCATCTTTTTCGGCATTGTTTAGTTTAGGGTTAAATTGTATTTCCCCAACTTCAACCTCTTTATTAACTACCGGCAGGCTGTCCTTATTTATCTTGCCAAAAAACTTTTTAACGTCCTCGGGGGTTGTATTTACATCCGTTGTTATTTTTTGCTGCATTTTTTGTGCAACGAGACCCTCTTTAATGTCAGGGCGTATTTCGTCTTTATATTGAATTACTGATCGTCCCAAAAATTGCTCAAGCCTGTCCTGTCCGCCTGCCCGTTGTATCATACCGCGCATTCTACGGTCAACGTCGGCGTCAACTTCATCATCTTTTACGTCCACGCTGTCAATCACCGCCTGTTGTGCCAACAACTTTTGGGTTAGCAGGCTTTGCAGTATCTGGCATTTGATATCGGGGTTGGGCGCGTTGCCCTGCGCCAGGTACGATGCATATTTTAATTCAATATCCGATTGAAGTATTATACTGCTGCCAACAACAGCCGCAATTTTATCCAGCGTATGTGTACGCGGCTGCGGCTGCGCTACTGCTATTGATATAAATAAAATAATACTTAAAACCGCTGTCCCTAATTTTTTCATGTACATTATAAATCCTAATTAAACTATCCCGATGTCATCGGGATTAAAAAGTTCCGAATTTCGGTAAAATTAATCAATTACAGCTGCATAATTAACCCTAATTAATAGGGCGCAACTATAATTGTGCGAATATGGCAATAATGCTTCAAACTGTTTAACTACTTTTGGTTAAAATTTGTTAAAGTGCGTTCTTTGCGATTGATTATTTACCACAAAGGGCACTAAGGAAGAAACACTAAGTTCACAAAGCTTTACCATTTTTACAGTGCCTTTTGTGAAACCTTTGCGTTCTTTGTGGTTTAATATCACCCATATTTCATAATCTGCCTGAATGAAAATAGAAAACCCGATTGCCTTTAGTTTTATTATGCCCGATGAACTTTACCTTTTAAATAAAGATAAAGCGACCACTACTGCTACTGCCGCTGCCGCTGCTACTGCTACTGCAACTATTCCTTCCGCGCGTGCACCAGTAGTTAAAACGCAGCTGGTTAATTTTAATTTTATGGGGGGCAACAAAAAGAAATTCCTGGTAATTGCCCATTATCCCGAGCTTGAGTTTATTCATGATACTCATTTAACGGCGTTAGAAAACATATTTAAGCGCCTGGAATTTAGTTTGGACGATGCCGCCATTTTTAATATTGCAAAATATGCTAATATCAACCATCAGCAAATATTGGATTTTTTTAAACCCGGAAAGTTGCTCATACTCGGTAGCCATGCCATCCCAGACGGCGCTGCGGAGCTTACGCTAAATCAACCCAGGCAGATAAATAACTGCAATACATTATTCAGTTTCAGTTTTGACGAGATGATGGACAGCAACGAAAATAAAAAAGCCTTTTGGGAACAAATGAAAAAGTTATAGTACGATGCAGCAATTAGTTTTCGCAACCAACAACCTGCATAAACTGGAAGAAGTAGCCGCCAAAATTGAAGGTAAGATAAAATTATTGAGCCTTGATGATATCGGTTGCCATGATGATATCGCCGAAACCGGCGCCACTTTCAGGGAAAATGCCTCCATAAAAAGTAATTACATCTATAATAAATACCATGTTAATTGTTTTGGCGATGACAGCGGTTTACAGGTTGATGCCCTGAACGGCGAGCCAGGCGTTTATTCTGCACGATATGCCGGCAAACACGGCGACCATGGTGCAAATATCGATAAAGTACTTGCGAAACTGGAAGGCATGGATAACCGCAAAGCGCGTTTTGTTACAGTGATCTCACTACTATGGAACGGCAAAGAATATTTTTTTGAAGGCACTGTTGAAGGTACCATCCGCCACGAACGCTCCGGCTCACAAGGTTTTGGTTACGACCCCATTTTCCAGCCTGATGGTTATGCAATAACTTTTGCTGAAATGACCCTCAACGAAAAAAACAGCATAAGCCATCGCGCAAGGGCGGTTGAAAAACTGGTTGGTTTTTTAGATGCTGTTTAAAAGACGAGAATTCGATATAAGAAAATCTTTTGCCCCATCGGGCGGCTACACGTTTGTAGAACTAATTTCCACCATTATGTTTTGCCCCGTCAGGGGTTGCCCTTCACGAATTGGGTAACCCCTGACGGGGCAAAATTTATTTTTAATTGTTTTCTACAAACGTGTAGCCCCGATGGGGCATTTTGCAATGGTATCCATTTTTTATATCGGACGCAGTTACAATAACATAATTGCGCGCTTATAAAATGGCTCAAAGCTACATATCACTTACTGGCTTTGCTGGCGGGTTTACGTGTTTTTTTGCCGTATCAATTTTGGGGATACTATCCTTTTTTATTTTAATCAGGGGCATTTTGCTGGTATCTACCTTTAACTTGCCGGTATCTACCTTTAGGGTGCTATCCTTACTGGTTTTTAGGGCAGGCAAATTCCCCTTTGGCAACGTAGTTTTTCCTTTTATGTTTTTACCGCCCGGAGCTTTTTTTGACGACGTTTTATCTGTTTTTGATTTGCCGGCAGGCGCTTTTCCGTCGGCAGTTTTTTTCTTATTGTACGATGGTATGATAGACTCTTTTGATACAGGCCTGTCCTTCGGCTTCCAGATAAACCCTTTTAATATTTTCTCATCTTCTTTAAATTTATTCAAGGGCGCATACCTGTTTTCGGGCTTGGTATAAAAGCCCAGGTTGGTAACCTCATTGTTTTTAAAATCAACAACTATACGGCTGCTTAATGACCGCTGCATACCGCTAATGGTCATTTTCCCGCTGTCGCGCGAGAAATAAATACTCTCAGCATTGCCCTCAATATACATCTTATTCAGTTTGTCATTTTTAAAAAAGCCCCGCATTCGCCGGCCACTTACCTGGTTGAAATGTACAGAGTCGGTTTTTTCAATATTTACAATAAAAGCATTCGGGAACATTTTCATATTATCCAGCTTTTTATGTTTCATCTGCAGGTGTATGGTATCGCCAGATAGCTGCGACCCTTGCGTCCACATCATAGGGTTCACATAACATCGTATGGTGGAGTCGGCATTACTGTAAAACATTGAGTCGGACTTGGCCTGCAAATCAGATTTAAACATCTTAAAGTGGTGGTGCGCAATTATAATACGTATTCGCGCCGTATCGCTCGGCTCGGCCGCTTTTGCCGTTGAAATAGAATCGGCCACGCGTTTCTTCTCCAGACTGTCAAGCGCCAGCTGTTTTTTGCTAAGTGGTTTTACAACTTTTTTCTTAACCGCTACCGGTTTTGGCTTGCCAAAAAAATCACGCTGCCTGTAGCTGGTGTCAATAGTTATTTCTCTGCGGGTGGGAGTTAAAAACTTCGACTCTTTTACTTTTACCTTTGGTTTGGGTTTCGCTGTGGTATCCCTTGTATGGGCAAGGCGTTGCTGCGCCTGATATATTTTAAGGTCTTTATAGGTCAATATGCGCGTTTCAATAGTATCGGCCGACATATAGATCGAGTCCAACTTTACTTTCGATGTGTCCTTTGGCAAAATCATCTTTTTTAGCGTTGTATCCTTATCGCCGGGCTTAAGCTTTGTGGCGCTCTTTGGATTTGCAGCCGTTCTTTTTGTATTGCCGCTCTTTGCACCGCTAATTTTAGTTTGCGATAGTTTAGCTATGGAGTCTGCTGCTGCCTTGACGACCTTGCTTTGCGGCAGTTTAGCTAACGAGTCGATTGTACTTGCGCTGATCTTATTTTGCGCCATGCTCGCTATCGAATCAGCCCTTGCCTTAATGTTTTTATTTTGCGGCAGGTTGGCTACGGAATCTACTTTAGCCTTGATGTTTTTATTTTGCGGCAGGTTGGCTACAGAATCTACTTTCGCCTCTATCGCCCTTGAATTAGCGGGGGGCGTATTAACACTGCCGGGTATGGTTTTTTTTATCAGCTGCGCCATGGTTATCCCATTCTTGTTTTTTGCAGGCGCTTTTTTTAGCAATGAATCGGCTTTGGCAACAGAGTCTGCCTTAGCCGCTGAATCAGTTTTTGTGCTGTCGGTTTTTTCAGTAACCATTACTACATATGGGTCCTGGGTGATCACCGTCAGCTCATCGGCTTTTACATAAGTGCCTAATTCTCCTTTGATAGTCACTTTTTGTTCCTTATCGATAAAAGTGACACGCTTAACAGCCCTGCCATAACCTTTAAGCTTATCGTAAAATAGGCTATCCCCTTTTAATGATTTTGTGCCTGAATGGTACAGGTTATTTTTCCCGAAAGCAGCTTGTTCGGTTTTGGTATCATAGTCGCCGTTTTCGGTATAAAGCGTATCCCTGTCGTTTTGTTTTTCGCCTTTTTTCGGGACGCTGTAAATATTCGTCGGCCCATAAAAATAAGAGATCTTGCTACCTGTATTATAGCGCATAGTATCGGTTATTACCAATGCATCGGGCGTTGTAAGCGATACATTATACCTGAAGTACGAATCGCGCGTAAATGCAAAATAATAACCGTTTTTGCTTAGCAGCGTATTATCCTTATTCACCAGCTTGCCACCATCGGTATAAGTGCCTATCCGGGTAGCTGTGTTATAGTTAAGGTGATTGGTTGTTAACGTGGCATCTTTATCAACCATTTTTACATTATCAGTAAGGATGGCAATTTTAGTGTTGCCATCATAATGTAGCTTGTCCGAGTAAATATGCAGCGTATCGCCCTGGTTAATAACCACGTGGCCAAAGCAATCCACAAGGTTGTCTTGGGCGTAAAAATAGGCGCTATCAGAGGTAAGGGTCGAATAATCCTGCTTAAATGTGCCCTGGTATACCTTTATCACATCCTTGCCATTTAATTTTATACCAGTACTGTTTTGGGATTTTACCAGGATAACTATCGACTTTTTTTGGCCCATAGCCGTCGCCGCCATCAGCAATAACAAAAAGCTTAACACATATTTACTCACGATGGCAAAATTAGTTTTTTGTTGGGGTTTTAAATTAATAATTTTGATGGATGCTGCCTGTTAAAGTTTTCACTGATTTTATTGAACAAAATAGCTTATTTGGCCAAGATAGCCAAATACTTGCTGCCGTAAGCGGGGGTATGGATTCTGTAGTGATGGCGCATTTGCTCAAATCTGCGGGGGTAAATTTTGGTATAGCACATTGTAATTTTCAGTTGCGCGGCCAGGAATCGTTGCGCGATCAGCAATTTTGCAACAACCTGGCCAAACAGCTCGGTGTACCTTTTCATAGCATTGCCTTCGATACTTTGGCCTATGCCGCCGGTGAAAAAATATCAACACAAATGGCAGCGCGGCAGCTTCGTTATCAATGGTTTGAACACGTACGGCAACAATCGGGATACGATGCTATCGCGCTTGCACACCACCAAAACGATGCAATTGAAACAATATTGTTAAACCTTACACGCGGTACGGGCATTGCCGGCATGCATGGCATTTTGCCAAAAAACGGACTGTTGGTGAGGCCTTTATTGTTTTTAACCCGTGAAGACATACAAAATATTATTGACCAAAACGGACTGCCTCATGTTGAGGACAGCTCAAATTCATCCATAAAATATGCGCGCAATAAAATAAGGCACGAGGTAATTCCCAAACTAAAGGAGTTAAACCCCAACCTTGAACAAACCTTTGAAAATAACCTGGTGCATTTCCGCGACCTGGAATTATTTTTAGATAAACAGATAGCTGAATTAAAAGACAAGCTATTTGTCCCTCACGGAAATGAACTGCATATCCCTGTTGAGCAAATTAAAAAGCTGGAACCGAAACGGCTGCTGCTTTTTAAACTGCTACAGGATTATGGTTTTAACGAGGCAATCATCGATGACCTTATTGCGGCATTGGATAAACATGCCGGGAAGGTATTTGAAACGCCTGCGTTCAAGCTAATACTTGACCGTGGCAAACTGATATTAGCAAAACAAACCCCGGACAATCACAAAGAGCTATTGATAACTATAAACGACCATGAAATAAATTATGCAGACTATAAGCTAACAATTTTACATGATGATAGTCCGTTGATTGTAAAAGATAATCCAATGGCGGTATCTATCGATACTGACCTGCTTAAATACCCGTTAACATTACGCCCCTGGCAGCAAGGCGATCATTTTCATCCATTGGGGATGAAGGGAAATAAAAAAGTAAGTGATTTTTTTATCGCCCAAAAAATCCCGCTGCACGAAAAAAGCGGGATACCATTGTTAGTTAATGGCAACGGCGAAATAATATGGATAGGGGGCTACCGCCCGGATGAAAGGTATAAAGTAGGTAGGAAAACTAAAAAAGTTACTATATTCGAACTGTACAAAATGAATTAATTTGAAGATTTGAAAATGTGACAATTTGAAAATGACCTCCGGAAGTTTTCAAATAAAAAAAGCAATTTTCAAATTTTCAAATTACCAAATTTTCAAATTATCAACATGAATAGCGAAAGACCGGTTTTTATTGAAAAACAATACCTTGGCAGGGAATGGATACCCGTTACCATCCGCCTGGTTTTGGCCACATGCTGTTTTGCCGCTTACACCTTTAACTTTTTTACAGACGCACAAAACAAAGCTGATATCCTTGCGGTAGTGGGCTTCGCCATTATAATCATCTCTATTTTAATGGGTTTCCTGCTGCATTACCGCACCCGGGTACTCAACAAAAGTGTACTCATCGACGGCCTGTGGACAACACGCCTCGTAAAAATAGATCTTAACAGTATAGTTAAAGTTGAAAAGGGGGAGTATAGCAGGTATCTTTTCAATAATCCGGTATATAATCTTCATACCAAAGGTGCTATCCGCTTTTTTGCGGCCGGTAAAGAAGCCCTTTATTTAACTGACAGGGATGGCCTGGTATATATCATAGGTACTCAGCAAGCCAACGAGTTTTTAAGGGCAGTGCAGGAAGAGATGAAGAAATAAGTCTCAAGCCTAAAGTCCGAAGTCTTCAGTCGGATTTATTTAACGCCCTTGACTTAAGACTTCGGGCTTAAAACAAGATCACTCCTTACAGGGTAATGATCTGACAGTTTTTTTTCAATAATCTGGTACGTGGCTACATTAAATCGGGGGCAGGCCATAATATAATCTATTTGGAAATTTGGGAAATTGCCGTTATAAGTCCGGCCAAAGCCATATCCTTTTTCGCGAAAAGCATTTTTTAAACCATGGGCCATATAATTAACCGCGTAGGAGGCAGGCGTGTCGTTAAAATCACCCGAAATAATATAAGGATAGTGGCATTGTGCCGCATGGTCTTTTATTTTAACCACCTGGCCGCTTCTTTTAATAAAAGCGCTTTTTAATTTACTCCCCAACCGTCGGGCTGACGACACATCGGCAGGCGCCCCCTGCTGGGTTATACTGTTGATATATTTATAATCTTCGGGATCGAAACGTATGGATTGCAAATGTACACTGTATATCCTCAGCGTATCTTTACCCTTTTTTACATCAATATATATGCAGGCATTTTCACTTTTTCTATCCGAAAAGGGGATCAGGCCATGGTTTACTATAGGGAATTTGGAGAAAATAGCGATGCCGATAGCTTCGGTGCTGTTAAAAACCACCGGTTCAAAGTAATAATAAGTTGTACCCATTATTTTTGCTATCGAATCGCGCATATCATACTCACCATGGCTGCGGGTATAAAATTCCTGTATACCAATAATATCGGGTTGCTGCTGGTTTATGATGTCTAATATGTCATGCTTAGTTGATACATCATTTTTTGAGCCGTACCGTTTAAAATTATGTACGTTGTAAGTCATCATCCTGATGTTGCCGATATCTGCTGGCTTTGCCGTACCATCACCAAAAGAATGGAAGCCAAAATTATTGCTTAGTACACCCCATCCGCATGCAATACAAATAACCGAAACCAGCGCATACCACTTTTTCCGCAGGAACCAGTAAATGATCATGATTATGTTGGCCATCAGTAAAAAAGGGTATGCGAGGCCAAAAAAAGCAAATTCCCATACTTTTTTGGGATCAGTAGAAGGGGCGAAGTAGCTGATTATTAATGCGAGGCATAACAGGGCGTTTAACCATAATATAATTTTATCGATAAAATATAATTTGGTGTTACCCTTCATCTTTGCTGGCCCTGAATAATACTTCTTTTTCCTGCTTGCTCAGGTTATCATAACCTGACCGGGAAATTTTATCTAATATAAGATCAATTTCTTCTTGCCGGGGAAGATCGTAGGGTTTTTTTGAAGTATTGTTCGAAACAACTTTAAGATTTGGCTTTGGTTTGAATAGGTTGGCAATATTGGCTATCCAATCACTGCCTTTTTGTAACCGCTTAATATACAGAAATCCGGTCAGGGCACCGCCAAGGTGCGATAGCTCACCGCCTGCGTTAAGGCCGGCAATGCCTAAAAAGTCTAAAATTATAAAAAACAGAACCAACCACTTTAGCCTTACCGGGCCAATTAAAATTAAGGATATCTGGTAATCGGGCAAAAGGGTAGCAGTGGCAACGATTATGGCCATTACGGCTGCTGATGCTCCAACCAATATGTTGGTTGCGGCCTCATTGGTGTGTGTAAAAATCGGGAAAACATTATAGCTGAACACAAATAGGAAAGCTCCTGCCAGGCCCCCCATCAGGTACAGGCCCAAAGTGCGCTTTTTACCCAGGTACTCTTCAAATATTTGCCCGAACCAGTAAAACCATAACATATTGAACAAAATATGCCATATACCGGCATGCATAAACATGTAGGTAACTGGTGTCCAAAAATGTGTAAGTAGTTTTGGTAACGATGCAGGCAGCCAGAGGTACTCCTGGCTGTAATAGCTTATAGCAGGAGTGTTGAACAGGTACTTCCCAATAATATCCAGTATATTAACCAGCAAAAAAACAGCAACGTTGATCCCTATAAGCAGGTTTAACTTACTGCCCGAGCGGAGCACTTTAGTTTGTATATTTTGCCACAGGGTACTCATAGAAATGAAAAAGGTATATTGTTGATAACCGAAATTTTTAAAAAAAGTTGTTTTGTTTTTTGTATTTTACAATATACAAACAGTATGGTAATTTTCAGCCGGTTAATAAAAATTTTACACTTACCTGTACCGCCATATTTTTATAAGGATAAAGCCAAGCAGTGCGCCGCCCAAATGCGCAAAATGCGCCACATTATCGCCCCCAAACTGACCCACACCTAAAACTATTTCTACTATTATATACACCGGGATAATATACTTGGCCTTAACAGGTACAGGGATGAAAAGGATCATCAATTCCAGATCGGGGTATAACATCCCGAATGCTACCAGCAAACCAAATATGGCACCTGAGGCACCAACTGTAGGATAGTAAATCGCTGATAACTTATCAATAGTTAATTGGTCAATTGGTGATCCCGACGCTGACGCTAATGTAAAACCGCCAATCAATGAGTGTATTTCGATGGCCTGTACCAGCATTTGAAACAACGCTGCACCAATACCGCAAATAAAATAGAGATTGAAGAAACGTTTGGGACCAATAGCGTATTCTAATATAGGCCCAAACGAGAACAGTGCGAACATGTTGAAAAGGATATGTGTCCACCCGCCATGCAGAAACATGTAAGTCAGTATCTGCCAAACCTTGAAATTAGGTGAGTCAAAATAGAATAAGCCTAAATTATCAACAACTAATCCCTGGTATTTAGCCTGGCTCAATACAATAAAAGGTATAAAACAAATAAGGTTGATGATCAGCAGGTTTTTTGTTACCGGCGTTAAATTGGCAAAGGGTGACTGGCTATTTCCGTTCATATATATTTTAATTCCTTCGGTTTATTTTTCAAATCGTTCTAAAAGCTCGTTCAATGTAAAAGTAGTGATCACCAGCTTACCGTTTAAGGCAAGGTTTGGCATCTGGCAGGCAAAAAGCTGGTCGATCAATAAATTCATTTCCTCTAATGACATCCTTGTGCCTGTTTTCGTTGCAGCATTTCTTGCCAATGACCGCGCAAGGCTGTCACGTTTATCAAGTCTTAAAATTGCCTGGTTATTTTTATAGCCCTCCAGCAATTGCTCAAGCAGTTCGTGTTCGCCAACATTGTTTAAATCGGCGGGTATGCCTTCAACAACCACTGTGTTTTTGCCAAACTCACGTATATCAAACCCCAGGGCGCGAATATCGGGTAAAAGTTCCTTTAATAATTCAAAATCGCTGCTATTTAATGTAACAGATTGCGGAAAAAGGCTTTGCTGGCTTACGCCCGAATGATTTTGCAGCTGCTGCAAAAAGCGCTCGTACAAAATACGCTCGTGCGCCGCCTGTTGGTTGATGACCATAAAACCTGATTTTATTGGCGAAAGGATAAACCTGTTATGCACCTGGAAAAGCTGCCGCTCGCTGGGCTTGCTAATATCCTGGTCATCTGCAATAATGCTTTGCTCCTCGTGCATCTCATGCTGCACTGCCGTATCTTTTTTGCTGATGGCATAAAGTGTATCCCAGTTTTGCGGGATGGGCGAGCTACGGTAGCTGCCGCTGCTGTTACGCGCCGGGGCATCATACGTTTCAACTTTATCCGTATTAAAAGGGTTAAAATCAGGATTAAAGGTAATAGTTGGCGCCACTATTTCTTCAAGCGGTTTCAGGGTAACCAAATGCTCGATGCCGCTATCCTTATCAAAATCAAGGCTGGGCGTAATATTATACCTGCCCAGCGACCGTTTTACCGCCGAGCGGATAATGGCATAAATGGTTTGTTCGTCCTGGTATTTTATTTCGGTTTTGGTAGGATGGACGTTAATGTCAATTTTGGCCGGATCTATCTCAATAAACAAAACATATAACGGATAAGTGTCGTCAGCCAACAGCTCTTTAAAAGCCATCAGCACGGCGTGATTTAAGTAGGCATCCTTTATAAAACGGTTGTTCACAAAAAAGAATTGTTCGCCGCGCGTTCGCCGGGCGTATTCCGGTTTGCCAACAAATCCGTTGAGTTTGATAACGGTGGTATCTTCCTCTACCGGCACCAGCCGTTCGTTATATTCCCGGCCAAGTAAATGAATAATGCGTTGCTTAAGCGTTGAAGCTGGTAAGTGATAAATTTCCTGCCCGTCGTTATGTAAAGTAAAAAACACCTGCGGACTTGCCAGCGCCACGCGCTGAAATTCATCAATAATATGCCGCATTTCAACCGGGTTACTTTTTAAAAAGTTACGGCGGGCAGGGGTATTGTAAAATAAATTTTTAACACTGATAGACGTCCCGGTATTGGCCGAACAAGCCTCCTGGCTTAATACTTCCGATCCCTCGATGATGATGCAGGTGCCCAGTTCATCTTCGTGCCGACGGGTTTTTAGTTCAACCTGTGCTATAGCGGCAATAGAGGCCATGGCCTCGCCCCTGAAACCCATGGTACGGATAGCAAAAAGGTCTTCGGCCTTGCGTATTTTCGAGGTGGCATGCCGCTCAAAACTCATACGGGCATCGGTAAGGCTCATGCCGCAGCCATTATCGATAACCTGTATCAGCGCTTTGCCTGCTTCTTTTAGTATCAATTGTATCTTATCCGCCCCTGCGTCAAGCGCATTCTCCACCAGTTCTTTTACAGCTGATGCCGGCCGCTGCACTACTTCCCCGGCAGCTATCTGGTTGGCTACGGAGTCGGGTAAAAGCTGT